>OLNF01000240.1_pt1 | contig 45506 bp, 37 predicted proteins | sample 1673061 | NCBI WGS metagenome assembly OLNF01 (sample SAMEA3136751, study PRJEB25190) | human gut metagenome
TGATTGAATATGCTGCAAAATCAAGAATCATACCAGCTGCTTTAGCTCCAAAAACATCCTCAAGTTTCTGGTTCAATCCAGCATTCTTAACCACCTGATTAATTACCATATATGTACCTGCTTTTAGACAACTACTCCTTTCAGAATCAGCTAAAGACTCTGGCACCTCCACCTCTGGAAAGTGTTTTCTGAAGTTCTCATTCGGTCTCATTTTTGTTTCATCATCGTCTGAAACCTTTCCGATCGTCACCCTTTTGACAGTAGTATATTGTTTCGAAGGATCGTAAATCCGATCATATTCATAATAAACATAGCGGGCATTTCCCTTGTTGCGAAATGTAATTTTTCCTTTGATTTCTGGTATATCCACCACGTAATTTAAATACATATTTCTCATCCTTTTATAGTTGCATTTACAACTAAATATAGTGTATCAAAAAACCTGCACTTTTGCAATACGAAATGCAGGTTTTTCCTTATTTTTTCAGTATTTCAGGGCATTCTCAATCCGTATGATTCACTTGAGTTGCACTTTATTATGGAAGTTAACATAGTTATTGATTTTTCTGCATATTTCAATCGTTATTTCATTTCCCATAAAATAACTTGTCAAAACATACGCTATGACACCCACAAAAATAGCAATAAATATACATACCAATTCAGATTTTATAATCATTTCACATATAATTACAGCTATCGCCATAAATACCGTTCCCGTCAATGTAGAAATAACAAATTTCTTTGGAACGTCAAAAACAACATTTTTTCTAATCGACCACAGTTGATACAACGTAACGCAAAATTCAGTAATTGCCGAGGCAACCGCTACTCCGTTATGCTTAAATGAAAAAACAAGTAAGAAGTTTAATCCAACATTAATAATCGCACCTACAATAGTAGAAATTAACATTTCCTTTTCTTTTCCTATTGTAACTAACACCTGATAACCAAAAAAATTGCTAAATGCCACTGTTATTAAAGAAAACGATAAAATTTTTGTTGTTGTTATTGCTTCACTAAAATCTGCCCCAAATAAAAGCGGAACAAAATAATCCGCAGTAAGTATGACACCTACCATTGCAGGTACGGTCATATATGTAAGTATCTTTATTCCCTTATTAACCAACTCGTTAAAAAGTTTCTTTTCTCCATTTGCATAATAATAACTTAGTCTTGGTAAAAATACTGCACAAATTGCAGTCAACATAGTGCGAATAACATCTATCCCTTTTCTTGCTGTGGTATAATAACCAACTACTGCATCTCCATGAATGAATGTCAACATTGTAGTATCAGCAAGTGTATATATTTCTATTGCTATTGAAGCTGCCAGCAACACTACGACAGGTTTAATATGCTTCCTGATATTCAATCCCGAAAATGTAAGTGTTGCGTACTTGCGGAGATGAATAATATTATAAATATTATTTACAACTTTGGACAAGGTTACTATAACAGCATACGCCAAAAAATCATTACTATCTTTTACTAACACAAATATCGCTAACAATGAGGCAATTTTTACAATCACACTACGAATCATTATATAGCCATATTCTTCTCGTCCTTGATAAAACCAGTCTACATTGATAATATTAAAAACAATAGCTAACCCACAGACTATTGATAACTCTTTTCTTTGCTGAAAATATGGAATTTCAAAAACCATTAAATAATACAGTATGGTACAAACTGTTGTAGAAACAGCGTTAATACAAAATAATTCGCTAAAGACTTTACTCCTAGACTCTCTTGTATTTCCGTGTGCTGCAACCACCTTTGTTCCATATGTAGGTAAACCAAGTGCTGCCAATAATGTAAAATATGTTACAATATTTTGTGCGGAAGAAACTTTTCCTATTCCTTCCGCAAGCAATATTCTTGATACATAAGCTGATATAATCAGCGGAAAAACTAAATTTGAACATTTATAAATAATATTGTATACCGAATTCTTAGCTAAAGATTTCATTTACTTAATTCCTTTTCTGCACTTAGCAAAGCTGCTTTTATAACCTGATCCATGTCATAATACTTATACTCACCAAGTCTTCCACCAAAAAGCACTTTATTTTCCATATCAGCAAGTTTTTTATACTGATTATACAATTCACTGTTCTTTTCATCATTTACCGGATAATATGGTTCGTCTCCCGGTTTCCATTCGGAACTATACTCTTTTGAAATAATAGTTTTTGGTATATCATTTCCATTTTCATCTTTACCAAATTCAAACCACTTATGCTCAATAATACGTGTCCACGGCGTCTCCCGATCCGTATAATTTACTGCTGCATTGCCTTGAAAATTAGTTTTATCTAACACTTCTGTCTCAAAACGGACAGAACGATATTCCAATGCTCCCAATTTATAATCAAAATAAGCATCAATCGCACCTGTATATATTACTTTTTCTGCAAGCATATCCAATTCATCTTTGTTCTCAAGATAATCAACTCCAAGACGAACTTCAATACCTTTGAGCATATTTTCAACCAGCTTTGTATATCCCCCTATCGGTATTCCTTGATATAGAGCATTAAAATAATTGTTATCATAGTTCAAACGAACTGGCAATCTTTTTATTATGAATGAAGGAAGCTCTTTACATTCACGTCCCCACTGTTTTTCAGTATATCCTTTTATCAACTTCTCATATATATCCCGACCAACTAACGAAATAGCCTGTTCTTCCAAATTCTTCGGTTGACCTATAATCTCTTTTCTTTGTTCTGCAATTTTAGATGCTGCTTCTTCTGGTGTTACAACTCCCCACATCTTATTGAAAGTATACATATTAAAAGGCATACTATATATCTCGCCCTTATAATTTGCTATCGGACTATTTGTAAACCTATTAAAGACTGCAAACTTTTGAACATAATTCCAAACTGACAGATCATTCGTATGAAAAATATGTGCTCCATATTTATGAACGTTAATTTTTTCTATTTTTTCCGTATAAACATTACCTGCAATATGCTTTCTTTTATCAATAACGAGAACTGATTTCCCGCTTTCAATTGCTTTCTGAGCAAACACAGCACCATAAAGTCCCGCACCTACAATAAGATAATCATACATAATTTCACCTTCCTGCTAATCAATCAACTACTTCATTTACCATTTTTTTATAATTTTCATAAAATACTGTACTTGTTAAATACTTCTCGTAAAAACAACGATTTTCCTTCTCCAACTTTTTCCTTTCTTCTTTCGACATTGCCTTTACTTTATCAACCAATTCCTCTGCCTCAGCTAACGTATCATATAAAAAGACACCTTTTGCTCCTGCTTTTTCGTAATACTTGTTTCCGCCTGTTCTACTTGCAATAACTATTTTTCCTAATGATAAAACTTCTATCATTACCAAATCAAAATAAGTTTCGTTATTAGGTAATACAAATACATCTCCTGCCGATATTAAAGAATAAGGATCTTTAGTAAAACCAATTTCAATCCATGAAGGATTTTCTAATCTTGTCAGCGGACCTTCTCTGCCTGCAATAAGAAATTTTATATCTCTATTTTTTTCAAGAATATTCTTTCCTAACTCTTTTAATTTACCATACCCCTTCACTTCATTATGCCGTCCAACATAAACAATAACAAATTCATCATTTGTAATATTATATTTTTTTCTGATTTCGCTCTTAGAAACTTTAGCTTCTCGTTGTGATATACCTGTTAAAACATATTTAAAATGATCTTTTCTTGCTTCTTTTATATCTGAATAATCTTTCCAATTATTATAATACGGCTCCTCCGCATCCGGACAAGGAAATACTACATAATCCGCATTCATAAAACTCCATTTGTCCATATTTTCAAATTCTTTTATTCTTTTCTTAAAAAAATGACGTTCAAAACCAGTGGCACAGGCAGCATACAATTCTTGCGCCAATGGAATTGGTGAATGCGAGGTCAACAATACAACACCTTTATAATTTTCTAAATTTTTTCTCTGTTTATACATATCACTTGTTGTATGGAAATGAACCACATCATAATCATCAAATTTATTCATTTCTACTGACGGTGAATATAGCATATTCCGATAGTCTTTAATGTGACGAACCGATCTCACAATTTTAGTCAATCGTGGAAACTTATAAAGTATCTTTTTCTGTTTTCCTTCTTTTTCTTTCACTTTCGGATTTGATTTTATAAATTCAATACAATCATCTCCTGCCTTTTTGGCTTCCTCATTGATATAGTAACCCACACCAAGCGGTCCACCTGCCGGTGACAACGCATTTTCATCAAGATAAATTAACTCTTTCATCTCTTCTCCTCCGTTTAATAAAAATACCAATTAAATATAATGGTACATACGATAAAAACAAATATAACATTAAAAAATTATCATACATTACTAACCCAAAAGCAAATAATAATGAATAAAAACAATAAATAAAATATTCATAGGTACTGCTTGAACACAGCATCTTATTATAAAAATACACACAGATTTTTGTTACTATAATTGGTGCTATAATCACACCTATAAAATTAAAGTAAAAATATGCTTGTCCTTCAAGTGGAATAATCTGTGAATTATATATCACATCATATCCTAATGCCGAATTAAATAACTCCGTTGTAGTTGGCATATTCACAAAAAATCCTTTTATAACTGGAAATGATCTAAGAAAATCTCCTGCAAAATAAGTCAATTTGTCTGGTGCTTTCATATCCAGCGATGCTGCCATATTAACAAATCCACTAAAATATGCATTAAGTCTACGTGAAAGTAATGAAAAGCTATCCGTAATTTTTGCTTCTCCAGAAAATGCTTTTCCAAAAAATACATATATAAAAAACAGAGAGGCTGCCAAAAGCAATATATTTACTATGGCTCTACGCTTATCCGGATACAATTTTGTCAACATAACAAAAAGACATACTGCAGCGATAATACTTGCTGCAACATCATCCGGCACAATGACAACTAACCCCAATACAATAACGAAAATAGAAACTATAATTGAAACAACATTAGATTTTTTTTCTCGTTTTTTCCAAATTTTTATTATCAAAAAATAAACAAACGATAATCTAGTTACTGTAATCAACCAGTTCAACGGATAATATATCGCACTGTTGATTGTAGATACGGCAACTGTTGACATCTGCTTCCATAAAATTTCTTCTGTCTCACTTGCAAAGAATACCGGTCTGAATTTATATGTCAATGATGGATATACTATCATTGACATAATAATAATCAAAAAACAGACCAATATTACTCGCCATACTTTTTTACTCGCTAAAGTGTCCCACTTACGATCAAAATATTTTATTTCAGATTTATTTATGTTCATAACACATAAACAACAGACTATGGTAATCCACTCTAAAGACTGCAACAGAACAGCGTCCCCTATATTACGCAATAAATCCGAATTCATTCTTGAAATATCAAATGTTCCAGTAAAAATAACCAGCTCCGGCAAAATAAATAATTTCACAAAGAACAAAAGCATAATAATCAGATGAATATCACATATTTTCTTCTTTTTAACAACAAATAAAAGCACATAACCTATTAAAAAAAACAGCGGCAATATTGCACAACTTCTATATGCTAAATCAACATTTGATAAATTCAATAATGAATAAAGCCAAAAACAGCATAATATTGGCACAAAAAATATATTAAACAATTTTATCTTATTTCTATTTAATTGAATCATATTTTTCTATCACACCTTCATAAGATTTTTTGTACTTTTCAGCTATTATTTCCCATGCATACTCCCGCTCAACATACGTTCTCGTTTGTGCCGCTTTTTCTTCTATACTTTTTCTGTTCATGCAAATCTCCAGTATAGTATTTGCAATTTCTTGAACATCTCCTTGTGTTTTCCATCCACAATTATTTTCCACAGCTTCATCGGACATATTTGTTCCCGGCGTCAATAATGTCGGACATCCGAACGACCATGCCTCCAATATAACACCAGGTAAGCCTTCGAACCTTGATAATAAGACAATTATATCTGATTTTATAAATTTTTCTGACTTCTCTGCGTCATAAACCGCTGGATAATCAAACACTACATCACCAACATTATTTTTGCTTATCAGGTCTTTCACAGATTGAGTATCTTCTTCTTTGTTAGGACCATAAATTTCCACCTCTACGTTTAATTCTTTTAATTCATCTTTTATAATTCCGCACGCCTCAATCAATAAATCTAGTCCTTTATGATAAACATCTTTTCTGCCAATATAGGTTATATTTATTTTTGACTCATTTTTTTTCCTAATTATATTATGCGGCATATGAATACCATTCGGAACAACAATGGCTTTTTCCTGAAGTACTGACGCTTCCTTTTCTCCTACTGAAAGAAACTGGACAGCTGCAGCGTTATTAAACATACTTCTAAAAACAATGTTCATCGCAACCCATTTTTTAAATTTTTTCTTTGCTAAAGCATATTTTGAAAAACATCCATGCGGCACAATAATATAAGGTATTTTTTCTTCGTATAACATTTTTGCAATACGAATACTTTTCTTCAATCCAAATGGACTATGAAACACCACAAGTTCTGGCTTATTAAACGGTGCCGGAAATGAATGATAATCATCATTATCTTTATTGTCTATATATACTACCTCATCTTTAAGAGCAAACGTACTTTGTCCATAATTATATAAACCTACCGTTAAAATCCTAGACTGTGCGTTCACGATTTCAGGAACGATTACACTTACTCCACTAGACTTATTTTCACTTATACCTGCATAATGTAAAACAACCATTTACACTACCTCTCTATTTTCTAAAACTTTGCTGACTTAAAATAATTTTAATATCTGTCTATATGTACGAGCTCGATCAAATAATTCTTCACCAAGCCGTAATGAATTTTTTCCTAAATCTTTCCTTAATTCCGGTGTTCTTACTAACAAATCAATAGCTCTTGCCAATTCTTCAATATTAGCACATTCACAGTTAATACCTGCATTATACTTTACCAGTAAGTCTCTATATTCCTGACATTCTTGCGTATTTATCACAGGCAAACCTGCCATTGCATAATCCATATGTTTATTTATAATACTTTGAGCTGCACCTTTAACAATGGGATTTACCGCTATGTCGCAATGACTTAGTATCCATACCATTTCTGGATATGAAAGACGTCCCGTAAAGATAACTGGCAATCCCAATGATTTTTCCTGAAACTTCTGTTTTTGAGGTCCGTCACCCATAACAACAAATTGAATCTTTCGCAAAATTTCTGCATCTAACATACGCAAAGCATCCAACACACATGTAATATCATAACTGTGTCCCAGTGTTCCACAGTAAGCTATCATTACCCCCCCCGGCATTTTTCTTCAGAAGCTTTTCAATTAAATTATAATAAGAATTACCTCGATCAAATTTCTCTGATCCAAGATTTCTAGAATTTTTTGCCATTTTTTCTCGAAAATCGGTATCTGTTGCAAGTTTTTTTATCGCATTTGCCAGCTCATCTACATTCTCACATTCACAGTTAATTCCAGCGTTATATTCTAGTAACAACTTTCTATATTCCGTACTTTCCTGTGTATTTACCACCGGTAGACCTGCCATGGCATAGTCACCAACTTTATTTATAATACTTCCTGCTGACCCTTTTTTTATCGGGTTTACCGCAATATCGCAAGAAGACAATTTTTCTACCATTTGCGGATATGATAATCGTCCCGTAAACTGTGCATCAATTCCAGCCTCTTTTGCATGTGCTTCAAATTTCTCCTTATATCCTCCATCACCCATAACTAAAAATCTGACTGGAATATCTTTTCTCAATTTTGCAATAGCCTCAATAACACTATCTATATCGTAACTTGCCGCCAAACTTCCTATATATCCAACTGTAATTCCTTCAAACTTGTCTACATTACATGCTGTATAGTCATCAAAAGTTTTTTTATCCGTACCCAAATATACAATCTGCGGATGTTTACATTTTTTATTTACAAGCATTGCTCGATTTGCATATGTCTCTGAAACAGCAACCACTTCATCCGCTGCTGAGTAAATTCTATCCGCCTGTTTTTTCATTGGGTAAAACGCCACATCACTAATTACTGGTATTTTCACAACCATTTTGAATGCTTCCGGCCATAAATCCTGTATATCAACAATAAATCTCACATTGTTTTTCTTACAATATCTCGCACAAACTTCCGCCACATCAAGAGACGGAACTGCCGCATAAATAATATCCGGCTTATTTCTTTCCTCAAAATATCTTTCTAAATTCTGCGCAAGTTCTTTGTGACTCTTGAACCGTTTTAACGTGACATTCTTCGCATAGCCTGATTCGTGGAGAGGAGTAATATGAATACCCGAAAGTTTACCTACAGTATCAAAATGTTTTTTGGTAGCATGATTAAAATCAGAAGTGACAATTTCAACTTCCGCTTCAGAATGTTCTTTCAACAATTTAGCTAAATAAACAAATCTGCTGTTATTCTCCTCAAAATTTGTTATATCTCTTAAATACTGAGCTACAATCACAATATCCATAACTACTCCTGCCTATCTTTTTTAATCTACACCATACAATAAATTCTTTATCTTATCTTAAATTGAAAACCGATGTCCCTTAAATATTTCTTCACTTTCCAAAATAATCGGTTCCACATCAACATCTCTCAAAAATACATATGGTTTTTTATAATGATAAAAAGGTGCGCGTTCTACTCTGTCACAATTACCATCTTCCAAAATTTTAACTGTATCTTCAATAAGATCAAAGCCAACGTGAGCCATAACTCCTGCATACGCCATATGACGAATATTTATTTCTGTTACCTTCTTCTTACCATTTTTATCTTCTTTCAAATCAAAAGATAAGATGCCATGTGCCGGAACGCCCAGTTTCTTCTCAAGGTATTTAATGCAGCCGTCACAAAACTCGTTTATACTGTCATCATTTAAGAATCGTGCAAAATGTGTATTTCCTGTCACGTGTGAAGGAGCTGTATTCGCCATAACATATTCCACACACTCCAGTGCAGCTCCCTTTACATATTCACCATTATAGTAAAGCATTTCATTTGCTAAATGACGACCTGTTAAAAACTCGCTTACTGTAAATTCCGGAATTTTAGAATTGATAAACAACCAACTCTTATAACTATCTATATCATCTAATTTAAGTGAACCCAATCCACCTGTACCCTCAGTAGCACGAATCCAACACGGAAATCCTATTTCATTCTGAACATCTTCAAAACGAGGATTATCCTGTGTTACTTTAATTGTTTTGGGTATATAATCTGTTCCTTCGAGTAAATCTGCCATAATAGACTTATCTTTTAATGAAATTGATAATTGCTTACATCCCATAAAAACAGGGCATGGATATTTTCCATTTTTTTCATAATAATCTCCCCATTCAACAATCTCACTTTCCGGCTGAACAAATGCATAATCAATATGTTTTTCCGCTATAAGTTTTTCAAGCCACGGAAAATATTCTGATGAGGTACATCTAGGACAAACATAATATTCATCCAATAACCCTTTCATAAAAAAACCTATCGATTTTTCTTCTATATCGCATCCTATAATTTTATAATCAGGGTGCTTTTCCCTAATAATTCCTGTAATTGATCTTGGTGTAAGACCACCGATTCCTGTTACTAATATTATCTTCATAATTTTAATCCTTTCTCTTGTAAAATATTTTAATTGTAAAAACAATTTAAAATATTCCTTACCCAGAAATAGCCTTTCTTAATACTTCTATTTCATGTTCAATATCTTCCTCACCATATCTTTGATCACAAATCAAGGACAACTCTTTATCATGATATGACGTCTGCTGATAAGGATAATTTTTATTTATCGGCCAGTGAACTGGACAATAAATATTTTCTCTGATCATTTCAACTCGAACCTTGTCTCTTTTTTTATCATCAATCAAAATCGGAATAAATAATGGACAATCCTCATTTCCCATCTGATTAAACAATAACGTAACTCCGTACTGTTTCGATATTTCTTTTACCTCATCTATAAGAAGCTGTGCATTTCTTCTTCTTATTTGTTTTACGAATGCCGACCCCAAGTTCTCCCATTTTGAAATTTCAGAAGCACACGACTTATAGCCGATAAAATCTTCTCCCAACATTCGATTCGCATCCGAAAAGTTAGCCAATATTCTGCTTTTTTCTCCTATGCCATGAATGATATAGTTTTCTTTCTCTTTTGCGGCTATTCTCCACTTTAAAATGTAATCTTCTTTTTCTCTTTGATATTCAGGAGTAATAAATCCATCACGGCTATACACCACCGCACAAAGACAATCAAACCACTTTCTAAAACTTGCTACCACATAATCTGCAACACTATATGTATCACTATGACTCAATACTGTTTGCGTAGCGTCTACTATAACCGTTTTTCCTAACCTTTTACACCTATCAGCAAATGCCACTGTTGATTCACTTAAAAATCCGAAATAGTCCATGATAAGCACTACATCAGCTTTCTGAAGAATATTCGATTCGCTTAAATTCATGCTATCATAAAAAAATATTTCAAACCCATATTTAACAAAGGGTTCTACCATTGAACTGCAACAATATGCCGGCATCAATATACTTGAAACTCCATATTTTTCTTTTATTTCACCCGCTATTAAATGCAATCCAGTTCTTCCTGAAAGAACATAGCGTTTGGGGAAATTTAACAGCATAGCATATTCATTTTTTCCCTCTCTCGATGAATTTTCCATGAATTCACTACCCATTTCCCAAGTTTTTTTACTCATTACCTATACACTTCCATTCGTTCATTGCAGCTAATTCTGTTTCTAAAATAGAAAAACTTACAATATCTTTTCTTTCACCATTTTTAATGACACGATTTTTCAAAATTCCTTCTCTTTTAAATCCTAAATTATCAAACAACGCCAACGAGTTAGTATTATCTAAAAGAACATGAGCAGTAATACAATAAAGTTTCAATTCTTCAAAACAACATCTTAAAGCCTGTCTCATGCTTGTTTTTCCAATACCTTTCCCTCTTACTTCCGGTAACAGTTTAATATTTATATTAGCAGTTGAGTCTTTCCTGTTTATGTCTGAAATAATAATCGTACCTACTGCTTTATTTTTATACTGCACAATAAATCTCTTTTTGTCTTTTTCTAATTTAATTTTTTCCATCCAAATCAATTGTTCGTCCATAGTTACTATTGTAGGATTACCAACAACATATTTCATAGTATTCACATCGTTGTTTAATGTCATTAACAATTCAGCATCTCTTGCTTCTACTGAACGCAGATTGATAAATTCATCATTTTGAAATTCTATTTTATTGATCCCCCCCCCCTGGATTTTCTTCCCAGTAATGATTTCGTTTAATTAAAGCATAATAATCTGCTGCAAGAATACCAACAATGCTTAAATCTTTATATTCTCCGCCTTTATAAACATATTCACGTTTAACCCCTTCAACAGTCCAGCCGCATTTTGTATATACGCCTTTTGACGCAATATTATCATCAAACCATGAACCATCCAGCCTATGTAATCCTAACTCATCAAAAGCGTATCTCATAATCGCCATAATGGTATCTGTGCCAATTCCTTTTGTTCTTCTTTCTTTATTCGCCAATTTGATGCCATGAGTTGCCCTTCTATTTTTCCAGTCAATATCATATAATGTAGCAATACCAACTGCCCCATCTTCATTTGTTTCTATAACATATCTCTGATTTTTTTGATTTCCTATTGCCGATTCATACCATTTTTGCTGTGAATATTTTGACACTGGAAATGACCAACCCACAACCGCTTTTTCCATTTCCGGATCATTCAGCATTCCCCTGAGCAATTCCATATCTTCTAATTCAACAGCTCTCAAAGTTACAATTTTCCCTTTGATATTCATTTATCAGTTCCTCCTTTTTGTTTCTCTTTTTCCCATTCTTCCATTCTGAAAACATGAAAATCTTTAATTTGAGTTGTACCTCTAACAGAAACATCCTGACGTTTAAATACTTTCACTATTGTCTTCAATATTATCTTCACATCTAACAGGAAACTCACATTTTCAACATACTGAATATCATATGCAAATCTCTCATTCCAGTTAAGTACATTTCTGCCGTTAACCTGTGCTAAGCCGGTTAAACCAGGCAAAACTGTATGTCTTTTCTTTTCTTCGTCATTATAATAGTCTAAATATATTACCGCCAAAGGTCTTGGTCCTACTATGCTCATATCACCCTTTACAATATTTGCCAGTTCAGGTAATTCATCAAGTGAAGTTGCTCTTAAAAAACGACCATACTTGTTTAATCTAACCTCATCAGGTAGCAATTTACCTTCTCTATTTTTTCGATTATCCATTGTGCGAAATTTTATTAATTTGAATATTTTTTCATCTTTTCCCGGTCGTTCTTGTGTAAAGAAAGGATTTCCCTTCATAAATACCGTACCCGTCACAATTAATACCAACAATAACGGTGAAAGTACAATTAAAGCAATCAAGCTCAACGAAAAATCTATTACTCTTTTAAAATATTTTGCATACATATCAATTCTCCATATCCGATTTAACAATTATTCAAAGCAAGCTCCTATTACTTCAATAATTCTATCCTGCTCCTCTACTGTCATTTTATTATCACTTGGCAGGCATAATCCTCTTGTAAAAATGTCCATTCCTACATCAGCCACTCCACCAGCAATATACGCATTTGATCTGGCACGTCCATTTCCATCTCTTACTACAAACGGATTCAAGCGATAAATTGGCTGCATATGCATTGGTTTCCAAATCGGACGTCCTTCAGCATTAATAGATGCAATCGCTTCCAAAATCTCTGTGGGGCAAGATTTTCCTGTTTCTTTTACATAGCAAACATCCTGTTCTCCACGAACCTGCTTGCACATTGCCTCTTTATCAATAATCAGACATGACAACCAGTAATTCGGCTCAGAATTTTCAAAGTCAATTGGATTCATAGAAACTGGAAGACCTTTTAATCCTTCTTTATATCTCTCATAAATTGCTTTCTTCTGTGCAATATGTTCATCCAGATACGGGAACTGTCCACGAACTACACCAGCTATTACATTACTCATACGGTAGTTGTATCCCAGTTCTTCATGCTGATACCATGCTGCATTTTCTCTGGCCTGTGTAGACCATTTACGAACTTTGTTTGCAGCTTCTTTATCATCAGTTAAGAAACATCCACCTGCACTTCCGGTGATAATCTTGTTTCCATTAAAGGAAATCGTATTATACTTTCCAAATGTGCCAGTCTGTACTCCCTTATATGTAGCTCCCATAGATTCCGCAGCATCTTCTACTAAAATAGCACCATGCTTTTTAATAATTGTATTTAACTCATCAACTTTACCCGGAGTTCCATAAAGGTGGGCAACTACTACTACCTTCGTATCCGGATAAATTTCAAATGCTTTTTCAAGTGCCACTGGGTCCATATTCCATGTGTCATATTCCGTGTCAATGAATACTGGTTCACCGCCCTCGTAAACAACAGGATTTACAGTGGCATCAAAAGTCATATCTGAACAAAAAACTTTCTTTCCTTCCAATGCACCATGTCCAACCTTTGGCATACCATACGCTTCAATACCAGCTAATTTCATAGCAAGATGCAATGATGCTGTTCCGGCAGATAATGCAACTGCATATTTACATCCGATATATTCACATGCCATTCTTTCAACTTCGTTGATATTTTTTCCAACTGTTGACATCCAGTTTGTTTCATATGCTTCTTTCACATATTCAATCTCCGGACCGTGCATAGTCGGGCTGCTTAACCATACTTTAGATTCAAATTTCTTGAAGTTGTTGCTTTCTTTAAACATGATTCATTTCCTCTTTTATTGTTCTTTATGATTGTTACTTTATTATGCTATTTCTTTATTTACTTCTTCCGGTGTTTTGAATGTTGGAACAACCGATCTTAATGCTTCTTTTGCGATCAGATCATCGCCTGTATCACATGCATCTCTAAGTATTTTAATCTTTTTATAGATTTCATCCTTACTCAGTGCAGTATCTCGTTCAATAAAGATCATACTGTTATCGGTTTTGTCGAGTTCTTCCGTCTTGACAAGTAATTCCTCATACAGTTTTTCTCCCGGTCTTAACCCGGTTTCAATTATTTTAATTCCCTGGACACCGGACAAACGGATCATATTTTCTGCCAGATCCATGATTTTAACAGGCTGTCCCATATCCAGAACAAACAGCTCTCCGTTGTTGGCAATCGCTCCGCTCTGAAGAACAAGCTGGGAAGCTTCCGGAATGGTCATGAAATAGCGGATGATTCTCTTATCGGTAACGGTTACCGGTCCGCCGTTTGCAATCTGGCGTCTAAATAACGGAATAACTGATCCGGCGCTGCCAAGTACATTTCCGAATCGTGTCGCACTGTATTTTACGTTTCCATGGGTACTTGCGCTCTGTACGATCATTTCACACATTCGTTTTGTAGCACCCATAACGTTGGTCGGATTTACTGCTTTATCTGTGGATACCATCATAAAGCGCTCTGCTCCGTATTCCTCACAAAGTTCTACCAGATTCTGGGTACCGAATACATTGTTAAAAATAGCTTCTACACAGTTGTGCTCCATCAGAGGAACGTGTTTGTGCGCGGCTGCATTGATAATGATCTGTGGATGATATCGCTCAAATACTTTTTCAAGTGCTTTTCTGTGGGTGATAGAGCAAATTTCAATCTGCAGATCCAAACGATTTCCATAAGCGATCTTCAATTCCTGCTGAACATCATAGGCTCCGTTTTCATAGATATCCAGAATAATAATCTTTTTCGGATTCATTTTTGCCAGCTGTCTGCAGAGTTCTGAGCCAATGGAACCGCCGCCACCTGTGATCAGCACAACTTTTCCTTTATAATATTCGTTTGTCCGCTCATCCGAAACAGCCAGCGGTTTTCTGAATAAAAGTTCCTCGATATCAAACTCACGGAGATGTCTCTTTCCTCCGGCCGCATACATCGTCGGATAGTCATAAACTTTTAATTTATATCCGGCGCTTCTGTAATATTCATAAAGAGCTTTCTTTTTATCGGCATTCATGGACGGAATCGCAAAAATAATCTCCTGTACTTCAAATTCTCCCAGACGGTTAAAGGTTGCTTCATCCTCTGACCATACCGGAATCCCGTGGATATCCCGTCCGACTTTTTCTTTTTTGATGTCAATGAAGCATCTCGGTACATAGGCTGCTTCTTCATTGTTCAAAAGTTCTTCTGCCAGACTTACACCGACCCGGCCGGCGCCAATGATCGCAACTTTGATTTTCTGTATTTCCTTCTTATTTCCGGCATCAACTCCGGAAAAGAGATGTAATAACAGCGAAAGGAACTTTCCTTTTGCTGTTTCCTGATTTCCACATTTGTATGCATAGCGATACATCATGCGGAGTGCCAAAGCGCCTAACAGATTCAGGCTGACCAGAGAAAGCATTCTGGCAAATGTGATTTTTTGAATTGGAAGCAAAAGTTCCAGACACAGGTACACAAGAAAAGCAATGGCATCCGTAAAAAGTAAACGGATGTAACACTGTATTCCACCATATCTCCACACCTGTCCGTAGATTTTACCCAAAAGACGTACTGCAAAAATGCATACCGCAGATAAGCATACTTGTTGAAGTATGCCGGTAGATGATAATTTATCCGTGCCGCCATAAGCAGCTAAAAGTAAAGATGCAACGATTGCGTATACGATCAGATCATATCCGACTAACATCCATCGTATGTTAAGAACATCTTTTTGTTTCGTATCTTTCAAATTCATACTGTTTTTCATTTGTTCTATCCATCCTTTTACCCCCCCCCGAAAAAATCGGGGCAGTTTATCCTTTCGTGTCTTGTTTTAGCTGCTCATTGTTTCCGAATTTACTTATCTTCCGGCATCTGGTAGGTAGGCACGATCTCCTTTACCATCGCACGGATTGCATTGCTGTCCGCTTTTGCTGCTTCCCGCAACTGAATCAGCTGACACATAAATTTTTCTTCATCCATCTCGATCGGTTTGCCGATATGGATCAGCTTGTTCTCGGTATCCTGCAGACCTTCTTCATCCATGAGCAGTTCTTCATACAGTTTTTCTCCCGGACGAAGTCCTGTATACTGGATTTCAATGTCTTCCCCCAGTTTATAGCCGGATAACCGGATCAGATTTTTGGCCAGATCTGCGATTTTTACCGGCTCGCCCATATCAAGGACAAAGATCTCTCCGCCCTTCGCATACGCGCCTGCCTGAAGCACCAGTGATACTGCTTCCGGAATGGTCATAAAATAACGGATGATATCCGGATGGGTCACGGTCACCGGACCTCCGGCTGCGATCTGCTTCTTAAATAACGGAATAACGCTTCCGTTGCTGCCAAGTACATTTCCGAAACGGACTGCCACAAAGTCTGTCGCATAGAAATGGTTCAGGGTCTGGACAATCATTTCACACATTCGTTTGGATGCGCCCATGATATTGGTCGGATTTACAGCTTTGTCGGTAGAGATCAGCACAAATTTCTTTACCTGGCTACGCCCTGCCGCACATGCTGTTTTGTAAGTACCAAACACATTGTTTTTGATTGCCTCATTCGGGCTGTCCTCCATCAGTGGCACATGCTTATGTGCTGCCGCATGAAAGACGACTTCCGGATGGTATGTCTCCATCACCGTATTGATACGGTGTGCATTTCGCACGGATCCGATCAATACCGTAAGCTTCAGTTCGGGATGTTCCCACTTCAGCTTCTGCTGGATCTCATAGGCATTATTTTCATAGATATCGAAGATCACCAGATGCCCGACCTGGTGTTCTGCCAGCTGGGTACAGATCTCACTGCCGATGGATCCGCCGCCTCCGGTTACGAGAACGGTTTTTCCTTTGATATAGCCAAGGATTTCGTCCAGATTGACTTTGATCGGCTCTCTGCCCAGCAGATCTTCGATTTCCACATTTCGCAATTTTGATACATTGACTTCACCGTTGACCAGCTGATATACACCCGGCACGGTCTGGATCTGGCAGTCTGTCTGATTACAGATCTCCAGGATTGCTTTGACATCCTTGCGTCCCGCTGTCGGAAGCGCCAGAATGATCTTATCAATGTTATATTTATCTACACTGGCAAGGATCTGGTCACGTCCGCCTGCAATGCGAACGCCATCCAGATACTTGTTCCATTTTTTTTCGTTGTCATCAATAAAAATTTTTACTTTGTCTGTCAGATAATAACTGGTGCGATATTCTTTCAAAAGCATCAGCCCGGCTGCACCGGCTCCGATGATCATGATATTTTGCCGCACCGGATTGGCCTTTACGCCTTCTGCCTTGATCCGTGCACGGCGTAACAGACGGTACATCATTCTGCTGGAAGCGGTCAGTGCAAACACCAGCCCCCAACCTACCAGATAAAAGGAAATCGGCATACGGATCACTGAAATCGTATAGGTAACTCCCGTAATCGCAGCTGCGATCCCGGAAGTGACAAAGGTACGCAGTACCTCCGGTATTCCGGCATAAGTCCAGACACTTCGGTATAATTTTGCAATTGTATAGCTGGACACCAGAATGACCGATGCCAGAATAATGTAGAACAGATATCCGCGGATATATTCTGATGGTACCGCGGAGTAACGCATATCAAATCGCAGAAGTAACGCCAGTCCGTATGCGATGCATACAGACAGAACATCTGTGATCACGATCAGTAATTTCTTTTTCATATTTTCTCAATCCCTTGAAATGTCTCTCAATTAATTCCTTGAAATGTCTTTTCACATGAAAGAAGAATCCTGCATTCAGGATTCTTCTGTCTCATTCACTCAGTCAATTTGATTATGCATGTTTTCTTCTGGATGTTACGCACATTCCAGCTGCTGCAGCTACTGCTACTGCTACCACACACATCATTACTGGCGCACTGCCGGTTTTCGGAGAAACAACTTTTGAGCCGTCTGTTCCGTTCGCACCATTTGCGCCGTTGTTTCCACCTGCTGCATTTGTATTTAATACATAGAATGCAATCGGGGAAGCACCGTCAACAGTTACTGTTACCTTTCCATCACCAACAACACCGTTGATCTGTACCCACTGTCCATTTACATAGCGAAGTACAATTACTTTGCTTGTGCTGTTAACGCCATTTACTTTAAATGTCAGTGTCAATGGGAACTGAACATCACTGTCAGCTGTAATATTGGTTACATATGCAAGGCCATAGCCGTTTGCATTTGCTGCACCGACTGCGTCTTTCAGTACGCTCTGTGGATTTGCTTTGATTTTCTCCACACCCGGCGCATCATTTGTTGAATAATTGTCAGATGTTTTGACTTTGGACAGATCCACATCCTGGCCACTCGCATTTTTGCCGGCAACGATAGTACCTGTTGTCGGCTGCGGGCTTGGTGCGGCGAACGCAGCGGTTGCCATACCGATGGTCATTACAGCAGTCATTAATAAAGCAACGATTTTCTTCATGATTTTCTCCCTTCTTATATATTTGTAAAATGATACCGGCAATTGCCATACCATATTTACAGCTTCTTTTACTCTGGAGATCTAGTTCACTTCTTTGTAATAGGTCCGGATAATCTGTTCCTGCAAGGATTCCTCATCCGGATGGAATTCTTCAAACTCTTCTCCCATTACTGTTTCTCCCGGCAGATACGCCACCTCATCTGTAAGGTATTTGTAGCTGCTCAGAGCATCGATCTGATCTCCGTCCAGATCTGTTTCAATATATTTATCTAAAAACGGGGAAATGAGATTGTATAAAGCACTTCCTCCGTGTGATCTGGCATTTTTGATCAACGCTGTCACATACTTCACCTGACGCTGCATACGTCCTTCATTGCTGTTGAACACATTTGTATCACGATAACGTACATAGTTCTCCGCATCCGCTCCTTTGAGACAGACTTCTTTTCCCGCCTCAAACGCCGGATTGATCGCAGCATCTTCTTCTGTCATTTCCACCGTGACACCGCCCAGCGCGTCATTGATCTCTGGGATTCCGTCAACAGATAAGGCAAAATATCCGCTGATTGGAAGGTTGTACAGCAGCTTTTTTACTGTTTTTTCGGTAGCCCAGCAGCTGCGGCTTCCGCCGATGCAGTACGCATACTGCGTTGCAAGCTGTGCATTTACCGTACCAAAGGCACTTCCGGTGGAATCATAGGTATCGATCTGTGTCATAGTGTTTCGGTTGATCTGAAGGATTCTTCCTTCTTTTGTCTCTTTATCCAGTGACAGCAGCATAATGCAGTCTGCCTGTCCGGCATCACCGGGCATATAACTGGTATCTATATCATTGGCATGATCAATTCCCAGAAACAGGATATTGATCAGATTGTTATTGTATGTATATCGTTTTCCGTTCCATTCAATGGTATCGTCTTCTGCCTGGGAAATGGATTCCTCCGGCTGACGTGCCTTTTCCTGCTGCTGTTTGTGATGCAGCACAAACAGAACGGTCACAGCTGCCACTGCTGCCAGTATAACTGCAACGGTGGACAGGATATGTCTTTTTGATTCTTTTTTCATAAAATTATTGTTCCTCTGTCAGGACCGCGCAGATCAGAAAGCGCTCGTCATGATTGCCGTTGCAAGTAGACAATACGATCATCCGGTCATCTGTCGTCACCGGCAGCGGATCTTCGATCCAGGTCGGCATGATACGCACCTCTGACAGAGAATCCAGAAATGCCTGATAGCCTTCCTTCGTCCTGCAATTATAATTGTATAAAATATGTCGGTTGTCATAAGTGACCGCCGCGAACACACGGTATTTGTAAATGTGTTCCGGTGTGTAGATCTCGATATAGGGATGTTCCTGGCGGAAGGTCTCGTCCTGATAATCTTTCAGTCTGCTGAAGAAGGAATCGTTCAGCATGTTATGACCATAGACAACCGTCACAGCATCGGATTCAAAGGGCTCCGGATTGTAGCTGTATTCTGTCATGATCGCTCCCGGAAGTCCTTCTTTGTCATCCACGGTATGATCCATATAGTAATCATCGTCCACCTTGCTTTGCAGGATCGGATAATCAACCGGTGTATCTGCAATATGGATCCATGCATAGATATCCGGATTTTCTGCCTGCAGGACACTGAAATCCACCGGGATCTGTACCGGTGTTTCCTCAGCTTCTGCGGATACTTCCGGCTCTTCCTGCACGGATACCGCTGCTTTCTCACGCAGCTTCTGGTCTTTGTCTTTCTGAATATGATCCCGCACCAGCAGTCCTATGATACCTGCCACAGCTACCAGAAATATCACAAGGAATATTCGAAATAATAGATTCTTCTGTTTCACGTTCTATGTTCATCTCCTTTGATATTGGCTGTTTCAGGATTTTTTTCTTTTCTTGTGAGAACGACGTCTCTCTTTTTCTGTCTTTTCTTCCTGTTTGCTGTAATAAGCAAGTTCTTTGTCCACCGGGATCACAGCCAGTACGCTTGTCTCCAGGTAATCCTCGATATCTTCTTCTGTCTGGATCTTGTCATTCATGATAAAGCGGATCGTGAGTACCATGCCTACCAGGAAGATTCCGAGCACAATGCCCATGGCCAGTTTTTTCATCATGCCGTTGTCTACCGGCGCAGATGCGACTTCCGGATGTTCTACAATGGTAGGCGGATCTGTCTGTGTGATGCTCGCCATCTGATCCACTGCCGCATCGGTAATGGCATCTGCCACTGCACAGGAAAGTTTTGCATCATCGCTTGTCACCGTGATGGACAGCATTCGTGTATCTGTCTTGTTTGCTACGGTAAGCATTTGTTTGATTTCTTTCCGTGTCAGCTTGATGTTGTCTTTTTTCAATGTCTTGATTGCGCCATCGATAACCGGTTTACTGGTAGCGATAACGGAAAAATCGGACGTCAGTTCCGTTCCTACCTGCAGATCTGCCATAGATGTAATGCTGGTTGTTTTGGACAGCACATACAGGGTTGAGTTCGATTCGTACATCGGTGTCTGGAAAAACACCAGTGCCCCTGCGAGTACAACTCCTACGACGGCTCCCAGAAACAGCAGTTTCCATTTGTCGATCAGATAGAAAAACAGGCTGACAAGGTCAATCTCCATTTCGTTCTCTTCTTTTTGCTTTCTATTCTCCATTTTTTCTCGTTTCCTTTGTCTGTATTATAACCATTTATTCTTTCGGATTCTGTCCGTATCTTCCGTATCCATAGCCATAGCCGTATTTGCTGCCATACCGCTTTCCGTAGCCGTAATGCTTTGTTCCTTCGTCTGCTTTATTCAGAATTACGCCCAGGAAATTCGGATTTGCATTGATGAGCTGTTCTTTTACGCTGTTTGCCATTCTGCGGCTGACAGCGTTGGCAGAGATTACCAGTACGGAAGCATCTGCCGATTTTGCGATCAGTGCTGCATCGACAACACTTCCAAGTGGCGGTGTATCGATGATCACATAATCAAAGGTCTGTTTCATGCCCTCGATCAGAACTTCATACGCTGGTTTATTCAGAAGTTCGGTCGGGTTTTTCGGAAATCTGCCTGTCGGGATCACATAAAAATTCTTATAATTCGTTGCGTAGATTACTTCAGAAGCGGCATTCTTGCCGGCCAGATAATGGCTCAGGCCTTTCAGGTCAGCCGGAATCCCGGTTCTCTTCGTCAATACAGAATTTCGCATATCTGCATCGATGAACAGCACGCGTTTGTCAGTTTCTGCCAGGATCTTTGCCAGATTGAATGACACACTGGATTTTCCGTCATTTTCCATACAGCTGGTCAGGCAGATTACTTTATTTTCGATTCCGGTAAACTCGAGATTTGTCCGGAGTCTCCGGTATATTTCCTTCATAACGGGAGATAACGTCGTTTTCTCCTCCAAAATCAGTTCCTGCATCTATCGTATTCCTTTCTCTCTATGTTAAAATTATCTTTTTGGGTATATGAATAAAAATTGTTTCCACTTTTTCCTGTCCGAACTTCCGGCTGATCAGCTCCGCTGCCTCCCGGATATTCACAATACGATACTCGGTATCGTGTGCATCGCTGGCCATCAGGTCAATCTGATCTTCTTTTAACAGTTTCATACAGAAATGCTTTGCCTTTCTGCCGCATTTCCCCAGAATACTCTCACAGTTTATCTGGATGTATGCGCCCTGCGTCTTCAGTTCTGCGACCCGGTCCCTGCCTTTATACAGACATTCATACCGTTCCGCATGTGCAAGCACCGGCTGTAATCCCATCTGACGTACTTCAGACACGGTCTGCATGATCCATGCAAAAGAAGCCTCATACGCAAATTCCAGCAATACGGTGCGACTGTCTGCCATGTAATACTTCGGATTCCCGCGCAGGCGTTCCACCGATGCATTGGAATGGACGTAATACTCACATCCCAGATAAAATTCCATCTCCGGAAACCGGTCTGCTGCCATTTCGCAGACGCGCGCATAGACCGCCTGTATTTCTTCTCTCGGTATTGCAAACATGTCACGACGGTAATGTGGTGTAAAAACGATATGGCGCACGCCCTGCCGGTATTCTTCTTCCAGCATCTCCATCGTTTCACGCATGCATCCGGAACCGTCATCCACACCTGGAAGTATATGATTATGTATATCCCAGTATCCTGTCATGTGCTATTTGCTCCTTTTTTGTCTCTTTTTATCCATTTTCCTTATATACATACAAAGTTATGGTAACCCGCATTACCAGTTTTTGTCAACGGTGAAATTAATTACTTCTGTTTTTCACATTTTTTTGTTTCATATGTAATGATTTTTATGCACATTTATCCTTATACGGTATTATATTATTACTTACCACTTGCAGAAGTGGGAATCTTCTCGACTGAGATAAAATGTTTTTTACGCAAACAGAACCCCGTTATATTCAAACTGCAATATAACGGGATTCTTTCTGTTCTACAATGATGTCAATGGATATATTGTCTGTGTTTTATTTTTTCAGCGGATATTTTGCGGTCAGTTCATCTACGATCGCACGTGCTTTTGCCACGCCCTCATCGCCTTCTTTAATGACGATGGAAATTGCTTCTGCGATCTTGTCCATATCCTCTGTATTCATGCCTCTGGATGTAACAGATGGTGTTCCGAGACGGATACCGCTTGTGACAAACGGAGATTTCGGATCGTTCGGGATCGTATTTTTGTTGGCTGTGATATGAGCCTCATCCAGAAGTTTCTCGATGGCTTTTCCGGTCAGGTCAAATGGTGTCAGGTCTACCAGCATCAGATGGTTGTCTGTACCATCGGATACGATCTTGATGCCACGGTTCTTCAGACCGTTGCACAATGCCTGTGCGTTATCTACAATACCCTGCTGATATGTCTTGAAGCTGTCCTGCAATGCCTCTTTGAAGCATACGGCTTTTGCTGCGATGACATGCATCAGCGGTCCGCCCTGAATGCCTGGGAATACGGCTTTGTTGAAGTTGAAGTTATTTTTCTCCATGGATTCTTTGGATACCAGGATCATACCGCCTCTCGGTCCGCGCAGTGTTTTGTGTGTCGTAGTGGTAACGACGTCTGCATAGTGGATCGGGCTTGGATGAAGTCCTGCTGCCACCAGACCTGCGATATGTGCCATATCTACCATCAGATATGCGCCGCATTTGTCTGCGATCTCACGGAAACGTGGAAAATCAATGGTTCTCGCATAAGCACTTGCACCGGCAATGATCATTTTCGGTTTGCACTCCATCGCGATCTCTTCTACTTTATCATAATCAATGAATCCTTCGTCGTTGACTCCATACGGTACGATGTGGAAATAAGTACCGGAAAAGTTGACCGGGCTTCCGTGTGTCAGATGTCCGCCGTGATCCAGGTTCATACCCATCACAGTGTCACCCGGCTGAAGCAGTGCAAACTGTACTGCCATGTTTGCCTGTGCACCGGAGTGCGGCTGTACGTTGACATACTCTGCGTCAAATAACTCTTTTGCACGCTCGATTGCAAGATTCTCTACGATATCTACACACTGACATCCGCCGTAATAACGTTTTCCCGGATATCCTTCTGCATATTTATTTGTCATGATGCTTCCCTGTGCTTCCATAACTGCATCACTGACCCAGTTCTCGGATGCGATCAGCTCGATATGGCTGTTCTGACGGTCCATCTCCGCTTCGATCGCTGCTGCCACGTCTGCATCAACTACTTTTAACTCTTCTAAATTCATCACTTTTTCCTCCTGCCGCATAGGTCAACTCTGTTGTCTGAGGTTTTTTCTTTCTGTCAGACAACTTAATTGTTATCATAGCTTAGATTATGCATAAATGCAAGAGTAAAAAATTATTCCTCATGCATCTGGTCGTATCCTCGCGGAGCGTTTTTATGTAATAGGAATATTACGTAGTAATTTCCTATTACATAAAAAATCCCACTCACACGGGCAGAGTCCTGCCAGTGCAAGTGGGATTTTCGGGTGGAATGAATTCTAGTTACGTTTGTTCATACGTTACATTATTTTTTATCTTTTGGTTTTTGGTTATAGGATTCAGTTGTTGTTTTACTTATCTGATTACTATCAGTTTATATGTTATGCATTTGCTGCAAGTACTTTTCCTGCTGCCTCACAAGCTGCCTGTGCATCTGCATCCGGAGCTTCGTTTGCAATGATACCTTCGGCTTCGATCATCTCAGCGCCTGCACCTGTCATCTGCTCGACCCAGTTGCGCATCCATTCGCCATCTCCCCAGCCATAGGATCCGAATAACAGGATCTTTTTGCCGGATACGCTGCCAAGGATTTCTTCTACAAACGGCTCCATACTGGATTCTTCCAGCTGCTCTGCCCCCATGGATGGGCAGCCAAGTGCAAATGCTTTTACATCTGCGATATCTGCTGCGCCTGCATTTTCAACCGGAATGATCTTTGCCTCTGCACCTGCTGCTGCAACACCATCCGCTACGCTCTGAGCCATTGCTGCTGTATTTCCTGTACCACTCCAATAAATGATTTTAACTTCTGCCATTTTTTTGTCTCCTTGATTTTATATTTTTTTATTTTTTCTGTATACAGATTCCGCTCTTTCACACTTGTATGACTGCTTTGGAATCGATATACAGTTTAAACCTTTTTTATTCTTTTTTTCGTTGTATTAGCCACACTTTTCTGTATTTATTCCGATTGTGGCAATTGCGTGAACGCTTTACCTTATTATCAGCAGGCAATCTCATTCATGTGTTTTCCTGCCATATATTCCATCACAGCACATTCTTTGGCATCATCATATGCCTGAAAAATCTGCTTCGCCTGTGTCACATCACCATAGACTTTCCAATATCCGGTATAGCGGCTTTCCTTTCCTTCATGCCGGATAAATCCTTCCACATCCTCCAGCGGATAGCCGAGAAATATGCCCATTTCATGGGGATAATGCTCCATCCCCCGGGCCGACAGGGAAACGCGCGCCCCTAGATGATTCAGACAGGCTTCTGCCTGCGTACTTTCATATCCGTACTGCTGTAAAAATACAGCCACCTGCGGATCTTCCAGACACTGCTGCACCTCTGCTTCCCGGTATACATATACCACTGCACGTCCTGCTCCCTGGCACAGACATTTGACCCGGATCCCGGTACCCCGAAATGCGGACCGTACAAATTTCAGGTAAGCCGCCGGAACGGTAAACATACTTGACATTTTTATATCTTTTAAAACCGGTGCACAATGCAGAATGATCTGCATCATGAGGCTTTCTGTGACTTTCCTGCTGGAAAGCTGGTTTAATACGGCTTCAGTTGGCATTTGCTGTCCTCCTCTGTTCATTCATGCAAGCATGATTCATGTTTTTGAATGTAAATCTGCTTGGCTCTTCTTAATTTCAGAGCCAGCCATCTCGATTTCGCTTTGCTCTGAAATTATGCATATTGTTCTAATATTCCGTTTAATGCGCTGGCACTGCTGCTGTGGGAACGTTCCACTATGATATTCTTGCGTTCTGCTTCTGCCACGGCACAATGTACCATTTTATGAGAAACGGTGGAGGTAAAGAGAATCAGCAGATCCGGACTTCCGATTTTGTTTTTCAGATCTGTTTTCATTTTCGTAAATACTTTTGCCTTACATTTGTACTGTTTGCAGATCTGTTTGTACTGTGTTTCCATTCTTTCGTGTCCTCCGATAATTACGATACTCATGTTAGCCTCCTTCATCTATTATTAGTATTTCCTAACCGCAATTTTTAAAAGAAAGCGGATTTCCTAGTTATCCGCTCATTTTTTATGTAGTTAGTATAAATTAACCCCCTTGTTTCGTCAAGAGGGTTAATGATTATATTTTTTCATTTTGTTTCTTCGTTTTTATCAATCTCTGATATAATGTCCGGATTTTCCGCCGTCTTTTTCCAGAAGTAAAATATCTTTGATCACCATGCCGCGATCTACTGCTTTGCACATGTCATAGATGGTCAGCAATGCTGCGGATACGGCGTGCAATGCTTCCATCTCGATCCCGGTCTTTCCGGTAGTCCGCACAGATGCAATGGCTTCGATCTCTGCTTTTTCCGGATACAGTTCAAAATGAATATCCACACCGGTCAACAGCAGCGGATGGCACATCGGAATGATCTCCCAGGTCTTTTTCGCTGCCATGACACCTGCTACCTGCGCTACGGCGAGCACATCTCCTTTTTTGATTTTGCCGTCTGTGATCAGCGCAAAAGTCTCCGGCTGCATACAGATCCGGCCGGAAGCCACGCCGATCCGCTTGGTATCTGCTTTTTCTGAGACATCCACCATTTTGGCTCTGCCCTGCTCATTGATATGTGTTAATTCTGCCATTTTTTCTCCTTGCATTTTAGTATCATTCGAATCGCTTACGATAATATTATTTTCCAAATCCACAGTTTGGGAACGTACAGACCTCACAGTTCAGGCACAGACCGCCCTCACCCAGTCTTGCAATATCTTCCGCGGTAATCTCATCCTCTGCCATCACTCTTGGCAGCACCAGATCAAAGATTGTGCGTTTTGCATACATGACGCATCCCGGCAGACCGAGGATTGGAATTACTCTTCCGTCTGCTTTATTCGTATAATAAGAAACAAGCATCATCGCTCCCGGAAGCACCGGTGCACCGTAGCTGACAATCCTTGCTCCGGTTGCCATGATGGCACCCGGGGTACAATCGTCCGGATCCACGCTCATGCCACCGGTACAGATGATCAGGTCTGCGCCTGCCGCAATCTGCTTTTGAATGGCTTCCAGAATATGTGTCTTCTCATCGTCCACATAGATCTGACCGATTTCTTCGGATGGAAAAGCTGCCAGTTTCTCCCGGATGACCGGACTGAACGTATCTTTGATGCGTCCTTTGAACACTTCACTGCCGGTGGTCACAATCGCATACTTTTTCTTTTTATATGGTTTGATCGTAAAAATCGGCTCCGTGCCGCCCGCTTCCTTTGCACGTTCCATTTTTTCTTTTTCAATGATCAGCGGAATGATTCTCGTTCCTGCCAGTTTATCCCCGACACGCACCGGAAAATCGCCATGCCGGGAGGCGATCATCATCTCCCCCAGACTGTTGACTGCAACCAGCGCTTCACGGTTGATTTTCAGCAATCCGTCTGTATCCGCGATCAGTTCGATTTTTCCTTCTTTGATATCGGAAGGATGCATATACTCACCGGCACAGATTTCATACAGAATCTCCGCTGCTTCATTTTCATGCCACATCGTGTCATCCTTTTCCCATACATACAGATGCTCTTTCCCTACGGAAAGCAGCACCGGAATGTCCTCTGCGGTCACAATATGTCCTTTGCGGAATACTGCATCTTTGGTCACCCCCCGGATGATCTGAGTAATATCATGGCAGAGTACATGCCCTACCGCATCTTCTGTTTTTATCAGTTTCATAATATCCTGTCTCTCCTGTCACCTGTTTTTTACCATTCATACATGCCTTTGCTCTGATTCATTACTTTCTTGCGCACTCGGCATCGTTACCAAGCAGAATATCCAGCCCATGCTTTAAGGATGGCAGAATATAACTCAATGCTTCATCCACAGCCTTCGGACTGCCCGGCAGATTGACGATCAGTGTCTCGCCACGGATGCCCGCCGCTGCTCTCGACAGCATCGCCCGCTCTGTGATTCTCAGCGAATATTGCAGGATTGCCATGGGAATTCCCGGCACTTCCCGCTCGATCACTGCCTTTGTTGCCTCCGGTGTCACATCCCGTTTGGAAAAACCGGTTCCGCCTGTGGTCAGGATCAGCTGGATATCATCATTGCACATAGCGATCATTTCATCCTGCAGCATCTGCTGATCATCCGGCAGGATTACTTTCTTTCTGACGGTATAGCCCTTGGCTTCCATAATTTCTGCGATTCTGGCTCCGCTGCGATCTTCCCGCTCTCCCAGATACCCCTTGTCACTGGCTGTAATAATTCCTACATTCATGTATTGTACTCCTCTGTTATCTGAATCCTATATTACATTTCCCTATTTTTCAGTATACCACACGAATACACTTATGTCACGATATACAAAAGGTCTGAGTCCACCTGCGCTTCCACAAGGGTGGATAAATAACCTTCTGCTATCTGTAACGAAAAAAGGACCGGAGGACTCAGAAAATCATACAAGCGGACGTTTTCGTCTGCGGTATTCTTTTCTGAGCCTCCGGCCCAACACAACCTTATGGTTTATCCACCCGGGAATTCCTTATCTCATGGTGATGTATCCACGATAATTTGCAAGGTTGTTGCTTGGTGTATAATCAGCAACTGCTGCACTGCAAACATTGTGGTATGGTTTCAGGAACGGGAAAGCATCCTGCTGAGCCCATGACGGTTTCTCAAGTGCTTTCATGTCATCTACCATTACTTTGTACCATCCGGACTGATTCTCAAACCAGATTTCAAGTACCCAATCCATTGCGCATCCGTTAATGTCTTTCTTTACGGCACTTGCAAGTACACGTGTACACTCCGGAGCTGCCTGAAGGATCGGAACTACTTTCTCAAATAACCATTTCTCTCCCTCTGCTTTGTCTACGCCTTCCGGGAAACCGATAGTCATATTGAAACGATAGTTTGCGCCATCCTCGATCGTACGTCCTTTTCCTTTCAGGTCTTTCTCCCACCACATCGGAAGGAATGCAAAGATAAATGGATTTCCTTCTGCATTGTTGGATTTACGGGCTGCATTTCCTGCATCTCCGTCAGAATCAATCTGAGCGTCTGTATGAGCTGCTGCCGGGATCTGTCCCTGCCATACAAGTACGTCCATCGGGAATGTCTCAGCGATTGCTTTGATCTCAAGACGAGGATCAAGGTCGCTTACTAACCAGTGATGCTCTGTCAGCTGCATTCTTGCGTATCCGAAACGATCACCCTGTGGTGGAATCGGGAAGGACGGATAAAATGCATATTTGGTAACATACGGCTCAAACTGAGAGATGCTGTCCGGAACATGTACTTTATAAAGCCATCTCTGAAGTTTTGGTCTGTAGTCTTCGCTTACGCAGTCAACGTAGATAAGACTTCTCATTGGTTCGAATTTGAAATCTGCCATTTCTAAATACCCTCTTTTCTCTTATTTCTATAACTTATATCAGACGGGAACCATTTTTTGTCCCCGCCTGTTATAAACTTTATGGAATTTATTTCTGTTTGGATGGAGCTGGTGTCGGCTCGCATACTGCTGTATAATGCTCTTTACGTTTTTTGAACTCAGGATCTTTGTAAAGGTTCATCAGACGACCCTCATTCTCAAAGATATCCTGTCCATGTAAGAATTTACCGGAAAGAATGTCATGTGCATGATGCTCTGTAGCCGGATCATATTTGAATTTGAATGCTCCGTCAACGATCTCCAGTGTTCCCTCAAGACCACACAGCTCACATACGCAGTGTGTTGTACCCGGGTAGATGTAGAAATTGTTACCCTGGCAATGTGGGCAAGCGCCTTCTTTTCCTTTCCAGAGAGAAGTTTTCTCGGATCCTTCGATCTGCATATCTTCATCAATGATCTGCTGTGCAGCATCTGCAAGGTTACGTCCGATTTCTTTCATACGCTCAACTTTGTCATCCTGCATGATAACGTCTTTACACCAGGAGAAGAACTCGTTGTTTACTACTTTCCATCCCGGACTTAAAGCGAACATCGCATGATCTGTCTCACAACGAACTGCCCAGTCAGATCCACCGATTCCTACGAAAGAAAGTGCTTTCTGACGGAAGTATCTTGGATTCAGACCTTCTTTTCCAGCTTCTTTGAGTTTTCCATCGAGCATTTTCATCATACCTGTATCATGTCCCGGTCCCATACGATCTGTGATGGAATGATATAAACCGGTTGCACCGGACTCAAAAATCGGATCTACGAAGAGAACTCCATCTGCCTCGACAACTTTCTCATAGAAAGCTTTGAAATCATCCTGACGGGAGCAGATCATTCCTTTGCCCATTACAAGGCCACGGGAACAGGCAACACAACCGGAGCAGTACTGGATATCCCAGTCAAGAAGGTGGATAAATTCGATCTCTGCACCTTTTTCTTTTGCTGCTTCCAGAGCCACACGACACATTGTGTCATTGTTACCGTTTTTTGTTCCAAGTGAAACACCTAAAATTTTCATACTTGTCCTCCTTTAATTTACCTGCATACATTTGATTTAGATATAATACGTTTTCTCATATTGTAAAAATACGTTTGCATTTTCCTCACGAAGCGGATGTCATATTTCTGCAACATCATGCAACATTACTCTTATTGTCATTCTTATGATGAAACCAAACCTATGTGTCAAAATCCTATCCTATTTCTATTTCATCGCCTGTTTTCGTGCACAGCAAATGTTTGTAACCGTTCTGGTTTTACCAGCTGACCAGTTACTCGTATTATATCACAATCTTGCTTTTCTTTGTGTATTTTTATTATAAATTTATCTTATTTTTTAGTCAAATGTACATTTTGCATCAAAAAGCCCCGGGAATTCTCCCGGGGCTCTTATAACGCGTATATTTTTTAACAAATTTTCATGAAAAATCAGCTGTATTCCATTTTTGTTATGCAAAAAGTGGATTACTGACTTTTTGTACCTGTTTTAATACATAAGCTGACATATTTATCTCAGAATCACCGCACATCTTCGCGGAGTGTTTATCTCAGGAAACCGTTGACAATCTGCTCTTCTGCCTCTTCCTCTGTCAGACCTAATGTCATAAGTTTGATGATCTGCTCACCGGCGATTTTTCCGATGGCTGCCTCATGGATCAGCGCTGCGTCCAGATCATTGGCCTCCAGCTGCGGAATCGCAAGGATCCGTGCTTTGTCCATAATAATGGCATCACACTCGGTATGACCGCTGCATGGTGCATTTCCGATGATCCTGGAATCAAATTTCTGATAGGAGGTATCTTTTGCCACGGAACGTGAAATGACATCTGCACTGGCTCCCTCACCATTCAGGCTGACGGAATATCCACTGACTGCATGCTGGTCACCATGTGTCATCAGACGCTCACGGACTACCAGCTTGGCACCTGCTGCCAGCTCTGCCTTCGTATCACGCTCTGTAGAATCCACACCTTTGATCTGGACCATTTCCATCTCCATGTAGCTTCCTTCTTCCATATACACTTCCGTGCCCGGATTCAGGATACGTTTTCCTTTTCCGTCACCTGCACCGTAATGCTTTTCCACATATTTTACTTTTGCATTTTTCTCGATGAAGAAACGGTGGATACCATCATGCTCTGCATCCTGATCCCCACAGTTGTCGATACCACAGCCAGCTACAATGACCACGTCACTGCCTTCTCCGATATGGAAATCGTTATAAACCATCTCTTTCATGCCGCTCTGGCTCAATACAACCGGAATGTGCACACTCTCGTTTACGGTACCCGGTTTGATATAGATGTCGATACCGCTGACATCTGTCTTGGATACAATATCAATATTTGCCGTTGTATTTCTGGCTGCCATCTGACCGTTTGCACGGATGTTGTAAGCTCCCTCCGGAACTCCATGCAGATCAGCGACTTCCGCCAGAAGTCTTTTCTGAATCTCATCCATCATATCTATCTAATCCTCGTTCTTTCCTAATATACTTATAGATTGGCTAAATTTCAACTAACACCATTCGTTATTCATTTTTGATCACTTCTTATTCCTAATACCATTGGGGTTTCTCTTTTCAACTAACAGTGTTAGTCCTTTATTCACAATATAGATTTCTACTTGTTAAATTTATCACACATATTCACTGCGGAAGAGGTACCCAGCAACTGCGGAAGTATCTCATCCTTCGGACCGTGATTGATGATCTGTCCTGCAGAAATCACTACGATCTCATCTGCAATATCAAGGATACGCTCCTGATGAGAAATGATCAGGATAGAACCGTCTTTTGTTTTTTCCTGCATGCGCTCAAATACCTGAATCAGATTCTGGAAGCTCCACAGATCAATACCGGCTTCCGGCTCATCAAATACGGAAAGCTGTGTACCTCTTGCCAGTACCGTAGCAATTTCGATACGTTTTAACTCACCGCCGGAAAGGCTCGCATTTACTTCACGGTTAATGTAATCCTTCGCACAGAGTCCTACTTCAGACAGATACTGACAGGCATCTGCTGCGCTCATTCTGCGTCCTGCTGCCATACGGATCAGATCCAGCACCTGAATTCCTTTGAATCGTACCGGCTGCTGAAAAGCAAAACTGATACCCATTTTTGCTCGTTCCGTAATACTTTTTTCTGTAATGTCCTCACCGTTAAATAAAATCTGACCGGAAGTTGGTTTCTCGATACCAACAATTAATTTTGCCAGGGTGGATTTTCCACCGCCGTTCGGTCCTGTAATGACTACAAACTTGTTGTCGTCAATTTTCAGATTAATTCCTCTGATAATCTCTTTTTGTGCTTTTTCGTCTGATACTTCAAAAGACACATTTTTCAATTCCAGCATCTTGTTTCTCTCTTTCTGTTTTTTTAATCATTCCATTCCGTCTTTTTCGGAATTTTTTATTCCCATATCGGATTTTGGTTTTTATATCCTAGCGTTTTTCTTGGTTTTCCAGTGAACGCAAAGAGCAGTGAAAAGACTTTTGTCCTCTCACTGCTCATATTTTTTAATTTTCATACACTTTTCATGCATGTTGCCTGCTATTTTTTCTGCAGCATCATCGTATCAATGCACGAACGAAAACAGCATATCTTAGTCCAGTGGTCTTCTCGGAATAATGACCGCTGCCAGAAGATAGATCAGTAATCCACTTCCTGCTGCAAATGCAAGTACCACCCAGATCAGTCGGATGATCGTCGGATCGATACCAAGAAACTCTCCAAGACCGCCGCATACGCCACACAATACTTTATTGTCCTCTGATTTGTATAATTTTTTATTCATTCTTTATCCCTCTTCTGATTTACCTTCATACAGAAAATTACTGTATGTCTCCTGCGCATTTCTGATATATTTTACTATATAAGTATTTTTTTCGCAAGAAGATTCTGTTCTTCTGACTTCACTTAGCCATCTGGTGAATCTGAATTTACTGTTCTTCCATGCAGATCTATTGCAATTCTCCGGTTTCAAAAAATTCCGGCCTGTGAAAATCCGGTTCCGGCACATCTACCGGCGAATAACTTGCATAATGAATCTGTTCGGCATTACCGCCTTCACACACTTTGTAAAAGTTACAGGCAATTTTTGTGCCGGCAATTTGCGGAATCGGACCACCAATTTCTTCCAGCAGTTCTAACGGCAGAAAGAAACAGATTTTCCAGCAATTTTTTTCAATGACCGCCTGCGGCTGACAAATTCTGATCTGCTCTTCTGTGAAAAATGTCCGATCCGCACGCTCTGTCCCAGACTGTATCAATGTGGCTCCGTTTGCATTCATTTCCACATTGACATACAAAGGTGTCTGTTCTGACCAGAAACCAAGAAATGCCTCCATTCCACTGTCCTGGCTCACCGGATCGTTCATTTTGATATAGGTCCGGAGCGGATCTGCTTCTTCACAGGTCATTTCCACCAGAAATCCATGCTCTTTCCAACAGGCAATTTTTCCATATGTTTTTGGAATTGCTTTTGTCCCCCATAAAAGATGTGTGATTTCAAATGTTTCACACTGTGCAAATTGTTCTTTTTCGTCTATGATTTTTATATTCATTCTTTATCGTCCCCCGATCAATACTATTTTTCCCTCAAATGCAAATCCATAATGATGAATCTGCTCCGGTTTTATATGAAGCTCCAACAACTCCGCATCATACTGTTTTTCCTGAATCTGCATTAATGCCGCCTGTACAGTTTCCTGCAAAGATTCCTCTTCTTCCGGATCATGCACCTTAAATTCCAACACATACGCCTGTTCTGTGAAATCCCGCGGAATCAGCATCACATCATATCTGCCATATCCACTTTCCCGGTTCGATTTTAACACATATTGTTCCCGAAGTTCTGCCAGCAATCCAAGTACAAATCCATGATAAAATCGTTCCGGTTGTGCCTTTCCCGATGGATGCCGTCCGGTATCAAAGCTGCTGAATGTAACCTGTGCCACATCATTCATATATACATTCATCTCTTTCAGATTCCCCTGCAGCAATGCCTGAACAAACGCATTATAATTACAATCTGAAGCCGAAAACCAGCTTTTAAACATTCCGGTAAACATTCCAAGTGTTTCCAGATTTGTGATTTTCAGATGATACCACGGTTCCAGCAAAATGCCACGTTGTTCCACTTCCAACACTTTCAGATATCCACTGGCAAGCAGCAGACTCCAAATTGCATTTTTATCCTGCTGTAACTGTTCGAAAACAATCTGTTCATCAAAGGTAACCAAAATCTCTTTTTCCTGCAAAAGAATTTCCATTTTTTCTTTCATATCGGTTGCTGATTGCTGAATCAGGCTGTTGATCAGCGTGTTGGAACTGGTCGCCGCCCAGTACGCCCCGATTTTCTTTTTATCCAGATAATTTGTGATTGACCATGGATTATAAATATCCGTATGATTACCAAATGTAAATCCATCATACCACTGTTTCACCAGTTCTTTTTTATCTGCCAGGCCAAATTCTTCCAGTGCCTGAAATACTTCCTGTTCTGTGAAACCAAAAAAAGTGGCATATTCCTCCGAGGTTGTCGTAATCACATTCAAATTATTCAGATCAGAAAAAATAGACTGCTTTGATACCCGTGTAATTCCTGTCAAAACTGCACGTTCCAGATATGGATTTGATTTGAATGTCGCATTGAAAAGACTTCTCAAAAAAGAGGTAAACGTATCCCAATAACCGTGTACATATGCCTCCTGCATGGGCGTATCATATTCATCTAACAGCACAATCACTTTTTTCCCGTAATAGCGATACAGATACTGGCACAATAAATTGATTGAAAATGAACTTTCCGCATCTTCCATATACATCGATACGTTTCGATACATTGCTTTCTCATTTTCACTAAGCAAATTTCCATCCAGAAGATAGCGGTGTTCCTCATATAACTGTGCAATCTGCATATTGATCTGTTTTTTCACCTCTGATAACTGATCTGCTTTCACTGCCGCAAAACTCAGGAAAAGTACAGGATACGTGCCCTGCAATCCCCTCCATTTTTCTTCGGTCCAGATAGAAAGACCTTCAAACAAATCTCCTCTGTCAGCATACTGATTTGAAAAAAAACATTTTAGCATATCCATATTCAGAGTTTTTCCAAAACGTCGCGGACGTGTGATCAATGTAATATCATCCTGTGATTCCCACCATGCCCGGATCAAGTCCGTTTTATCAATATAAAAACTGTTCTGTTCTCTCAGACTCGCAAAATCCTGTTTTCCTATACTGACTGTTTTTTTCATCTCAGTGCTGCACCTGCCTTTCTGTATTGTTATCAGTATAACATTGCGTTTCCAGAAACACAACGGCACATAGCAAAATATGTCCCATAGTAAAATATCAAAATGTGCTATCATAACTTTCATAAGAAAAGCTATAAATAGCACATTTTTCAGCTATTTCAAGGGCTGTAGACGATACATTTCTTTCAAAATAATCTTGCTCCGGATGTATTTTCTACATTTTGCACATATACAATAATATGAAAGCACGGAGCAATCCGTATAATCAAGATTTGGGTGTTTTGACACCCAAATCATATGATTACAGTTTTTAAAACTTTCAGGAAAGGAATCTGCCATCATGAATAATGAAAAATTAGAAAATCTCTTGAATCTTGCACTGAACGCCACACCGGAAGAACGCGAAAAATCTTTAGAACTGAATGTTGGATATGATACTGCTTCCCGCAGCTGGGAAGTGATTGTGAAAGCCTCCGGTGGCTTTGATCTGCTTCCTGAACTGTTTCCACAGATCACGATCCATCCGTTATTAAATGAATATGGCATTCTGACAGTACCTGCCGATCTTCTGGATGCCTTATCAGAACGCCCGGAAATTGAATACATGGAAAAACCGAAACGGCTTTTTTTTGCTGTCAATAGCGGGCGATCGGCTTCCTGTATCACGCCACTTCAGACAACACCTGCTCCAGCACGAAACAATCTCTATGGTTCCGGTATCATCACTGCCATCATCGACTCCGGCATTGACTACGCCCACCCGGATTTCTGCAACGCAGACGGCACCACCCGGATCCTTGAACTTTGGGATCAGAGCCTTGACCGGATTTTCACGCAAGCTGAAATCAACGAAGCCCTGCAGGCACCCTCGTCTCAGGAACGATACCAACTTGTCCCAAGCCGGGACTTATCCGGCCACGGCACACATGTAGCCGGAATTGCTGCCGGAAACGGACGTGCATCGGACGGCCAGTACCGCGGTGTTGCCCCGCTAAGTTCCCTTTTGATCGTAAAACTTGGCATTTCCGATCCGGATGGTTTTCCCCGCACTACGGAACTGATGCGTGCGGTAGATTATGTCCTGCAAAAAGCGTTTTCATGGCAGATGCCCGTGGCCATTAACTTAAGTTTTGGCAATAATTATGGTTCCCATGACGGTGCAACCCTGCTGGAAACTTACCTTGATAATGTATCTTCTTATTGGAAGTCCTGCATTATCACCGCCACCGGAAACGAAGGTGCTTCCCGGATTCACACTTCCGGATCATTTCTCACAAATAGTTCCCCCGTCACCATTCCATTTTCGGTCAGCGATTATGAATCTGGACTGAATCTTCAGCTCTGGAAATCTTACGCGGATGAAATTGAAGTAACCCTGCGCCATCCGAACGGCACGATTGTCGGGCCATTTCAGGAACGGCTTGGCACCTATCGATTTAGCGCCGGAACGACCGAACTTCTGGTGTATTACGGAAAACCAAGTCCCTACAGCATCAGCCAGGAAATCTATCTGGATTTTCTTCCCCGGGGAAGCTACATAGATGCCGGTATCTGGGAACTGACGCTTAATCCCCGCCGCATCACCGCCGGTTCCTATGACCTGTGGCTTCCGGGAGAGTCCGTAATCGGCAGCGGCACCGGATTCTTATATCCGACAGAAACCACTACGCTCACGATTCCCTCTACTGCTGCCAAAGTTATTTCGGTAGGTGCCTATAATGCTGCTTTCAACAGTTATGCCGCCTTTTCCGGGCGTGGATTTACCCGGATGGAACACCGGATCAAACCGGATCTGGCAGCTCCCGGCGTCAATATCATTTCTGCCGCTCCCGGCGGTGGCTATACATCAAAAAGCGGTACTTCCATGGCCGCTCCTTTTGTCACAGGAAGCTGTGCCCTGCTGATGGAATGGGGGATTGTGCGAGGCAATGATCCCTACCTGTACAGTGAAAAAGTAAAAGCTTACCTGATTCGGGGCACAAAAAAACTGCCTGCCTTCACGGAATACCCCAATCCCTATATCGGGTGGGGCACTCTGTGTACGGCAGACAGTATACCAACTTAAAATGCACAGTGATTCTAATAAGAATACATCAGCTTACACTGATCAGAATCACGCGCCAAGTTTCACCTACGTTCAACTCGAATTTACTGCTCTGTTACAGTTACTTTTACTTTATCAAGATGCCAGATATCATCTACGTACTCCTGAATGGTTCTGTCAGAAGAGAATTTTCCAACATGTGCCACATTCAGCATAACGAGTTTTGCCCAGCCTTTCTCGTCTCTGTAAGCTTTCTCCACACGCTCCTGAGCCTCTGCGTAAGAACGGAAGTCTTTCAGGCAGAAGTAAGTATCAGCGAACTGTGTGCACTGTGTATTGAGCAGTGAGTTGTACAGATCACGGAACAGCTCTGTATCATTTCCGGAATAGAATCCGTTGATGAGCTGCATCAATACCTGACGGATTTCCTGATCCTGATTAAAGATATCCATCGGATTGTAATCGCGGTTCTGCTCATGCGCGATGACTTCATCGGAACTCATACCAAAGATAAACATATTCTCTTTGCCGACTTCCTCAGCCATCTCTACGTTTGCACCGTCCATTGTTCCAATTGTTGCAGCACCGTTTAACATAAATTTCATGTTACCGGTTCCGGATGCTTCTTTACTTGCAGTAGAAATCTGCTCGCTGACATCTGCTGCTGCAAAGATCCACTCAGCATTGGATACTTTATAATCTTCGATAAATACAACTTTCAGCTTGTTGTCAATACTTGCATCATGGTTGATCACATCAGCTACGGCGTTGATCAGCTTAATCGTCAGTTTTGCATTTTTGTAACCGGCAGCTGCTTTTGCACCAAAGATGAAGGTTCTTGGATAGAATTCCATATCCGGATGCTCTTTGATCTTGTTGTACAGATACATAACATGCAGAATGTTCATCAGCTGACGTTTGTACTCATGCAGACGTTTTACCTGTACATCAAAGATGGAACGCGGATCTACTTCAATGCCGTTGTGCTCCTGGATGTATTTTGCAAGACGCAGCTTGTTCTGATATTTGATCTGCATGAATTCCTGCTGTGCTTTTGGATCATCTACATAGACAGCAAGTTTTTCCATGTGGCTTAAATCTGTGATCCAGTCGTTTCCGATCTTGTTGGATACCCACTCAGCCAGCAGCGGATTTCCGTGATACAGGAAACGACGCTGTGTGATACCGTTTGTCTTGTTGTTAAATTTCTGCGGGAATAACTCGTAGAAATCTTTTAACTCCTGTTTTTTCAGGATTTCTGTATGCAGTCTCGCTACACCGTTTACAGAGTAACCTGCAACGATGGCAAGGTGTGCCATTTTGACCTGTCCGTCATGAATGATCGCCATTTTGTCTTTTTTATATTGATTTCCCGGATATTCCTCTTCTACTTCCAGAAGGAATCTGCGGTTGATCTCCTCAACGATCTGATAAATACGCGGAAGCAGACGGGAGAAGATTTCAATCGGCCATTTTTCCAATGCTTCTGCCATGATGGTATGGTTGGTGTATGCACAGGTCTTCGTTGTGATCGCCCATGCCTCATCCCAGGTCAGACCTTCCTCATCCAGAAGGATTCTCATCAGCTCTGCAACTGCTACGGTTGGGTGTGTATCGTTCATCTGGATGGTTACTTTCTCAGAAAGTTTGTGGATATCCGGATGATATTTTTTATAACGGGCTACGGCACGCTGTACACTGGCAGATACGAAGAAATACTGCTGTTTCAGACGCAGCTCTTTACCCTGGATATGGTTGTCGTTCGGATAGAGAACTTCTACCAGGTTTCTTGCAAGGTTTTCCTGCTCAACAGCTTTTCTGTAATCACCTTTGTCAAAGGAATCCAGCTCAAAACATTCCATCGGCTCAGCATCCCAGATCATCAGTGTGTTTACCATATTGTTGTTGTATCCAACGATCGGCATATCATACGGAACAGCCAGTACGGACTGATAATTTTTCTGAACGAATTTTGTCCGTCCGTTCTCAGCCGGCTCAGCCTGTACATAACCACCGAATTTGACTTCAAAAGAATGCTCCGGTCTGCGCAGCTCAAACGGATAACCGTTTTTCAGCCAGTTATCCGGTACTTCCACCTGATAACCGTCTTTGATCTTCTGTTTGAACATACCGTAACGATAACGGATACCACATCCGTAAGCAGCGTAACCAAGCGTAGCAAGGGAATCCATAAAACATGCAGCCAGACGGCCCAGACCACCGTTTCCGAGTGCCGGATCCGGCTCCTGGTCTTCGATCATATTCAGATCAAATCCGATTTCATCCAGTGCTTCTTTTACTTCCTTGTATGCGGTCAGATTGATCAGGTTGTTACCGAGGGCACGACCCATCAGAAACTCCATAGACATGTAATATACCATCTTCGGATCTTCTTTGTCGAACGTCTGCTGGGTAGCAAGCCAGTTGTCAATGATAACATCTTTTACAGCATAAGACACCGCCTGGAAGACTTCCTGTTCGGAAGCCTCCTCCATGGTTTTGCGGTAAAGTGTTTTCACATTGTCTTTTACACATTTAATGAATTCTTTTTTGTCAAATAAAATATTTTTCATTACTGTTTTTCCACTCCTAACTCAACCTTGTGGCCGTTGATATTCCACTCTTTCTGGTAGCCTTCTAATGCGCCTTCTTTGATATCTACCGCAAGTACTTCACTCTGAATTTCTTCTTTGTGTGTTGCAAATACTTCACAGATTGTTTTCTCTGCTTTGAAGGAAAGGACGATCTTATCCATTACTTCAAATCCTGCCTCTTTACGCATTGTCTGTACCTTACTGATGATCTCGCGGACAAAGCCTTCCTCGATCAGCTCCGGTGTCAGTTTTGTATTCAGTACAACAGTGATGTCATTTCCGGTCTCAGTAGCAAATCCTTCTGTCTGAGCTACGGAAATCAGTAAGTCTTCTTCTGTCAGAACGATGCTCTCGTCCACTTCAGATAAAGTGATGGAACCTTCTTTTTTCAGCTGTGCCATTGCTGCGTGTCCGTCAATGTTTTCCAGGGCAGCTTTGATCTTGCCCAGGAATTTACCATATTTCGGTCCTACGGTACGAAGCTGCGGTTTGAAGCTGTAATTTGTATATGCACTGACATCCTCGATGAAGCTTACTTTCTTGATATTCAGCTCATCCTCGATGATCTCCACAAAGAACTCCGGTACTTCAAACGGTGCTTTTACATACATATCGCCGATCGGCTGTCTGTTTTTGATATTTGCACTGTTTCTTGCCGCACGGCCAAGTACAACGATTTTCAGTACTTCTGCCATATTTTTCTCAAGTTCCGGATTGATCATTGCCTCGTCAACAACCGGGAAGTCACACAGATGAATACTTTCCGGAGCATCTTTATCAATACTTCTTACCAGGTTCTGGTAAATATCTTCTGTCATGAACGGAATCATCGGAGCAGCTGTCTTGCAGATCGTTACCAGTGCGGTATACAGTGTCATATACGCATTGATCTTATCCTGCTCCATGCCTTTTGCCCAGAAACGCTCACGGCTTCTTCTTACATACCAGTTACTCATATCATCTACGAAATCCTGCAGTGCTCTTGCAGCTTCCGGGATTCTGTAATTTCCAAGGTTGTCATCGACTGCCTTTACCGTAGAATTCAGTCTGGACAGCAGCCATTTATCCATAACGGATAATTTATCATATTCCAGATTGTATTTTGTTGCATCAAACGCATCAATGTTTGCATACAGAACGAAGAATGCGTAAGTATTCCACAGTGTACCCATGAATTTACGCTGTCCTTCCATAACGGCTTTTCCGTGGAAACGGTTTGGCAGCCATGGGGCAGAATTGATATAGAAATACCAGCGGATGGCATCTGCGCCATATTTCTGCAGTGCGTCAAACGGATCAACTGCATTTCCTTTGGATTTACTCATCTTCTGTCCGTTCTCATCCTGTACATGTCCCAGAACGATAACGTTCTCGTATGGTGCTTTGTTAAATAACAGTGTGGACTCTGCCATCAGGGAATAGAACCATCCTCGTGTCTGGTCTACTGCCTCTGAAATGAACTGAGCCGGGAACTGCTGCTCAAATACTTCTTTATTTTCAAACGGATAATGATGCTGTGCAAATGGCATTGCTCCGGAGTCGAACCAGCAGTCGATTACTTCCGGTACACGGTGCATGTCTTTGCCACAGTGTGGACACTTGATGGTGACAGCATCGATATACGGACGGTGAAGTTCAACTTCTGCTGCTTTCGGATCCCCACTCTTCTCAGCCAGCTCTGCACGGCTTCCGATGGATTCCATATGACCGCACTCACACTGCCATACGTTCAGCGGAGTTCCCCAGTAACGGTTACGGGAAATACCCCAGTCCTGGATATTCTCCAGCCAGTCACCGAAACGTCCTTTACCGATGGATTCCGGAATCCAGTTTACTGTAGCATTGTTGCGCACCAGATCGTCTTTGACTGCTGTCATCTTGATAAACCAGGATTCTCTTGCGTAATAGATCAATGGTGTATCACATCTCCAGCAGTGCGGATAACTATGCTCGAATTTCGGGGCATCAAAGAGCAGTCCTTTTTCTTCCAGATCTTTTAATACCATCGGATCTGCTTTTTTTACAAATACACCCTCATACGGTGTCTCTTTTGTCATCTCACCTTTACCATTTACTAACTGAACAAATGGAAGGTCATATCTGCGTCCTACCTGGGCATCGTCCTCACCAAATGCCGGAGCGATATGAACCACACCGGTACCATCCGTCAGTGTAACGTAATCAGCGCATGTGACAAAGTAGCCTTTTTTGTGCTGTTTCTCGCAGATGTCTACGGCACAGTCAAATAATGGCTCATATTCTTTGTACTCAAGGTCTTTTCCTTTGTATGTCTCAAGTACGTCGTATGCTTTTGTGTCTGTCTCTTCATCTGCCAGTTTGCCAAGAACAGTGTCGCACAGTGCCTCTGCCATATAATAAGTATATCCATCAGCAGCTTTTACTTTCACATAAGTCTCTTCCGGGTTTACACAAAGAGCTACGTTGGACGGCAGAGTCCATGGTGTTGTGGTCCATGCAAGGAAATATGCATCCTCATCTTTTACTTTGAAACGAACCACTGCAGAACGTTCTTTGACATCTTTGTATCCCTGTGCTACCTCATGGGAAGACAGCGGAGTACCGCAGCGCGGGCAGTAAGGAACGATCTTAAAACCTTTGTATAACAGGCCTTTGTCCCAGATTTTTTTCAGTGCCCACCACTCGGATTCGATAAAGTTATTGTCATAAGTAACATATGGATTATCCATATCTGCCCAGAAACCAACGGTTCCGGAGAAATCTTCCCACATGCCTTTGTATTTCCATACAGACTCTTTACATTTTTTGATAAATGGGTCAAGACCGTATTCTTCAATCTGCTCTTTACCGTCAAGGCCAAGTAATTTCTCTACCTCCAGCTCAACCGGAAGTCCATGCGTATCCCATCCTGCTTTTCTCGGAACCATTTTTCCTTTCATGGTCTGATAACGCGGAATCATATCTTTGATAACACGGGTTAATACATGACCGATATGCGGTTTTCCATTTGCAGTAGGCGGTCCGTCATAGAAAGTGTATGTCTCACCTTCTTTACGATTTTCCATACTTTTGCGGAAAATGTCATTTTCTTTCCAGAATTCTTCTGTCTTTTTCTCACGATCCACAAAATTCAGATTTGTTGAAACTTTTTCGTACATTCTGTTCTCCTCATTTCATGTTATATTTCTTTCCTATTTCTTTGCAGATTGTCTCTGCTCATTTATGATTCTCCCAGGAACGCATTTATTATAGAAAAATCAAACTTTCCTTTTTCTATAATTCACAGAAAATTGTATAAAATTTCCTGCAAAATAAAAAGCCTTCGTCCCGAAAAGGACGAAAGCTTTTAACAATCGTTTTAACCACCTGTTCGAAGTACGCGACATATTTGCCGGATACCGATTCCCTGTAACGGTGGAAACACCGTCAGCTCCTACTCTCTGAAAACAGCTATGATATCTGTATCATTTCATAGAATCATGATTCAGATCTACTCTGCTTTTTGTTTCAGAACTGCAACTCAGAAGTGATTTTCCACTGAGCGGTACTGATACCGGCTTCCACCGTCCCGGCTCGCTGTGATGCTCCCAGTCAGCGTACTCTCTTCATCATAGTTTTTGCATTTGAATATTTTTTAACAATGCAATTATAAATATTCGCTTACTGGTTGTCAACCTTGTTTCAGGAAAAATGCTTCTTATTACATAGAATTTCAGTATTTTTTACTTGTTTTATAACTTTTTAGACAAACCAGCTTTGGCTTGTCGATATAATTTCTTTTCCAGGATTCTTCACTGCCTCATCCATCAGAAAAGACAGATAGGCATCCTGAAGTCCTTCACGAAGTGGATAAAACTCTTTTCCTGTCTCTACATATTGTTTCATGTGAGCCAGAAGATCGGTCACTGCAATCTCATCATCATTTATCCGTGCACCCGGAAATGGATTTTCATAAATTCGTTCTCCACGGAAACTGATATATCTGTGACTCCAACCGTCTATATTATAAACTCCATCATCTTCTCTGCGCATCTGCTCGCTTACCGGACGATTCTGATGATCCATGTAACAGATCTGATCTCCCCGAACTTCTCCTCTTGCTCCCTGTATCACCCAGGAACGACTTCGTATTGGAGAAAAATACTGTTCATCATCAAAATCATAAAATGCAGCTTTTCCATTTTCAAAAATAATATCAATCCGTGCCCGATTTCCGGTTAAGATTTCTCCGGACGTATGCCACCCTGCCCGATCTCTTGTTTTTGTCACTGGAAATTGATACGTTTTTCCACTGATTTTACAATTTTTCATTCCAATTCCAAGGAATTTCCGAAAAATACTAATGGCATGATACCCATGAATGGCTGACATCGATACATTTGAAATCTCTCCAAGAATCCCACTGTCGATCACATTCTGAACCGCTGCATAATACGGTTGCAGAAAATATTGCTCTGTAACCTGAACTTTTCCATGCAAGATTTGAACTTCTTTCCAAAGATTATTTAATTCTTCTATATCTTGCCCAGGCGGAGTCTCACAAAGTACGGGAATCTGCAACTTACATAGTCGCAAAATCCATTCTTTCATAACACTTCTCGGTACACACAACAAAGCAAATTCCGGCTTTGTATCTAATGCGGTTTCCAAATCAGTCGTTGTTAATATCCCTGTCTCTTGCTGGATCTCTTGCGCACGTTTTTCCGAATGCATTACAATCGCTGATACTTCCAGCCTGTCTGAAAGTATTTCAGCTGCGCGAAGAAAATACTGTGCCCGCCAGCCACAACCAATCATTATAAATTTCATACTCATAAGCTATAACTTCCTCTCCTTTTTCTACATCTTTTACTGTATCAAAATCTGTTTTTTCTTATCATACATCAATTTTTTTCTCTTGGGAAGTTAGAGCCTATACAAGAAAATGTACCGGTAAACAGAAAGTTACAGTTCACACGCGCCATTCGCAAAACGTCCTTTCAGGACTTCTCCGTAG
>OLNF01000256.1_pt1 | contig 44725 bp, 37 predicted proteins | sample 1673061 | NCBI WGS metagenome assembly OLNF01 (sample SAMEA3136751, study PRJEB25190) | human gut metagenome
ACAATGTCCAAACCGTCGGCGCGGCCATGTCCTCCAGCTTCCACCACCGAGGAGCATGTGCCTGCCCTGCCGCTGCGCACTCTGCCGCCCCACCGTACCCTGCGTGCCCGGTTTGAGAGCTGGGAGCAGGTGCCGGAGCGGGCGCTTGACGGCATCGAGTATCTCATCCTGCCCATTGCGCAGGCTGACCGCGTGCCCCGGGAATGGCGGGCAAAGACCCTTTTGGAGCTGCCCCGGGTCATGTTCGGCCGTCTGGAAGAGGACACTGCCCGCCGCATCGCGGCCACGCAGGATGCCGGTTTTGCGGGCTATGAGGTGAGCAATATCGCCCACCTGCGCCTGTGCCGGGGTCCTCAATATGCGTGAGTACAGGCATGATCTGGCGGCTGCGGCTAGGCGTATTGAAAATGGTAGCCGACTTCCAGGCAAACTTGATATACTCGTGAGAGCGCTTCTGCTCGCCCGGTTCGGCATTGAGCAGATTGGCGAGTTCCCAGAGCGACCCCTGGTCCATCACAGCCAACTGGACATCGCAGATAGCAGAACGCAAAAGGCAGCTGAGAAACTGCTCTTCATCGCCAAACTGATTGTAGGTCAAGCCGCGATAAAACTGTACAATGGCATACTGATGGGTGCCCGGTTTCGTCATCGACAGCCGCTTATCGCTCAATCGCAAAGCCTCCTTCATATTGCCTGCATCGCGTGTCCTCACTTCCTGCATCTGCAGATAAAGGTCATCATCATGGCTGAATGTGCTGTCTATTGCAGCCTGATAGGCATTATGCTTGCCGGCATAATATTTCTTCAAGGAAGGAACGTTGGAATAATATGCCATCTCGCCATACAGGTGCTGGCAAGCCCAGAGGTAGTTGCGTTTGCCCTCAGCATCAAGATCAGCGATATTGACAGACTTCAGCAGGTCGTACGATTCGGCATAATCGCCCGTGGTAGATTCCTGGAAAGCAAGCAGCGCCTTGGCATTTCCCACCTTCTTTTTATCGCCCATTCTGAAGGCAAGTTCCATACACTGGTTGATGTATTTCAGCGCCATGTCGTTCTTGTAGGAGCGGTATTCCTCAAAGAGCGCAAAACAGGCATCATACTTACTGCTTAGGCGCCTGGCGGTCTTCAGTTTCTGCTCCCAATCGCGAATTCGGGCTTCACGTACCTTCACATAATCAGCCGAATGGGCAATGGCGTTGTCCAGACTCTGAAAAAGCTGCTCTATATTATCTGTTGTTTTTGCTGCAAGAGAAAGAGGCATCAAGACAAAGAGCAGGAAGAAGAATGCCTTTCCCCATAATTCATTTACGCGATACATCAACTTGATTCCGTTTAAGATTGATTTATTTTCATGAGGTTTCACGTGCAAAAGTAATAAAAAAATCGGAAACGACAAATCAAATATAGAAGAAATATAGATTTCTTCGCATTTTTCGCCTATACCGCATCCACTTTTTATATATTCTCCATTTTTCTTATCCATCTCATTATCAGACACATTTATATCTAAAAAAAAAAAAATCATCCACATTTTAACATTCGTATCGCGCATCGTATCATCTTTTTTATTATCTTTGCAAGGTCTTAATAGAAGATAAACTTTATAAAATAACAATTAACATAATAAACAATGAGAACAGCACTTTTATCACTCACATTTCTTTTGGCTGGTTCTATGGCAGCACCTGCTTTCGCCCATACCGCAGCCCCTAAGAAAAAAGTAACTGCCACAACCAAGAAAGGCAAGATTCTACCCATGAAGGAGTATATCGACCAACTGATGGCGAAGATGACGCTACAGGAGAAGATAGGTCAGCTGAACCTGATGGTAGCTGGCGACATCACCACCGGCGGCGCACTTGATACTCAGGTAGGCAGCGATATCGCCCAGGGCAACATGGGCGGAGTTTTCAATATCAAAGGGCTCGACAAGATCAAGGCTCTGCAGGAAATCGCCATCAAGAACAGCCGTCTGGGCATCCCGCTGCTCGTAGGTATGGACGTGATTCATGGTTACGAAACGATGTTCCCTATCCCTCTCGCCCTCTCCTGCTCATGGGATACCGAGGCGATGAAGAAGGTAGGCGAAGTATCGGCCAAGGAAGCAAGTGCCGACGGCATCAACTGGACATTCTCTCCTATGGTAGACATTGCGCTCGATGCCCGCTGGGGACGAATAAGCGAAGGAAATGGCGAGGATCCTTATCTGAGCGGCGTGATGGGAGCAGCGATGACTCAGGGCTACCAGGGCGTGGATATGCGCACAGAAGAGATTCTGAGAGCCAACCGCATCATGGCCTGTCTGAAGCATTTTGCCCTGTACGGAGGCGTTGAGAGCGGAAAGGAATATAACACGGTAGATATGAGCCGCGTGCGCATGATGAACCAGTATCTGCCACCTTACGAGGCAGTGGTGAAGGCTGGCGTGGGCAGCGTGATGTCTTCATTCAATCTCATCGACTACACACCTGCTACAGCCAACAAATGGATGATGACCGATGTCTTGAGAAAGCAGTGGGGATTCAACGGTTTCGTGGTTACCGATTACGCTTCTATCGCCGAGATTCTGCAGCACGGAACGGCAAAAGACATCAAGGAGGCTTCAGAACAGGCGCTGAAGGCGGGTACCGACATGGACATGTGCTCCAACGCCTTCGTAAAGCATCTGGCAAAGAGCATAGCAGAAGGAAAGGTGAGCGAGGAGGATGTGAACATCGCCTGCCGCCGCATCCTGGAAGCGAAATATAAACTGGGCCTGTTCAGCGACCCTTACCGCTACTGCAACACCAAGCGCAGCAAGAGCGAGATTTATACCGCAGAGAACCGTCAGGCAGCCCGCGATGTAGCAGCAGAGACCTTCGTGCTCCTGAAGAACGAAGGCAATATCCTGCCACTGAAGAAGGAAGGAAAGATAGCCCTGATAGGTCCGCTTGCCGACACCCGAAACAACATAGCCGGTACATGGAGCGTGGCTCAGGAACCATCTAAATATACCACCATCAAGGAGGCAATGGAGCATGCACTTGCCGGAAAAGCCACCTTATTATATGCCCAGGGAAGCAATATCTGGCGCAATCAGGAACTGCAGAAAAACGGCGAATCCGGTAAACCGATCAACTGGGGCAACGAGGCTGAGATGAAGGCTGAAGCGCTGAAGATTGCGAAAGAGGCCGACGTGATAGTATGTGCTATGGGCGAAAGTGCCGAGATGAGCGGCGAATGCGGTAGCCGTACCAACCTGGAGATGCCGGACGTACAACGCGAACTGCTTGCCGAACTTCTGAAGACGGGCAAGCCTGTAGTGCTCCTCAACTTTGCAGGCCGTCCTACGGTTCTTACTTGGGAGAAAGCCCATGTACCAGCCATCATGAATGTATGGTTTGGAGGTTCAGAGATGGGCGATGCTCTCTGCGATGTCATCTTTGGCGACAAATCGCCATCGGGTAAGCTCACCACTTCGATGCCTAAGACTACCGGTCAGGAGCCTCTCTACTACAACCATCAGAACACCGGCCGCCCTGTAGCAGACGATAACGAGAAGTTTGCCAAGTTTGCCAGCAACTGTCTGGATGTAAGCAATGGTCCGCTCTATCCTTTCGGTTACGGTTTGAGCTACACCTACTTTTCATACAGCAACTTCCGCCTGAGCAGTCAGGAGGCCGGCATCAGCAATGAGGAGGCTACCGAATGGCAGGATGGCAAGAAGATTACAGCTAGCGTCACCGTTAAGAACAACGGTTCCCGCGATGCCGACGAGATTGTGCAGCTCTACATCCGTGACATGGTAGCCAGCATCTCCCGCCCTGTAAAGGAGCTGAAAGGTTTCCAGCGCATCCATCTGGCAGTAGGTGAAAGCAAGGAGGTAAGCTTTGATATCACCCCAGATATGCTCAAGTTCTACAACGCAGATCTGAAGCACGTGATAGAACCAGGCGACTTCCAGATTATGATAGGAACCAACAGCAAGGATGTAAAGACATTGAAACTGAACGTGAAATAAACAAGAAAAATCGCCCTGTAAAGAGCAAAGCATAGCTTGAAAGATGCTTTACTTCTTACAGGGCGATTATCATCTACTGAGCCCACTCCAACAGAAGGCTCAGTAATGGATTCTATCCTTCAGGATTACTTAGTCATCTCGAAACCTACACGCATACCATCGTAATTATTAGCGATAGTACCGATAGCGCTGAGGGTAGAACTGCCCTTGAGGGCACCCATGGTCTTGATTAGGTTGAGCAACTTTGTCTGGTCGAAGAGCAAGCTGATGCCGTTGGTAGTCTTCGTAGCATAGCCCGACATGCTCAAGAGCAAGCCCTTCATCTGAATGGCATGAGTCTTCTCATCAAAAGTATAATTGCCCTGCCATGACTTGCCATCTATCTTGGCTGCGAAAGTTCCATCAGTTTTGAAGGTGAAATAGGTATTTGAGCCGCTGAAACCAAACTTGCTGTAATACTCACCCAACTTCTCCTCTACCTTGTTGGCAGCAATCTCACCGCCAGCCTTTGCCAGGAGATTCTCAGAGGTAAAGGCGCATCCCGGCTTGCTGTACTTCCAGGTATGGGCACAGAGATCCTGCTTGCTGAAGGTACCTGAACCGATTACATTATTCAAAATGCCATTGATAATACTGCTACCTGCAGAGTTGCTGCTGTTAGAGTTTCCGCCCAGTACAGCACCCAAGATACCTGCAACGGCTGATCCTGCATTGCTGGTTGCACTGGTAGATGTAGCGGTATTGCTGGTTGTTGCAGCAGTTGTTGTTGCAGTCGCAGCTGTTGTGTTAGATGCAGCAGAAGTTGTTTTCTTGGTAGAAGTCTTCTTGGTCGTAGTCTTCTTTGAAGTCTTCTTAGAAGTCTTCTTTGTTGTCTTCTTAGTCGTTTTCTTAACCGGCATCATCTCAGACATTGAGGCATTGAGCGCTGCCTCGTTCATAGCGCTTGCGTTGCTGCCAGCTGTGCATGCGAGCACGAGGGCAGCCAAAAGAAATACCTTTTTCATTGCTTTCTATATATTTATTTTTATCACTCTTATTTATATATACCCAATACTTCCTATTGTTCTTTCGGGTGCAAAGTTCGCAAAAAAATCGGAAATACGATAAGAAAAATCCCTATTTCGCGGTATGAATCTCCCTAAAAACTCAGCATTTCTGCTCTTTCTACGTTATTATAGACGAATACTATGACAATTCGTTTAAAAGACTATGAAAAAATCGTTCAGGAAATGATAATTATCGGTCTAAAGGAGGGGAAACTGTTCAATCGTTTGCACTTTTTTTTGACATACATCAAAAAATAACGAATAAAACACGTATTTTCATGCATTTTGTACCTAGAAATAGGTAGAAAACCCCTATCTTTGCAAGCGGTTAACAAATATCAATAGGTTATGAATGATTTAATTAAGGTAAATTCAGAAAATCAGAATCAGGCTATCGATAGATGCCAACAGATTCTTCAGGATCGCCGCGAGGCTCTTGCCTCTAAGGCAAAGAGAAGAGGTTAATACTCTTCAGAAACAAGAAGTAAAGGAGGAAAGATGATGCTCTTATACAATATAAAGACGCATCCTTTCTTTTTAAAGAGAGATTTTTCGAAACGACTCTTAAATGATGAGTTTCAAAAATTTTGGGAAAAGAAAAAAAGTAAAAATCCCGTTGTCAGCCATCTGGCTTGTACAACGGGATTTTTTCGTTTTATTATATCAAGTCCGAGATTTTACTTCTCGTTCTTCACTGCCTTCATGATGATCTCGAAATGATTACCACTCTTCAAGATGACATTCTTCAGGAAGTCTGAAATCTCAGATGCCTTCAGATTCTTCACCATCTCCTTGTAATCGCTATGAGTATCAACACCCATACGCTCGTATGTGCTCAACGCACCAAGCCAATAACCGTTAGACTTCTCGCTAACAGCAGCCTGCTTCAGGAGAATCTCCTTTACCTTCTGAAGGTCTTCTGCATTTGGCTGGGCTACGGTCTCTTCCATACCCTTGAAGAAGTAAGGAATAGCGATATCCGACTTCTCAGGGTTCAACTGAGCCACGGCAGAAATAGAGATGGCAGCCTTGTTATCATAATCGCGAAGCAAACCATAGTTTGCACCTGCATGATAAGCAGCACTGAGTTCCTCACGGATAGTACGCAAATACTTCATCTCCAAAAGGCGGGCTGAAACATCAGCAAGAACCATATACTGCAAGGTGAATGGAGCCTTGGTATACCAAATCTCTGTTGCCTGGTTCTGTGGGTTCTCCATTGCTTTGGTAAAGACATTGCTTACCTTACCCTTAGCATAAGGAATCTGCTTGTTCTTCAGCTTGAAGCCATTGTTTGGCAGACTGGCGATATACTGCTCGATGAGTGGGAGGAGAGTCTTCTCATCATAGTTACCTGCGAAATAGAAGGTGAAGTCCTTGGCATTGCCGTAGAACTGCTTACCAATCTCCAGGATACGGTCGTAGTTGATATCCTTTATATCGCTTGCCTCTGGCACACGGGCAAGTTTGCTACCCAAATAGAGGGTGCTCTGAACAGAATCCTGATATACGAGGCTTGGGTTGTTGCTCTTGTTGGCAAGAACAGTAGCCATCATACTCTTCATATTGTCAAAGCTCTTCTGGTCCTTGCTTACTGCAGTCATCTTGAGATAGATGAGCTGCATCAGGGTTTCGATGTCCTTAGGAGTAGAATTACCCTTCAAACCATGATTGAAAGGACTCAAGCTGAACGAAACGCCAGCCTGCTTACCAGCCAAAGCCTTATCAAGCTCATTGCTTGAGAAATCGCCAAGACCACTAGCATCGAGCACATCTGCTGCAAATGCAGCATTCAGGAAGTCTTCCTTGCCGAAAGTAGAATAGCCCACATTGGCTGAAGCCGCGAAAGCAATCTCATTGTCCTTGAAATCAGTCTTCTTCAATACCACCTTAGCGCCATTAGAAAGAGTCAACTCCTTGAAGCCCAACTTCTTGTTCTCAACAGTCTTCTTAATCTTACCAGCCTTAGGAGCCTGAGCGATGAGAGGTTCCTGCTTAACATTATCCACATAAGCCTCGAGCTTCTCAGCACGTACCTGCTTTACAATGGCAGAGAGTTCCTGCTCGGTAGGATAAACGGCACCAGTCTGCTCGCGCATCATTACCAATGATACAAGGTTGGTATCGCTCTGGCAAACCAACTGCTTGGCATAGCTGTTGATAACCTCAAGAGGCAAGTTTGGAACTACCATCTTCCAGATCTGGCTCTCCTCTTCTACTGACGGAATAGGCTCGTTAGAAGTGAAGTTATCCACATACTGGGTGGTAAACTGCTCGTTCTTCATCTTATCCTTGTTGGCAAGCGCCTTGTCAACCTGGCTCATGAATTCATCCTTGGCACGCTGATACTCAGTAGCTGTGAAACCGAACTCATGCATACGCTGTGCCTCGCGGAGAACAGCAGCATAAGCCTCCTTAATCTTTCCTGGCTTAGCCACACCGGTAAGGGTGAAAGCATCCTTAGTGCTTGAAATCAGGTATGAACCATCACCGGCATTTGCCTGGAGATATGGACAGTCTGGCTCCAATGCCTTCTCAGCATAACGGGCAGCCATCATTGAAGAAATCACGTTATCCATGTATCCCTTCAGGAGATAGCTCATATTGCCCTTCAGAGAATCTGGCACAGCATTGTGCTTCATATAAACCTGGAAGAGATCAACCTGCTGCTCCTTATCCTTGTCGATAACATAGATGGCTGAATCATTATCAGATACTTCAACCTTCTCAACCTTAGCGGCATTCTTAGGTACCTTGATACCAGAGAAGAGTTCCTTAATCTTTGCTTCGATATGATTTACATCTACATCACCTACGATGATAATAGCCTGATTGTCTGGGCGATACCATTTACGGTAGTAAGCACGGAGAGTTTCTGGCTTACAGCCATCGATAACGCTCATCAAACCGATAGGGAAACGGTAGCCATACTTTTCACCCTGATAGAGCTTAGGAAGTGAACGCTCTATCATGCGCTGCTGACCTACGATACGCATACGGTACTCATTGTGTACCACATCGCGCTCGTCATTGATGGCTTCCTTGGTAAGAGAGATACCGTTGCTCCAATCCTTGAGGATGAGCATGCATGAATCTACGGCTGTAGGGCGGGTAGTAGGTACATCGGTGAAGTAATATACGGTTTTCTCTACGCTGGTATAGGCATTGAGATTTCTACCATACTCCACGCCGATGCTCTGCAGGTAATCCTGGAGGGAATTACCTTTGAAGTGATCGGTACCGTTGAAGGCGAGGTGCTCGAGGAGGTGAGCCAAACCGCGCTGGTCATCATTCTCATTGATAGAACCCACTTTCTGTGCGATGTAGAAACTGGCTACATGCTCAGGATAACTGTTGTGACGAATGTAGTAAGTCAATCCATTATCAAGACGACCTATCTTCACATTCTTGTCTACCGGAATAGCTGGCATCTGCTGTGCCATCGCTGTACCTGCAGAAAGGAACAGCACAACTGCTGCAAAAATCTTTCTTAGTTTCATCTGATTTTAATTATTTATATATTTATTGTTTTCTATATCATTCTTTCTATATACCTTATTATATACATCATGCTACTTAACAAGTTCACCTATATATAACGGCAAAACCTGTGACATGGTTACTGTCTGCGATGCAAAATTAAGAAAAATAAAAAAGATTTGCAAACATTTTAGAGAATATCTTCCCGATGTATGCAAATCTTAACCTAAAACTAACATTGGAGGCAGAAAACCAATCCTAACCTACATGAAAACTCTTCATCCATGAACCTCTGAAGAGGCGGATAAGGAAGAGGATTCCCCTGAATGTGAGTTCGGTAGCCATCGCTATCCATACTCCCTCCAAGCCATAGCTCTTGGAAAGCGCATAAGCCAGAGTGAGGCGCACCAGCCACATGGTACCGAGATTGATCATCGCCGGTTTTCTGGTATCGCCCGCTCCTACACAAACACAGTAGGTCACGATGCTGGCTGCAAAAAATGGTTCAGCAAAAGCCTCGATGCGCAAACAGATGGTTCCCATCTCACGGATGCTTTCTACCGGAGAAAGAACGCCAATCATTTCAGGAGCAAAGGCATACATCACCACTCCCATCACAGCCATCACAGCCATTCCAAGTCCTACTGTCATATAAGCAAAATTCTTGCACAAACCTACTCGCCCTGCTCCATGCGTCTGTCCCACCAGAGTGGTAGCCGCATCACCAATTCCATAACCCGGCATATAGCAAAGACTCTCTGCCGTAATAGCAAAAGAATGGGAAGCAATGGCTATATTGCCAAGAGGTGCCACAATCATGGTACTCACTATCTGCGCCCCGCTCATCAATATGTTCTGTATGGCTATCGGAATGCTGATTTTACAGGCATTATGAACATACGACCTGACCCAACGGAAACGGACATGGTCCTGACGGAGATTCAGAATCTTATTCTTGAAACCTGCAAGATAAAGATTAGGCAGAGAGATGCAGACATAAGCCATCGCCGTTCCTAAGGCAGCCCCCACAACACCCAACTTCAGGATATAGATAAACAGGTAATTGAATATCACATCGCAGATGCAGATCAATACTGCCATCACACTAGGCGTATGCATATTGCCCGCCGATTTCAGCATCATTTCGGATATATGATAAAGGAAAACGAATGGCAGTACCAGACCGTATATCAGAAAATAGCGAGAGGAATTGGTGGCTATATCAGCACCTCCACCCAGCCAATAAGGCAGATAAGAATGAATGCCGACACAGAGAAGAGAAACAAAAATGCTGAACGCCACACCGCAAATCAGCGCATGACGAAACACCTGACGGGCATTTGCAAAATCATTAGCTCCAATAAAATGAGCCACCTGTACTGAAAAGCCAGTAGCCGCAGCACTGAGCAAACTACCAATAAGCCAGGTAGTTGACTCAATCAATCCGATACTGGCAGAAGCCTCTGCTCCCAGATGCCCCACCATAGAAGCATCGATGAAGAACATCATCACCGTAGAAATCTGAGCCAACATAGAAGGTATACTCAACCCTACAATAAGATTGAGTTTCTCGCGCCGATCCATCTCCCTACCCAGGCGAATCGACTCCATCAAATAATCTGTCTTCTTGCTATAAAGCATAAATTAATTTCTCGTATATCGCTTATACAAAAAAATATGTGCATATATCATTTCAAACATATGCACATACTTTTTCCTTTAATCTTAATCTTTTTGTTCAGCAATCCACTTCTTGCCAGAAGCTCTCCTATAACTCTTGAGCACCATCTCAAAACGGAGCATTGAATAGGCAGGAACAGTACCATTCCCCGAGGAGCCATAAGCCAAGTCGGCTGGCATGAACACCTGCCAATGGTCGCCAGGGTGCATCGCCATCAACGCTGTGGTAAAACCATCTATCCACCCGCCAGAGCTTTTACTTGAGGCCTTATCGGTCTTTGCCTTTATAGGCAATGCCGTCGTCTCGTCATACGTTCCGGTGAACGATTGGTCAAAGACATAACCTGTGGCATAAGAGTCGGTAGGTATCAACCTGCCACGATAGCTCACCTGGATGGAGTCGGTATAGAGGGGCATCCCGTTGCCATTGCCCTTGTTGAGCACATGCACTACGATATAGTCGGTGTCCTTGTACTTGAGCACCACCTGGCTGCCATTGATGCCCACATTAGGCTTCTGGTTGGCAAGGCTATAGTTGGGTATCACCTTCCACTCGGTACTGCCAGCGGCAATCTGTGCCTTGGCATACGCCAGCGTGTCGGCGAACGCCTTGTCGTTACGCTCCTGCCAGTTGGCATACTCGTCGGTGGTGGCATCATCTTCGCTACATGATGACAGTGTGATCACTGCCATCATGAGGAAGAAGAAATATTTCAAACTCTTAAGATTCATCTAAATGTATTTGATTAATTAGAAGTTCTTGATTTCCTTGCCAAGCTTCTTCAATACGCTAGTGATGCTTACGCGCTCCTCGATGATGCTGCGAAGATCTGAGATAGCTACGCGCTCCTGCTCCATGGTATCACGATAACGCAGAGTTACCTTATGATCGTTTGGAGTCTCGTGGTCTACGGTGATACAGAATGGTGTACCGATAGCATCCTGACGGCGATAACGCTTACCGATAGAATCCTTAGGATCGCCATAGTGAGTATTGAAGTGGAACTTCAGTTCGTCTACAATCTCGTGTGCCAACTCTGGCAAACCATACTTCTTATCCAATGGGAACACAGCACACTTAACAGGTGCCAAAGCCTCTGGCAAACGCAAAACAACACGTGTCTCGCCATTCTCCAGCTTCTCCTCGCAGTAAGAGTGGCACATTACGCTGAGGAACATACGGTCTACACCGATAGATGTCTCTACATCGTAAGGTACATAGCTCTCGTTCTTCTCTGGATCGAAGTACTTGATAGAACGGCCGCTGTACTTCTCGTGCTGAGAAAGGTCGAAATTGGTACGGCTGTGGATACCCTCTACCTCCTTGAAACCGAATGGCATCTTAAACTCGATGTCGGTAGCAGCATTGGCATAGTGAGCCAGCTTCTCGTGATCGTGGTAACGGTAGTTCTCATTACCCATACCGAGAGCCTCGTGCCAAGCCAGACGAACCTTCTTCCAATATTCAAACCACTTCATCTCAGTACCTGGCTGGCAGAAGAACTGCATCTCCATCTGCTCAAACTCACGCATACGGAATACGAACTGACGGGCTACAACCTCGTTACGGAAAGCCTTACCAATCTGGCAGATACCGAATGGCAACTTCATACGGCCGGTCTTCTGAACACTCAGATAATCTACGAAGATACCCTGAGCTGTCTCAGGACGGAGATATACCTTGCTTGTAGCATCGCTGGCAGCACCCATCTGGGTAGAGAACATCAGGTTGAACTGGCGAACGTCTGTCCAGTTCTTGGTACCGCTGATAGGACAGACGATACCCTCATCCTCGATAATCTGCTTCAGCATCTCCAGGTTAGGACCCTGCATAGCCTCAGTATAGCGGGCATGGAGATCATCAAACTTCTTCTGGTTCTCCAGAACGCGAGGATTAGTTGCACGGAACTGAGCCTCATCAAAGCTATCGCCGAAACGCTTCTTAGCCTTGGCAATCTCCTTGGCAATCTTCTCCTCATATTTAGCCATGTGATCCTCGATGAGCACATCGGCACGATAACGCTTCTTTGAATCGCGGTTATCAATCAATGGGTCATTGAAAGCATCTACGTGTCCAGATGCCTTCCATACTGTAGGGTGCATGAAGATAGCTGCATCGAGACCAACAATGTTCTCGTGCAACAATACCATACTCTGCCACCAGTACTGCTTAATATTGTTTTTGAGCTCAACACCATTCTGACCATAGTCATAAACGGCAGCCAAGCCATCATAAATTTCACTACTTGGGAACACGAAGCCATATTCCTTGCAATGGCTTACAATTTTCTTAAAAACATCTTCCTGTGCCATGATTAAATCTTATTTTTTTCAAATTTTCGGCAAAGATACTCTTTTTTCTCGAAAAATTGTTGTATTTTTGCCATAAATTAATAAAATAAGTATTAAAAGCTATATATGAGCGACGAAATTAAAGATAAAAACGGTCTTGAAGAGGAAAAATCGCCAAATTTGGAAAATTCTTCTGCAGAATCTGAACAGGATGCTGCGGAAGATGCCAACGAGGAGATTTCGACCGAAGAACATTCCGATTATAAGCCGGTGAACCGATTCGATGCTTCTGCTGTACATCACCTCAGCGGAATGTATCAGAACTGGTTCCTCGACTATGCATCGTATGTGATCCTCGAACGTGCCGTTCCTCATATTGAGGATGGTTTGAAACCGGTACAGCGACGCATCCTCCACTCTATGAAGCGCATGGACGATGGAAGATACAACAAGGTTGCCAATATCGTGGGACATACCATGCAGTTTCACCCTCACGGTGATGCGTCTATCGGAGATGCTTTGGTACAGATGGGACAGAAAGACCTGCTCATCGATACGCAGGGTAACTGGGGAAACATTCTTACGGGCGACCGTGCCGCTGCTCCCCGATATATCGAGGCACGCCTCTCGAAGTTTGCTCTCGATGTGGTTTTCAATCCTAAAACTACTGACTGGCAACTCTCTTATGATGGCAGAAACAAGGAGCCTATCACGCTCCCTGCCAAATTTCCGCTGCTCCTGGCACAAGGTGCCGAGGGTATTGCCGTGGGATTGAGCAGTAAGGTTTTGCCACATAATTTCAATGAGATTTGCGATGCTGCCGTCCACTATCTCAAGGGCGAGCCATTCCAACTCTATCCCGACTTCCCTACAGGCGGTGCCATCGATGTAAGTAAATACAATGATGGACAGCGAGGTGGTGCATTGAAGGTAAGAGCCAAGATAGACAAGCTCGACAACAAGACACTCGTTATCAGCGAGATACCATTCAGTAAGACTACAGGCAGCCTCATCGATTCTATCACCAAAGCGGTAGAAAAGGGTAAAATTAAAGCACGCAAGGTAGATGATGTTACTTCAGCAAATGTTGAGATTCTTGTGCATCTGGCACCAGGAACCTCATCAGATAAAACGATGGATGCACTCTACGCTTTCAGCGATTGCGAAATCAACATCTCGCCCAACTGCTGTGTCATCGAAGACAACAAGCCTGTATTCCTCACTATCAGCGATGTGTTGCGCCACAGCGTAGACCGCACAATGGGATTGCTGCGCAAGGAACTGATGATCAGAAAGGGAGAATTGGAGGAGCAGCTCTTCTTCTCTTCTCTCGAACGGATTTTCATTGAGGAACGCATCTACAAGGAGCGAAAGTTTGAGCAGAGTAAGAGTCAGGATGAGGTTGTTGCCTTCATCGATTCTAAACTCGAACCATTCAAGGACAAACTCTTTACTGCCGAAGTAGACGGTAAGGGTATGGTAGAATATGCCTTCCATCGGGAAATTACCCGCGAGGACATTCTCAAACTCCTGGAAATCAAGATGCAGCGAATCCTTAAATATAATAAGGATAAGGCAGACGAACTGCTGATGAAGATTAAGGCAGAACTTGCTGAGATAGAGAACGACCTGGCTCACATGACTGATGTAACCATCAACTGGTTTGAATATCTCAAGGGCAAGTATGGAAAGAACCATCCTCGCAAAACAGAAATCAGAAACTTCGATACCATTGAGGTGACTAAGGTGGTAGAGGCTAACCAGAAACTCTACATCAACCGTCAGGAAGGATTCGTTGGTACAGGGTTGAAGAAGGATGAATTCGTATGCAACTGCTCCGACCTCGATGACATCATCATCTTTTATAAGGATGGTAAGTTTAAAGTCACCAAGGTAGCCGACAAGATATTCGTCGGCAAGAATATCCTCCATGTTCAGGTATTCAAGAAGAACGACAAGCGCACCATCTACAACTGTGTTTACCGCGACGGCAAACAAGGCGATTACTTCATCAAGCGATTCAATGTAACCGCCATGACCCGCGACAAGTTGTATGACATCACCCAGGGTACACCTGGCAGCCGCGTCATCTATTTCACCGCCAACCCGAATGGAGAGGCAGAAATCATCAAGTGTACGATGGAGCCCGACCTGACGAAGAAGCGCCAGAGCATCTTCCTGGAGAAGGATTTCTCAGACATTCTGATCAAGGGACGTGCTGCCAAAGGTAATCTCCTTACCAAGCGCACCATTCGCCGCATCGGTCTGAAGAGTCACGGTCACAGCACGTTAGGAGGCAGAAAGGTTTGGTTCGACCCAGACGTAAACCGCATCAACTACGATGAGAACGGCCGCTTCCTGGGCGAATTCAATGATGATGAATCTATCTTGGTAGTACTCGACAACGGTGAATTCTACATCACCAATTTCGATGTCAACAACCACTACGAGGACAACATCATCCGCTTAGAGAAATGGGATGAGCATAAGATATGGACGGCTATCCTTTACGATGCCGACAATCAGGGATATCCATACATCAAGCGATTCACGATGGATGCCACCAAGCGCCATCAGAATTTCATGGGCGAGAACCCTAACTGCAAGCTCATCTTGCTTACCGATACGGTTTATCCACGCATCAAGGTTACTTATGGCGGTGTGGATGCCATCCGTCCTGCCGAAGAAATCGATGCCGAACAGTTCATTGCGCAGAAGAGTTTCAAGGCAAAGGGTAAGCGCCTCACGACATGGAAGATTGAAAGTATTGAGGAACTGGAACCAACCCGATTCCCAGAACCTCCTTCTGAGGATAATGATGAGGAACCAGATGGTTCTGACTCAGAGAATGAAGGTGAAAACCTTGATCCAGATGCTGGCAAAAGCGAGCAACAGGTGATTGACGAACTGACTGGTCAGACCAACCTCTTCTCAGAAAAAGATTTCGAAGAAGACCAGAAGGATAAAGACTGGTTATCGAAGCAATAAAAAACGCTAAGAAAGCGAAAAAGAAAGCGCAAGGAAAGCGCCCATCATAAAAAAAGGAGCTTAAGTCCAAAAAGCTTAAGCCCCTTTTTTATTATCTAGCCATTTGCATTTCGCGCTTCTGCATTTCGCGTTTCAGCAAAAAAGAAGCCAGTCCCCCGCCTGCCCCCGTTCCAGGCGATTCCATCGCCTGTCCCCCCAGCAGTCAGTAGCCTTCATTTTTACCTTTTATACCCCGCCAGCTTTTTCAGGCAGTATTCCTTAAAGTCATTCCAGTGGTAATAAGGTGCCACATCGCTCTTGATAGGCAAAGTAGCCTCATCTTCATTCAAAAGCGCCTTCACCAGCACATCATTCGCCTTGTTTCTATAAAAAACAAACTGCAAATTCGTAGCCATCGGAGTAATCTTATAATCCCACCATTGAGAAGCTATCTTCTCCGGATCCTTAATCTCTTCGCCATATCCATTCAAATCCAGCAAACAGGTAAGCGGAGTAACCATCGTATCGTGTCCATATCTCAGGGTAGCTCCCGGATGCGGCAAGGCGATGCAGCTATCTGCCTTCTGGATGATGTTTCTCAAGAGATTGCGCTGGGAGAACGGCTGCACATTGCCCGTATAAGGCGAGTTGCCGTAAGCCATCTGCCACGAGATGTTGGCATTCAGCCAGTTCTGATACAGTTCCTCCTCCGTAAAGAGGTCATAGAGCGAAACCTTGCCCCTCAGTTCCGTGCCTTGGATTGAGCTTGCCATCTTATAAAGTTTGCTGTTCAGGTCACTCTGGTTGATATTCTGCTTCACCCAGGCAGGGTCGTTGAACAATTCCTGCATCACACGGCTATAGCTAACGTGCTTCTGTGCAAATTCCTGCAGTGCCACCTTGATACCCACGCTATGCTTCAAGCTATCCAGGTATCTGTCGTCCTGGTTCATATAATACATATCATGCTCGCTGGCATCATGGAAGATATGAAGTTTCGGATTGATACGCAGCATCTGCTGCAAACCGTTCTCCATAGAGAGGATGCATCGGATTACCAAAGTACTTCGGGCCTCAATATTCGTATTACCGGCAAAAATCTCAGGGAAGCGCTCCATCATTCTTCTGGTAATACCCTGATGCTGGAGAGCTCCGAGCGGAGTCAGTTCGCCATCGCGCCCCTTCGCCTCCTCACGAATCATCTTCACCTTAGCCAGCGTTTCCTCACCCTTAGCTGTCAGTTTGCCCTCCTGCTTCGCTTTGAGCAGAGAGAAATAAGGCACATCATAAGCCTTCTTGCCAATCATATAGCGGGAACCATGCCGGCCATAATGGCTCAGATAGAAAGGCTTATAACCCTTAGGAGCCGCAGTCAACTGCTTCTGCGGACCACGATAAGCTACATAGTTACTACCCGAAAGCGTAACATCCCGCTTGAAATCCTCTTGCGGAGTCTGTGCTGTCAGAGGCATCGCCAATGTAAGAGATGCCAACAATAATAGATTTTTTGTATTCATTGTTATCATATAATTTTGTTTGGGAAACATGCAATTTCATTTAATTCCAATTCATCAGTTTTCTCAGGAACGGAAGCAATTCTGCCGCCATCTTCCGATGCTGCAACATACTAGGATGCCAGCTGGCGCCATAACCTAAATCTCCTTTCTGGAAACTGAAATCGAAACGGTAAATATTCTTATCGGTTTTATTGGCATCTGCACAGATTCTATCAAGCACAGTTCGCTGCTTGCTACTCTCCTTCTCGCCGAGCATCGGACCTGTCAACATCACAATCTTTGCATGAGGATACTTGCTACGTACCGTTTTAATAAACATGCGATAATTCTTCTCGTAGAGTTGAATATCATAATTCTTGGTAGAAAGATCGTTCGTACCCAGATTGATACAGACTAACTGAGGCTGATACTTGGCAAAATCCCATTTTTCATCATGCTGGTCAAATAAGGTATATTCATATTGCCAAGGCATGTTATCGGCATCACCCGTCTTCGGACCATTATAATTACGATATACACCGATACCACTACGGGAGATAGAAGTATGCTGAGCCTTCAGACTGTCACTTACGATATTGGCATAAGTAAGCCAATGGTTCTCTGTTTCATCCTCAAAAGGATCAGACATGTTGATACTTTCTACGCCATAACCGCAGGTGATTGAATTTCCGATAAATTCAATTTTCCGTTCCGGGAGAGCCGGAGCCTCAACGAGCTGACATCCCTTATCAAGAACGAATCCCCTGAATTCCGGTTTGCGGAATAAGCCTTCTATCACATACATCACCTTAGCATGATGCACCCCCTTTGGCAAAGCCGCAGCCAGGGTAACAACCGAATCGCGTTCGGCATTAAAGCCCACTTTGAAAGGTTCGCAACCATCAATCTGCGCCATGAAATATCCAGTCTTCGGGCGACACAGCATTTTCAGAGAAGACCCTTGAAAACTAGCCTCAATCGTAGTTCCCGGATAATTGAAACTGGCTACATCAGAATTCTTAGCAAAGCTCACACGCCCAATATACTGAATCATCGGATGAGAAGCCTTTACGACCTCTCCCACAATAGGAAGAGTAGTTGATTTCTTCACATTTCCAGCCATCATCGTGGAAGAAACCATCAATGTAGCCAGCATCATAACCCATACTTTTTTCATATTCCTGTTATTATAGTTTTTATCTGTCCTTACCATTCTGCCTTCATTTTTGCAAAATAAAAATAGAACAGTATCTGTTTGCAAAATTACCATTATTTCTCGTAAAAAGCAAGTAAAACCATCATTTTTTTCATTTTTCTTCTTTTTATTCAAATTATTATTGTATCTTTGCACCCAAGAATGCGCTTGTGGCGAAATTGGTAGACGCGCTAGACTTAGGATCTAGTGGTTTAGGCCGTGTAGGTTCGAGTCCTATCAGGCGCACCCTATAAAATGCTAAGTAGTTTATTATCAGCTATTTAGCATTTTTCATTTACTTAAAATCCCCGTGATAATCCCCGTGTTTGCTTTAATAACTCCCATTTCTGCCTTAGCATAGGAACGAAAAAAGCGACCATCCATCACGGACAATCGCTTTAAATGTTCAATTAAAAAAATAGCTGATTATAGCTATTCGGGTGCAAAGGTACAAAATAAAAATCATACATAGCACTCTAAACGTAACTTTTACTATAATAAGCCATCTCTTTTCAAAACTTCTTCTTCTGAGGACGCACACGGAAAACCTGACGGAATCCCACATATCTCTAAATCCTCATTTATACCACTATCAGGCGGCAACAAAGTTTCCTTTATTATCTTCTTCGTTCCATCGGGTGCAACCTCAACATATCGGATATAATGCTTTATTGGCTGAGGCTGCCCACCTTTGGCATATTGCAATATTGCAGATACTTTGTTATTCTCCATCGCCCACCTCCTTTTCTCTTAAAGATTGAATCCGTTCCATTATCTGCTCTATAGCCTCATCAGGTGCAATCTTTAATAATTCCTCCAATTTGTGGTATTCGTAATCTAAAGATTGCTGCACATTTAAGGCTTGTTTCTTCGGGATAACATAACCTATCAATCCAGTTATCGCTTTAACACGTTCTACTGGCTGCAAAGATTCTAAATCTTTTTGCAGTTGCTTAGTGTTCTTATCTAATATTTGCCCGATACGCTTTACCAAATCGCTTGTAGCGTGATTTCTTGCGCCCTTTGGTCTACCATTCGGGTTTCCCGATTTTCCACTCTTAAACGCCATATTTTTTGTATTTTAATTGTTATTTACAACAAACCACTGTTACCCCCTCAAAGATTTACCCGTGAACGGGACAAACTTTGTGATTGCTCTCAGGCGGTCTATCGTTCTATCTCCATACTTTTGTTGCAACTCTGGGATATTTAGATTTGTGGAGATTACAAGCAAACGCCCTTTCTTTTCTGCCTCATCTACCAACTCAGGGAAAACCATTCTTTTGTTGCCATAGTTGTTTGCCATCCCCTCGTTTCCCACATCATCCAAACTTAGCAAATGATAGTTTAACAATTCGTCTGCTTTGTAATTCATATCCTTAGCATCGCAGCAGTTTAGTATTTTGTGGTGTACCTGATTTATAAGACACGGCAAAATTCTAATTCCTATTAGCGACTTACCCAAACCACACGAACCGGTCATAAGCAAACCCTTACCCTCGTTATCTGCCATCCAGTCCACAATCGGGCGATAATTGCTTTCACTCCATATCGCTTTTGTGATACGCCCACCTGAGAAACGGGCTACCATAAAATCAAGCCCTCCACGCAAACGCCTTTCTGCATCAGGAATCTTTATTCTCACCATATTAGGCATAGACGGATAATTACCATCTTGCAAATTCTTAATAATTTTGCCTACACTCTCCATATTACCAACCTCCTTTTGAATAATCTTTATTATTAGAATCTTGGAGCACTACCCCCATATCAGGCGTATTTGTTACCACCCTATTGTTATTAAGCGGAAATACCCCCGAATAATTATTAGCCATAGATTGCTCTACCATTTTCAAAGCAACTTCGCCATTACCACCCGACAAATTACCTAGCCTTGTAATGAACGCCTTTAAACCAGTTGGCTTGTATGTCTGCCCACGTTCTTTTTTATACGCTAGCCATCTAGTTATTGCCTCATTCATTCGGGCATCATCAGAAAAAGAAATAGTTTTCTCTATTAAAGATTTATCTTTATTATCTTTTCTATTTTCTATTTTCTCTTTTCTATTTAGTGAACGTTCGTTCAACGTTCGTTCAACGTTCGTATTACGTTCGTATACGTTCGTATCGTTTCGTATCGTTTCGTAAACGTTCGTTCTCCTTTCTAGCCTCATCACGTTCTTTTGCGATACGCTTATTTGTTTCGCATCGCTTAGAATACTTTGTATCGAAATACTCCATATCTTCCTGAATCGCCTGAAACAATATTGCAGATACTGGCGGCACATCATCAGGAACATTACCGCTACTGGCATATTGCGCCATCATCTTTAAGACTTTTCCAGCCTCAGCATCAGACAACAAACCAATATTTTTTAATCGGTCTGTTTGGAAATTCACAAATTTCATACGCTGCCCTCCATTTCCTTTAGTGTGAACAAACATAATTGCTGAGGCTTGCGCACCCACAAACTCGGATTTGCAGAATAATAATTAGCCTTATATCCAGTTGTTGCATCAGGCCGCTTGCAGATAGCTTGTAGCAATCCCATTGCCTCCAAATCACGCACATACCACGTTATGCTATTTCTCAGCATTCCCAAATCTAAAGCTGCATCCAGTGTAGTTGCGGCCTTATATCGAAAATAGGCTAAAACTTTGGTTATGTCCTTAGAATTGCCTACCTTTGCAGTGTTGTTGTTCGGGCGGTCGTTATGGCTGCCCTTTACTCTTTCTTTCATCCTCTACCCTCCAATATTGATTTTACATCAGATAGCTTGTAGCGAGATTTGCGCCCTACCTTGATAGGAATCAGATATTTCTCTTTTTCCCATCGCCACAAAGTATTTTTTGATACGCCCACCATGTCGGCTACATCATCAGGCGTTAAATACTTTTCCTCTTTCTTCTCTGCCTCCTTGGCTGCCATTGCCTCAGTTACGACACATAGCGCAAACTCTTTAAGGTCTGCTACAGATACCACTACCGAAATATTAGCATCAGTGTTTATTAGTTCATTGATGTTCATAATCTATTTTTTTGTTTTTGGCTCTCCGTGTCTGTTTGAGGATTCTCCCCCACTTCTGCCATTTTCGCCCACATCATCAAGAAACAGATACATTGAATCCGTGTTTGAACGCTGCAAAGGTAGTGTGTAAAATAACGCCTTGCAAGCAGTTGTCCAAATTGTCCTGATTGTTGTCCAAATTGTCCTGATTGTCCTCTCATCCGATTGCGTATGCACAAAAAAAGGTGGATTTCTCCACCCTTTAAAGTTTAATTCTAAATGTTTTTTCTGATTGTTTTATTATCCCATTTGCTTTAAGTTCTTTCGCAAAACGTGACTTTAAGCCATTCTCAGGATTTTCAATTAAAGGTTTCCCCAGTTTATCCTTTTCTTTCGCCCATCCTTTAATCTTTCTTGCAATCTCATCATCCGACAAGCCCACTAATTCTGCTATCAAATACGTATTGTTGTGAAACAAATCCAACAAACCACCCGAATAGGAACGCTCTCCCTTTGCATCAGGTACAACGCTCAAAGATTTCTTATATTCCTCTAGCCATTTCATTTGTTGTTCATTTATGGCATACTTTGGGTATCTCTGCATTACACACAAAAGATTCTCTATATCATCAGCAGACAAAGCCCAACCTTTTAGATATCTAAGGAAATCAGACTTAAAAAGGCCTCTAAGGGTATTTGCATAACCTAACATCTTTCGTACTTCGGGCGGTCTGCTATCAGGGATTCTAACCTTTAGCATTCTCATTCCGTTATTTAATTCTACCCATTCACTCACCATTTTCTCGCCCTCCTATTGGTTTAACAATACATTTTCCCTCCATCGTTCTTTTCTCAGGAATTTCAGGATATAACGGAATCGGCATAGCATTATCTTTGTAAAACTGGTTATTCTCAATATCGCTAGCCTTTACTATCTCTGTTATAAGCTGCTTTATTTGCCACTTATATTCGCTTATCTCCATCTTTAAGTTGTTAATCTCAATCTGTAGTTCATTATTAGAGATACCGGCTTTAAGACTTTCTATTTTAGCGTTTGCCAACTCCTGAAAAACGGCAAAGTCCATTATTACTTTGCCATTCTCCAGTTTCTTACAATTTTCCTTTGTTATCATAACTTAGCCTCCTTATCCAATTTGGTTTATAACATCTAGCAAAGTAGAATCCTCTATTTTACGATAGCGAGAAAACGCCTTTGAACCCTCCACGTGTCCACTCATCTTGCCTATTATATTCGGGTCGCTCACCTTAAAGTAAGCATTGCCCACAAAGGTACGTCTCGCCAAATGGCTACTGGCTATTTCGTTTATCGGTCTTATCTCGTTTTCTCCAGTTTTGGGATTCCTGATAACTACATTACGATTTATCCCAACTTCTGTAAAAATCTCCTTTATGGCATCATTGTATTTTTGTGGAGATATAAACGGGAACAATCTCCCTTTGGCATCCACGCCCTTGTACTTCTCAACCAGTGCCAACGCTTTAGGGTGTAAAGGTACACGTGCTTGCAAAGTTTGTTCGCCCTCATCCTTTGTTTTGTGTGGAGCATAAACGAGCATTCCGTCTATAATATTTTCACTTGTTAGCTTTACCAAATCGCCAACACGGCAACCAACAAAACATTGAAATACAAAAATATCTCTCTGAGCCTCCAAACGCTTGCTGCCTGAAAAATCGTACTCTGCAATCTCGTTACGTTCTGAGATAGAAATGTAGTAAGGCGTGCCAAACTTTTCTGAACCTATCTTGATTCCATCAAAAGGGCGATTCTTAGTTTTATCTGATTCATAAAGCCACACAAAGAACGCTTTCAGTTTTTTTGTTAGCTTTACAATTGTGTTATCGCCACGTGTCACTAACTTTGTTTGCCCTTTCTTTACGCCAATCGGATATTGCTTTAACAACTTCTTAAATATTACGGGATATTCCTCTGATAATTCTTTTTCATTTCTCAGGTAGTCCAAAAAATCCTCTATATCAGAACGTGTTATTTTATCCACATCAAAGGAAAACTTCTTATTCTCTGTAGCCTTTCTGAATCCCTCATATCGTGCCACATCACGAACCAGTACACGAATCGCCTTGGTGTGGTCGTAAGAAAAGCCTTTCTTTGTCAAATACTCCTCTGCCAACTCGTAAAAAGTCTTTTTAGCCTCAACCTTTGCAGTATACTTTTCAGGGTGATTATACTTATCTACAACCAACTTAAACCACTTAGTATTGATTGCGCTTTTATCAGTTGTTTGTACCAAATTCAGAATATAAGTACAAAGTGCATCCATCTTTTGCGCTTGTTCTTCGTGATACTTTACATCATTGCCCACCTTGCGCCTATTCACCACAATCTCACCATTACGGAAATTATCAGCAGTAACAAAGATACCCGACTTTGCCATCAGGTCGTAATCTTTGCCATTGCGCAAACGAATCAGGATTTCCGCCATTCCCGTTTCTGTGCAAACTCTTTTAGATAATCTTTGATAAATCGTTGCCATAATCTTTATTTTTTAATTGAACGCTGCAAAGATAAGACTATTTTTTCAAACCACCAAATAAAACACGGGGATTTATTAAATTTCCCCGTCAAATTCCCCGTGTTTATTCAAACTCAATATAATTTCACAAAAACAAACGCAAAAGATATTAATGTTTTAGTACTGAAATACAAGCAGTTACATTTTGCATTGATTTTCTTAAATTTTATTCACTTCCTCGTATTGTGTGCCTATCAGGCGCACCGAATAAAATCCTAACTGCTTGATAATAAGCGGTTAGGTTTTTTTAGTTTTAGAAATTGCCAACTTTTTGGCAACATATTTCAATGCTAATCTATAGTAACAGCCAAAAGCAAGGGCTCATTTTACATTCTTTTACACGATTACATGCTATAACACAAGCGCTTTTTGTTATATCTTGTTAAAGATTACACTATAGGCACATCGTTATAAAAATAAATCACTAAATTTGCATCTAAAGCAATAAATTGAACGTTATAGAAGATTTAAACCTGCTAAAATTGGTCTTAGTAAAAAAGAAAAAGACCAACAAATGGCTTGCAGAACAGTTGGGAGTAAACCAAACAACTGTTTCTAAATGGTGTACAAACACCACACAGCCAGATTTAATGACTTTAAAAAAGATTTCAGAGTTGTTAGATGTCAGCGTAAGTGAAATTATTAACTTCGATTAAACAAAGAAGAAGCTATGAGTAGAAATTATAAACCAGTTGAACTGCATTGGTTTCAGTGCTAATGCTGGAAAGGAATAATAAGATGAACAATATAACTAAAGACGGCAATACATTGTTGCCTACTGGCTATATTCAATGGCGTAAAGACATTGAACAGCTGATTGACACTGCAAAGTTGAAAACGGCTATCAGTATCAATATGGGAACATTGTCGCTATATTGGAATATAGGGAAACAAATTATAGAGAAGCAGGAACAAATAGGTTGGGGAAAACAGGTAATTGCCCAATTGTCAAAAGATCTTTGTTCTCGTTTCCCTGATGACAGAGGGTATTCGGAACGCAACCTTAGGAACATGAAAAGATTTGCTGAAGCGTATCCGACTTTTCCAATTTGGCAAGTGCCACTTGCCAAATTAAAGGAACTGCCAATTTTGCAAGTGACACTTGCAGAATTGGAGAGTGAAGGCAAGGAGTTTGTTCAAGTACCACTAGCACAAATATCTTGGTATCACCATATTTCCCTGTTATCCAAGGTAAAAGACGAAGCACAACGTGCCTACTATATAACAGAAACAGCACAGAATGGGTGGAGTCGAGATGTGATGCTCCTCCAAATAGACAATGGATATATCCATGCTAAAGGGCATGCAATTAATAATTTTGAACAGACCTTGCCACCTCTTCAGTCAGACTTGGCTCGTTACATATTCAAAGACCCTTACAATTTCTCGTTCATTGGAACGGTGGCATTGCAAAATGAATTGGATATAGAAAAGTCCTTGACAAGCAAGATAACAGATTTTCTCCTCGAGATGGGACGTGGTTTTGCATACATAGGCAGACAATACCATATTTCCGTAGATGGGGATGATTATTATATCGACTTGCTGATGTACCATCTCAAACTGCATTGCTATGTTGTAGTGGAATTGAAAGCCGTGGAGTTCAAACCAGAGTTCGTTAGCAAACTGAACTTCTATATTTCTGCAGTTGATGACATTGTGAAATCCCCAGAAGACAAACCTACCATTGGCTTGCTTCTCTGCCGAACCAAGAGCAACAAGAAAGCTGAGTTTTCGCTTCGTGGCATTACCCAACCTATGGGAATTGCACAATACGAAACAGAAAAACTCTTTGCTGATGTAGCATCGGCATTGCCACAGATTGAGGAAATAGAGGAGAAACTTGAAAAATCAGAGGGAAAATCGGATAAAGAGTAATACATGGTTATTTCCATTTTGGAAATAACCATAATATATATAGGAATAACACAGAAAATACGAAGCAGAGAGATACCTACATCATCCCTTCCAGTTTTTCCTGTGCCTCGCGCATATCTTTTTCAAAATTCACATGGTCTAGAAGGAATTCCGTTCTGCCTTGCGAAAGAAGAAGATAGAGCTGCGGATTCATGCCCTCTACATACTGGGCGATGGCATACTCTATATCATCACGCTGCGTAGGATTGGTGGAAAATTCAAAAACCCTGAGCTTCTGATGAATAAAGCAATATGCCGACTCTATACAATCTCTGGTGATGCCCCCTGCCAAGAGAGCATCACCATTATTATTCTGATTCATTCTGAATATCCTTTCTATTTCACGCCCTTCATCGACAAGGCGATGCGCTTGCGCTTCAAATCTACTTCTGCCACTCTCACCATCACATGCTCATGAAGCTTTACCACCTCAGAAGGATCCTGAATGTAACGGTTTGACATCTGGGATACATGAACCAGACCATCGTTGTGGACACCTATATCTACAAAGGCACCAAACTTGGTAATGTTGGTAACAATGCCCGGCACAACCATGCCCACCTGCAAATCCTCTATCTCCTTGATGCTGGCATCAAACTCAAACTTCTCTACCTCACCACGAGGATCCAAGCCCGGCTTGTCAAGCTCAGCCATGATATCGGTCAAAGTAGGCATACCCACCTCGGCACTCACATATTTTCTGATATCAATCTTCTTCTGCAGCGCCTTGTCTTCTACCAGCTGCTTCACCGTTACGCCCTGATCTTTCGCCATCTGCTCTACCAGCGCATAGCGCTCCGGATGAACGGCACTGTTATCCAAAGGATTCTTAGCGCCTGGAATGCGGAGGAAGCCGGCACACTGCTCGAAGGCCGAAGGACCCAGACGTGGCACCTTCTTCAACTGGGCACGGGAAGCAAAGGCTCCATTCTCGCGGCGATATTCCACGATATTCTTGGCAAGCGTAGGTCCCAAACCGCTCACATAGGTCAGGAGATGCTGCGATGCGGTATTCAGGTTGACACCCACCGAGTTCACACAACTCATCACCACCGTATCCAGACTCTTCTTCAACTGAGTCTGATCCACATCATGCTGATACTGTCCCACACCGATGCTCTTCGGATCAATCTTCACCAACTCTGCAAGCGGATCCATCAGTCTTCGTCCGATGCTCACAGCACCACGCACGGTAACATCCTCATCCGGGAACTCATCTCTTGCAATCTTCGAAGCCGAATAGATAGAAGCGCCATCCTCGCTCACCACATAGATATCTACCGGATGAACGAAATCGATGCTATGCAGCCAGTCGCTGGTTTCGCGGCTTGCCGTACCGTTACCTACAGCCATTGCCTCCACCTGATACATCTTTACCATGCGCTGGATGGCAGCCGTAGCCTCGCTCTTCTTGTTGCGGGGAGGATGAGGATAAACGATTTCATGATGAATCAGATTGCCCTGCGCATCGAGACAGCAAGTCTTGCAACCATTGGCAAAACCCGGGTCAACCGCCATCACGCGTTTCTGTCCGAGAGGAGCCGCCAACAGAAGCTGGCGCAGGTTTTCGGCGAACACGACGATAGCCTCCTCATCCGCCTTCTGCTTGCTGAGCGCAGCAAATTCGGTTTCAATGCTAGGCTTCAGCAGTCGCTTAAAGGCATCATCCACCGCTTCACCCACCAGCGTCTGGCACTCACCGAAACCATGTACATAGTGGCGCTTCAGTTTATCCTGACACTGCTCATCATCAGCCGAGATGCTGACGCGCAAGAATCCTGCCGCCTCGCCTCTTCGCATAGCCAGCAGTCGGTGCGAAGAACATTTCTTCAATGGTTCTGAGAAATCGAAATAGTCGGAGAAGCGCTGCGCCTCTTCCTCATCCTTCTTCTTGGCTACCACCTTAGAAGTGATGATGGCACCGCGTCTGAACTCACCGCGAATCTGATTGCGGCTCTGCTCATTCTCGCTTACGGTTTCGGCGATGATGTCCTTGGCTCCCTGAAGAGCAGCCTCCACATCCTTCACCTTATCGCCCACAAACTTCCTGGCAGCCTGTTCCGGATTGCGCTCACGCTGGAAGAGGAGCAGCTGTGCCAGAGGCTCCAAGCCAGCCTCACGTGCTATCTGTGCACGGGTGCGGCGCTTAGGCTTATAAGGAAGATAGATGTCTTCCAGTTCGGTAGCATCCCAGCACTGTTCGATGCGTTTTTTCAGTTCATCCGAGAGTTTTCCCTGTTCCTCGATGGTTTTGAGTATAGTCTCCTTTCTCTTCGCCATCTCAGAGAGTTTCTCGTTAGCCTGTGCGATGGCTTCAATGTTTACCTCGTCCATATTACCGGTTTTCTCCTTGCGGTATCGCGAGATAAACGGAATGGTGCAACCCTCTTCGAGCAGCGCCAGAGTATTTTCTACAGCCTGCTCCTTCAGATTGAGCTGGGCTGCTATCAGCTTTGTAAATTGATTCATTTATGATATTTATAAAATAAGATTCAAACTGTTCGTTCGTGCAAAGATAGAGAAAAAAGTTGGTTTGCCCAAATATTCCCTCATATTATTTGGCGGTTTCACTAAAAAATCGTAGCTTTGCAGCAGAAATAGCTTTAGATACATTCAGCATGCCTACATTTCTTGATTTACATCAACAATACGGCTTGTTTTGCAAGAAAAACTGAGAAATAGTTTTGAGTTTCAAGTTATTTCCTATACCTTTGCCGCCGAATTAGAGAGTGCAGGGCATGTCTGGGATGTGCTTTGCTATCATAAATAAAGGGGCTGAAAAGCTACCTGATTAGAGTGATAAAAGAAAGTAATAATTAAAAGAAAAGATTGATTATGAAGAAGATTATGTTGAGCCTTGCTATGGCTCTCGTTTCAGTTTGCGCTAGCGCACAGGTTTACATCGGTGGTACAGCTGGTATTTCTAGCAACAAGTTTGAGGGTGGTGACAGCAAGACAGCTTACGCCCTGATGCCTGAAATCGGTTACGAATTCAACAACAAGTGGGAGGCTGGTCTCGAGATTGGTATCAAGAAGGGCGAAGTTTGCAAGCTTTCTCCTGTAGGTGAATCTACAACATTCACTGTAGCTCCTTACGTACGTTACACAGCCGTAGAAACCAAGTTGGTTAACCTCTTCGTAGAAGGTACAATCGGTTACAGCAGTTACAGCAAGGGCGGTGGCGATGCCTACGAGGTAGGCATCAAGCCAGGTTTGGCTGTTAAGCTTTCAGACCACGTAAACTTCATCACAAAGGTAGGTTTCCTCGGTTACAAAGGTTATTCTCCTGACCATGGTGACAACTCATCAACATTCGGACTTAACGTAGATGCAAGCAACATTTCATTTGGTGCTATCTACAAGTTCTAATCTTAGGGTGCTCATTTACTCATAAGCAAAAATATCAGGGGCGCAAGCGATTCCTTTCCAGGAAACAGCTTGCGCCCCATTTTTTATCTGCAAGCGAACTCGCTTTTACTCTTCACTCTTCACCTTTCCTTCGGAAACCCCTGTGTTTATCGGCATTCTGAGGGGTGAAGAGTTTGCTGCGACTCTTCACCCACTCTTCACCACTCTTCACCGATTCCAAAGAGCAACAGGCGTAAATTGCAGCGCAAGACCGCTAGGCTTCTCTAAGGAGGGTGTGTCATAAGTCTGGATGTTGGTGCATAACAGTTGACCATCGCATGCACATCACCTGTTGTGCATGCGCATATCAGCTGTTATGCAAGCGCACAACAGCTGTTGTGCGACCGAAGATACAGACTGTCTCAACAACATATCCTATCTCTTCCAACAACATATTCTTACTCATCCAACAACATATTCTAACTCTTCCAACAACAAGAAGAGGGTGAATCATAAACTTATGACACACCCTCCGCCGAACCAGCTAAGGTGAAGAGTGGTGAAGAGTAGGTGAAGAGTGTCCAAGAACTCTTCACCCCTCGAAACGCCCATAAACACTGGGGATTCCGAAGGAAAGGTGAAGAGTGAAGAGTATTTCCTTATCCCTTACTTACAACATTTTTACAGGCATTTACGCTGACTGTTTCAGTAGAACAGCCAACTAGCGAGCGTACGGCTAGTCAGCTGTTCTTCATTCGCCAGTACACTGTTTCCGATTAACAGCCAACTTATTCCTCGGCAAAATATTCTTCCATAACTAGACAATAAACGCTACATACTGATAAAAATCTCTGGCAATTATTAGAAATAAGGGTAAAGGAAACTTTTAGCAAAAATAAATAAGCAAAAAGTTTGGAGTTTTGAAAGAAAAAACATATATATATGCACCTTGGAAGGTGCACATTGCGCATAAATTTGCACCTTCCAAGGTGCATATACTACAAAAAACAGCATCTTAAAAGAGCGCAACAATAAATAAGGGGCGTGCTTAAACGAGCACGCCCCCAGACGAGAGATTTTATGTATTCTTTTCACAAAGAATTCTATTAAACATTATGTATATAATTTTATTTCATGATGGAAAGTTTAGGTGTCGCAACGTTCATCTTCTTGCGAGCACCCAAAGCATCTATCTTCAAGAGATAAGGATTGAGCATTGTTAAGAAGTTACCCAAATAGCTATCATTAGTCAACTCATCACCATCGTAAGCGCCAATAGCGAGATAGTCTACGTTATAACCTGGCCATGAGCCATTATCCTCAAACTCTGCATAGGTTCCTTCCTCATCGCTATACTGAAAACCTGCCGTAAAGCTAACTGCTGAATTCCATATGAGGTAACCTGCTTTAGAATCTCCAAGGATTGATACCGTATTATATTTCTGGAAGACACCAAGATTATGTCCTGCATAAATAGATAACTTGAAAGTAGACTCATCAAATGCCACAGGAACAGACAGTCCAAGCTGAGGCAAGTCCAAAGCATAATTACCTTCAGTATCCTTGACAAACTTGGCAGAGATAGCTGCCTGGGTGCCCTCGTTAGAAGTATAAGCAAGATAATACATACCTTCAAAGTCTCTGGCAAATTCAGATTGCGATACATTGATTGTATTCTTTATATTTCCAGATGAATAAGTGAAACTACCTGAGCGAAAACGTCCGGTCTCATTCTTTTCCAAATCCACCTTGAAACTATCATCTGTCACCGAAACCTTAATCCAATCAGCGGAAGAACTCACTTCAACAGGCAAATTGTGCTTCATAGAATAAGTATAAGAAACAGCAGCATCTGACGCCGCTATTCCAGAAGGCAAACCTTCTAAAACGAAGATTGAGCCCAACTGAGAAACATTGACAATAGTAGAATCAGTCTCTGAAGACTTTACTACCAATGTAGTGTGGCGAGACTCATTAGACACATTGGCCTGAGTAGAAATGGTCACCTTGCTACCCTGGGCATTCACTGCAAGCCAATCATCAGCGGCATAAGCCTTCACAACATCCTTGTTAACGGAGATTTCATGTTCACCACCATTGGCACCAAAGGAAGTCTCTGCAGAGAGAACTTTCAGTCCCTCGTCCACTACCTTGTCATCATCGTCACAGGAAGCCAAGGCGAGGCTTCCTATTACGACGAGTAATAAATAATATATTCGTGATAATCTCATAACACATTCTTTTTAAAGTTACTTAATCAATTTCTTACCAAGCACAGGACTGGCATGAAAAGCGGGCATCTTTGTGAAATGTACCTTGACTTGCTGACTACCTCTTGCCTTAGCTGTAAATGACGCAGCACTAGCCCCATCAGGAAGTTTCACGAGCGCAATTCCTTGCATGATTTCCAAGTATCCTTTGAAATCACTTGTACTTGCAGGAGGATTGGCTGCACAAGCCATTACATAGACCATATTTATATCCTCATTCTGAATACTACCTTCAGAGAATATAGCATAAGTTCCATTTTCATCATCATAAGCTACAGGAGCAGAATATGTATACTTGTCAGAAACTGCACTCCAATAACTATCAGTATACAATATGTCGTAAGCATAATAGCTTCCGTATTTTCCCATATACTGGAAACTATTCCAATCAAAGCTATTGGTCTCCGCATTCCATTTCAAGGAAGCATGCAATGTATATTTACCTACCTTAATTGGCATATCGATGGCATCGGCATTGTCGGCTGTCACGTCAAAAACATTCTGCTGTACAGTGCCATCTGCATCATAATACTGCAATACGTATGTACCAGAAATATCCTTGGCATACTCCATCTGGCAGACGGTCATTTCATCCTCGCCATTCTCATTCTTCACCTTCACAGTAGCCACACGAGGATGTCCCTCATTATTGGCGGCAGCAGAGAAAGTAACGCTAGCATCATCAGCAGTAATCGTCAACCAATCGGCATCTGTGGAATAGGTGAACGTGTTAGCCATTTTCACTTTTTCTGTCACGCTCTGCGCTGCATCGTTCATCTTGATAGATGTACCTATTTTCTTGAAAACATAATCAGGAGTGAGATAAGGATCCAATGAAACCTTCTTGCCAGCGGCAACATCACTAGCTACCATGCTATACTTACCATCAGGTAACACAAATGTATGAGCATCACTCTTCCAAGAATCAGGTAGGACGATACCTGTTGGAGTGACGCAATACGGATAGGTCGAAGTATTGTTATCCTTATCCACAAATGACACCCGACGGGTATCTGCATCAAAAGTCAATATACCTTCTACATTTCCATCTTCCGTCAGCTGATAGCTGGTAAACATCTCGCTTTCAATGCCGCTGATATCTTCTAAATATTTATTCCAATCCGTATTCTCCGGCAAGCGGATGAGACGCATTTTGTTACCCGTTGTACGTCCCTTCAAGTCAATCGTATCATTACTGATCTTCATGACAGAAAACTCGAAGTCGCCTCCACTGGTAGTACCATCAGAATTTGGATTAGCAAAATAATGCATCCATTCATTATAGGTGTTAAATGTAAGAACAGGACCCTGATCTTTCACTACATCATAAGATGAATGTGTTATATCTGTAGGGTCATCTGCCAAATCTAATGCAACATCAGCCTTACCATCTTTGAACTTTACAAGATAAGTACATCCACCACTTGTATATTCATCACCAAGATAATACTGAAAAGCCCAACCGCTGGTAGAAGACTCCAATATCTGCTTGGTTTCTTCTGTAGCATGCTCCAGTCTTTCTGCTGCTGATTCATCAAACAATTCCTTATCGTCATGCAGACAAGACTGAAAAGACAGCATGCTAATTACACCCATGATATATAATAAAAACTTTCTCATGTCTCATTACTTTAAATGTTCCAAATCCAATGAACTCATTTCTCGACCACGATGCTGAACAGCCTTGTGCAACTCGTCAATATCAAGATTCCAGGAATCCTTCATATAGGTACGAATCATCTCCAGTTTCTGGTTGATAATAGCAGCGCCTTTGGTGCCTGCTGTCTTCAACTTAGCTGCCCAGGCAGCATCTGTGCAAGTTACATACTGAGCCATTGTCTCAGCAAAATCCTCGCGACCTTCAACCATTGCATAATTACGTACAAATCCCTTCTTAAGGGCTGTCGCATTAGGAACCTGATACCAGTCACCGCTTACGTAATCTGATTCAGAAATACGATCGAAGTCTGTATTATAAGGCTTCTTCTGGTTCAAGATATGAGTAAACTCATGATGCATCGTAGTGAAATAATAAGTTGTCAGAGCATCATAATCTTTCAATGTAGCATCATCCAGATTATTCACCATATAAAGAGTAACCTTGTAACCACCTTCGGCAGTACCCAGCACCATCGTACCCGTATTCTCATAAGCTGGCGAACCAATCAAAGTGATAACACGAGGTACATACGTCTTGACGAAATCCTGACCAGCAACCTCATTATAAGCATCAAACCACAGATATTTCACGATGATAGCCAACTTAGCCGACTTTGCAGAATCTGCAGGCACCAGATTGTACTTCATATCACTCTCAATCTTCTGCCATTTATACTGGAAATCCACATTATATGGATAAGTATAGTTCTTCAACAACCACTGGTCCAGGTTGTCACGAGCAGGCGAATCAGTAGGGAAGATAGTAGCTCCATCAGGATCATCATCTGAGCAAGAAACAAATCCCAAGCTCATGACAGCTACCATCAAAAGCAAATATATTTTTTTCATACTTTTATTCTTTAATTAAGCGTTTTTAAAAACATTACTTAGTACGTGGATTTGCCTCCAAGCCTGAGTTGATAACATCCTGTGGAAGCTGAATAGCACGACGAGGATCATCTACGGTCAAACTGTCAGTCACATCAAGAATTTCATCATTCTTATTTAAGGTGCGGCGATAGATAACAATACCATAGCGTTTTACATCCTGCATACGCAATCCCTCATGCATGCTCAAGATACGTTTCAACTGCAAGATGCATTGCAAAACAGGTTCCTGAGTTTCTGCATCAATGGTAAATGCCGGATGCAAAGCCTTCTTTACAGTTGGCTCCTTTGGAGTATAATACTTAATACCTTTGTAGTATTCCTTAATACCATCTACAGAAAGTGTTACATTTCTTTTACTGAATACAGAAAGTTCAGTATTTACATCATCTACAGCCTTCTGGTATTCACCCTTCAAAGCATAAGCCTCAGCACGATCCATGAGCAGCATATCTGTATTAAACGCTGAAAATATGCTATGAGAAAAACCTATTTCAGCTTGCAAATCTGTATATTCAAACTCATAAGGAATCTTACGAAGAATATATTTTGACAAAGCTGAATTGTTAAATACCTTATAGTTAAAACCGGTATTGCTTCCCCATGGACCAGCAGCCTGCAACGTCTCTGTTGTTGCCAACACCTTTCCATGTGCATAACGGTCGCCATATGAATATGGACCACCAACAGCACCCCAGTCAGAATAAGCTGTCTGTAATAGGAGGTTAGCATTATTTCCAGAATTTACATACGCTTCCGGCTGCACTTGATCGTTCATGCTCAAACTAGAGAGACCTGCCCAGTCTCTCAACTGTGATGCGGGATTATCACCCAAAACTTTAGTCGCATAATCTATAGCCTTGTCGTAATCCTGATAATATAGGTAGAAACGAGTAGCAAAAGCATAAGCAGCCTTTTGGGTAAAATGGAACTTCGGGGTAGAATAGGTATTACCTACCAAAGGAAGACCTGCCTGAATATCTGCATCTATCTTCTTATATAAATCTTCCAAAGTGCCGCGATTATACTTCTGACCTACAACAGTCTCTGTATGCTCAGGATAAGGCAGACCCAATTTGCTGGCAGCAGTAGATTTGTCATATGCTTCGCAGAATACGGTAGAAAGCATAAACTCTCCGTAGGCACGACAGAGAAGAGCCTCTCCCAACTGAGCAGAATACTCAGTCTTTTCTGTATCAGATAGTTTAGCTATATATTCTATAGAAGCATTAGCTGAAGAAATGGCCTTATAATACGCATTCCATAATTGCTGAGGAGCCTCATCGTCCTGAATCTCTGTTATATCCTCCCATCGATAGGCCTGTCCCTGGAATTTGTCTGCCTCTGTCCAACCAGTGTTATCTATACAGTCTGTATTGTCTGAGTACATCTCCAACAAATAGGCAGGATAACGTGAAGAATAAGCACTGACTAGCAAGTTACTCACATCATCAGTAGACTTCAATTCCATACGATTGTCAGGCAACTTATCCAAATAATCATCACAAGATGAAAATCCCAAGAGTGAAACTGCCAAAACCGTAGATAATAAATATTTTGTTCTTTTCATTGTGCTTGCATTTTATTAAAGTCCAACTTTAACTGTTAAAGTAAACTGTCTTGGAACAGGTGAAGAAACACCTCCTGAACGGAAGAACTCTGGATCCTGACCATTCAACTTCTTATCAGCATAGATAAGGAAGAGGTTGGTTGCCTGTAATTTCAAAGACAGATTATTGAGTGGATGAATCCATGCCTTAGGGAAATCATAACTCAATGATATTTCCTTCATTCTGATGAAGTCACCTTTGGCAATACGTACATCAGAATAGTTGTAGGCATTGTAACCATAGCGCAATTGCTTATTGTTCTGATACTGATAGTAACTCAAAATAACAGGCACGTCGGTATATTTTTCATCACCTGGCTGTACCCAACGATTCTTAAACTCCTTAGTCATAGAACTCAAATCAGAATAGGTAGCAGAGAATACAGGATCAAGACGTACAACATTTCCAAAAGAATAGGTCATGAACACATTCAGAGCAAAACCTTTATACTTGAAGATATTACCTAAAGAACCCTGTATAGTTGGATCTGTAGGACCTTCGTACTTCAGAAAATCGAGATTCTCACGCTCTTGGAAGTTGATATCATCAGAAGTCACTTTACCTTTCTCATTGAGGAAAGTTGGCAGACCATCTTCGTCCAAGCCCTGGAATTGTACTGAGAACAAAGAACGCACAGGATAACCTTCTCTACGACCACCCATATTGGTCATCAAGTCAATGGCACGGTCCTGGCTTTCCAAGTTAGTAATCTCTGTCTTTGTATGAGAGAAGATGAAACTTGTATTCCAAGAGAAATCCTTGTTCTTGATGTTGGTTGTACTGATACTTAATTCCTGACCGTTAGCCTTCATGTCCGCAGCATTAGCCCAACGGATTACCTCGCCACCGATACCCTGGGTTGTAACAGGACCAATTTCATCAAAGTTCTTACGAGAATAGATATCGAAAGACAAATTGATACGATCATTCAAGAAACCAGCCTCAAAACCAAAGTTAAACTCATGCTTTTTCTCATAAGTCAATTCATCATTTTCCAACTGGCTTAACTGGATACCAGTCTCCTTGTCACCTGTCAGCAAGCGCCAAGGTGAATATGCCTTATATACATTGGTTGAACTTGTATAACTTGTTGGAGGAGGAGTAGCAGTAAGTGAGTAAGAAGCCTTTAACTTCAAATGAGAAATTGCAGGCATCAAAGACTGGAAGAATTTCTCCTGATCTACATTCCAAGAACCAGCCACGTTCCAAGTTGGAGTCCAACGTGCACTACGGCTACGACCCATAGCATTACTACCCTCATAACGGTAGGTTCCATTAAGAATATATCTCTGCTTATAAGAATAGGTAGCATTGCCGAAGAAAGCTACAGAACGTGAGTTTGTATTAGAGAGAGAATAATAATCGGTATTCTCTTCCAAACTCTTCTTAAAGAACTGATATATATAGAATGGCACCTCACCCTTGTCATACTGCATACCCCAACCATTAAAGAAGGTACGGGTACGCTCAATGCCTGTAGTCTCCATACCGGCAAAGAGATTCATAAAATGAGTATTATGATCGAACGACTTGCTATAGTTGGCTGTAAAACGGAAGTTGTAATCCAACATACGATTATCTGTACGCTTATACATACCACCATTAGGCAAAACCGAGATTGGCAATGCGTATGGATTATCAGGGTCTGTATAAAGATACTTATTGGCATCACGAATCAGAGAGTTGCCCATAGCTCTATAAGACTCTGCCTGGTTAGAAGAGTCCTCTATTTTATACTCCTGACTTGTTGTCGTATATTTTACAGCTCCCAAAGCAGAAAGTTCCAAGTCTTTGATTGGCTTGTACTTCAATTCACCCTGAAACTTTGCATCAATAAAATTGATGTCAATATAGTTGGTTTCCAACTCATGCAAGATATTGAAAGCTGCATAGTTAGAATGATAATAAGCAGTTGGGTCAAGCGCACGAGAAGTGTTCAATGCATAAGAATATGGGTTGATATCAAAGTCACGCTTCACCTGTCCAGATACAACATCTACATCCTGGCTCAATGTACCAGGAGCTTTTTGGTTACGATAACTACCGCTACCGATAATATTGAATGAAAGATTGTCGAAAATCTTGTGAGTGATATTCAAGTTCAAGGTATAACGCTGAACCTTACTCTGCTTATACCATCCTGGATCGGTCATTACTGAAAGTGAACCATAATAGTTACTTTTATCAGTACCACCGCTCATACTTACAGAATGATTCATCATAATATCATTTGAGAACAATTCCTTGAACCAGTTAGTATTGCGGTATTCAGCAGCCTGTAGGTAAGCATTTTGCGCTTCCTGTGTATTAGCAAGTGCAAACTGACCGGTCTTGGCATCATAGGTATTGATAAGTTCATACATTTTACCATATACACCATAATCACTACCATTCAAAGTACTGGAAACTCCAAGCCAGCCTTTCTCCTTCAATTCCTTATAAATACCCATCTGTTCTTGCGAATTGAGGATATTAAAATCGCTATAACTAGGAATCATACGAGTAGTGAACTCACCCATATAATTAATGTGAGCCTGACCAGCCTTACCCTTCTTAGTGGTAACAACGATGACACCTGCCATGGCACGGGCACCATAAATAGAAGTAGCAGAACCATCCTTCAAAATCTGGAAACTTTCGATATCATCTGAGTTCAAACCGGCAATAGCTGAAGAAATCAAGGTTTCAGGGTCACCTGAAGACAAATCATCTGCATTGATATCGGTAACATCTTCCATGATGACACCATCTACAACCCAAAGAGGCTTAGAAGAACCATAAATAGAGGTTGCACCACGTACACGAATCTTTGGCGCAGAACCAAATGTACCTGACACGTTCTGAACAGACACACCGGCTGAACGACCTTCCAGGGAACGACTTACATCTGTAATACCATTAATCAAGGCATCGTTTGCAGTCAACTGATCTGTTGCACCTGTAAACATACGACGGTCTACATGCTGCATACCTGTTACAACCACCTCGCCCAAGCTCTTGCTATCTGCCTTCAGGCGGATAGTCATCTTGGCGGTTGGAGTCAAGGTCTGGCTCTGCATACCGATGTAGCTAACTACAAGTTTTTTACCAGCAGGTACCTCCAAAGAGAAGTGACCGTCAATATCGGTGACGGTACCTGTACGTGCCGCTCCAGCGACTACGACAGATGCACCGATGACAGGTTCACCATCTTCCAGAGAAACTACGGTACCTGTTACTTTCGTTTGAGCCAATGCCCCCCCACATAAAAGGAAGAGATTGACTAACAAGAAAAGCAATCTTTTTTCCATAAAATCTTCTCTAAATAATTAAACAACTCTTATATAACTTTATATATTTATTTTTTCTCTTCTTACATTTTTTAAGCCTCTCTCGTTGCTTTATGGGTGCAAAGGTAAGAAAAAGTATTGGATTAATGCAAACCTTATCGATATTTTTATAGAAAAAAGTTAGTTTTTCTTGATTTTCGTCAACATTTAGAAATATTGTCTACACTTTTAACAGAAAAAAGTCAGAAACAATAGATTTAAGCAAAGTTTACGAAAAGGAAATAAAAATGTTCTAAAATACAAAAAAAAGGCAAGGTTTCTGTAAAACCCCATTCAGAAGTTTCTCAGAAGTCTTGCCTTTCTTTATACTTAAGTACCTTTATCAGCCACTTGATTATTTATATTTGCCGCTTAGATATTTTATTCAAAAAACATTTTTATTTTTTAAGCGTAAATTCAAACTTCAAGCCGCCTTCCTGCTGATTGCTCACACGGATGGTTCCGCCATGCAGGAGAACGGCATTCTTGACGATGGCAAGACCCAAACCGGTGCCACCCATCTTGCGGCTGCGTCCCTTATCTACCCGATAGAAACGCTCAAAAAGACGGGAGAGATGCTCGGCAGGAACACCCTGACCATTATCACAGAAGATGAAATGCCACTTATTGCCCTGCTCCTTGGCACTCAACGTTATCTTACGCCCTTCGCCGGCATAAGCAATGGCATTGTCGGTAAGATTGCGGAACACACTATAGAGCAGACTACGGTTACCCTTCACGATAATATGCTGGTCGGGAAGAAGATTCTCGAAAGTCATCTTGTGCGACTCTCTTTCCAGCGCCGTCTCATGGGCTATTTCACTCACCATCTGCGTAATGTCTACCGCCTCGAAATCTATCATATCCGAGCCATCATCCAACCGGTTCAGGGTAGAGATGTCGCGGAGCAGAGAGGTGAGGCGTTCGCTCTGGGCATAACAGCGCTGCAGAAACTGCGACTTCATCTCTTCGTTGATATGCGGATTGTCGAGTATCGTTTCCAGATAACCCTGAATACTTGCTACAGGAGTCTTCAGCTCGTGAGCGATATTCTGGGTAAGCTGCCGCTTCAGTACATCCTGTTCACGTCGGGTGGTCTGTATGCGCTTATACATCTTAATGATGCGCTCAGCAATCTCGCCCAACTCATCGTTAGGGAACTTAGCGAGATCTTCCACCTCCAGACTCTCGTTGTGGTCTGCCTTATAAGCAAAGATGCTCAGTTTGGAAACATTCTTAGCCAGACGGTCCGTAAAACGGTAGAGCACGATGGTAAGCAGGATGACGGCTACGATGGCAAACCAGATAAAATGCTGGTCGGCCTGCAGCGATTTTGCCAAATCATTATTGTAAGGAAGTGCCGTACGGATGATGAGCTTGCTTTCCGGAAAATAAGAAGCCACATAGAAATAATCATGCTTCAGGGTTTTAGACTGTCGCTCCACGCTTGAGCCTACCCTGTTTTTCAAGGCCTCTGCTATTTCCTCACGCTTGGCATGGTTGGCAAAATGTTCATAGTCGGAACTCATGTTGTCATAAATCACCTTACCGTTAGGGCGCACCAGCGTAACACGAAGATCCTTGCTTTCATGTTCTCGGACAAAAGCCTGCAACTTTTCATGAGCCACAGTCACATCCCTATTGTGAATGCTATCCTGCAGAATAATTCCTTCACCAGGAGAGAGCGCCAGATCTTCTGCCAGCAGTTCATTATAATTTTCCAGTTTGATAGTAAGCGTACCTATTTTATACTGCTTCTCACGTGCCTGCTGGAACACGATAAAACTGACGGCGAACACAAGGAACACCGCCAGTACACTGAAGTACAACTTTCTACCTACACTATTTAACTTAAACATTTTAATTACGCATCAAAATAATAACCGAATCCCAGACGGGTAACGATGCACTTGGCAAACTTACCAATCTTCTTTCTCATACGGGTGATGTTGACATCCACTGTGCGGTCGAGCACCATCACATCCTTAGGCCATACCCGGTCGATAAGTTCCTGACGGGAGAACACCTTGCCGCGCTCTTCGAGGAAAAGACGCAGGAGCTCGAACTCGGTCTTGGTGAAAGGGATAGCCTCACCATCGATGCTCACCGTCTTCTTGTCCAGATTCAGCTGCAGTCCCTGATAGTTGATGATCTTCGATTCATCAGCATCGCCAGCCTGTTCAGCCGTACGGCGCAAGACGGCACGCACTCTGACCATCACCTCTCGGATAGAGAAAGGTTTCGAGATATAATCATCGGCACCGATATTGAATCCAGTCACCGTATCGTTTTCCGTATCTCGGGCTGTAAGGAAGATAATCGGAACATTGGCTGTCATCGGATTGTCCTTCAACTGCTTAGCCAGCTGGAAACCGCTCATACCTCCCATCATGACGTCCAACAGCAGCAGGTCGAACGAAGCGATGTCCATCTCCAAAGCCTCTTCTGCAGAATTGGCAGTCTCTACCTCATATCCTTCTGTTTCGAGATTGAATTTCAGAATCTCACACAAGTCTTGCTCATCATCAACAACAAGTATTCTTTTCATATTCTCTTCCATATTTCATGTTATTTAAAATACCGCTGCAAAATTACGACTTTTCTTTCGTAATAAGCGTTACATTCGGTTACAATTTCGTGACATTTAGTTCTTTAGAGAAAAAAAATTAAAAAAAGCGGGTATTTTGTTACACATTTTAACTTAGTGTTCCAAATTCGCTACATGTTTCTTTGCTAGTTAGAAACAGAAATGCTACTTTTGCACCCGATATAACTATAAGTGAGCATATAACACAACTGAAAGAGTATGAAAGATAAAGTAAATGCAATTCCCTTAATCGGTGAAATCATCAAAGAGGAATTAAACAAGCAAGGCAAGACCACAGTATGGCTTGCTGAGCAATTAGGCTGCCATCGTACTAATATATATAAGGTATACGGCAGAGCCACTATAGATACGGGTATGCTTTACCATATCTGTCAGTTGCTGAACATTGATTTGTTTAAGGTTTATTCAGACGCTTTGCGCAAACGCAAGAAAAAGAATCAAGATTTAAACTAAAAATAACTAAAACAATAAGACCTGAGGTTAATCACCCCAGGTCTTATTGTTTTTATGCCAATCGCTTTTCCAGACGCTCGCGGATGGCAGCGATAAAGCCGGCAGAGTTTACAGCCTTAGCCTCAACACCTTCCATCAGGTTTACGAGATCCTTGGTAGCGATACCGTCATTCAATGTATCGAAACATGCAGCCTCCAACTGGTCGCCAAAGTTCTGAAGTTCCTTGATGCCATCCAGTTCGCCACGCTTTCTCAACGCACCGCTCCATGCAAAGATGGTAGCCATAGGGTTGGTAGATGTATCCTCACCCTTCAGGTAGCGATAGTAGTGACGGGTCACGGTACCGTGAGCTGCCTCATACTCATACTTGCCGTCAGGAGAAACCAATACGGAAGTCATCATCGCCAGAGAACCGAAGGCTGTACTGAGCATATCGCTCATCACATCGCCGTCATAGTTCTTGCAAGCCCAGATAAAACCGCCCTTGCTGCGGATAACACGAGCCACAGCATCATCAATCAATGTATAGAAATACTCGATACCGAGTTCTGCAAACTTCTCTTTATAGTCGCTCTCATATACTTCCTCAAAGATTTTACGGAACTGGGCATCATAAGTCTTAGAGATAGTATCCTTGGTAGCAAACCAGAGATCCTGCTTGGTATCAATGGCAAACTTGAAGCAGCTGTGAGCAAAGCTGCGGATACTCTTATCAGTATTGTGCATGCCCTGGATAACGCCAGCACCATCGAAAGAATGAATCTCTATCTCCTGCTTCTTGCCGCTCTTACCCTCGAACACGAGTTTGGCTGTACCTGGCTCATCAGCACGAAGTTCTACGCTCTTGTATACATCGCCGTAAGCATGACGGGCGATGGTAATAGGCTTCTCCCAGTTCTTTACACAAGGGTGGATACTTGGGATGGTGATAGGAGCACGGAATACGGTACCGTCCATGATGCTACGGATAGTTCCATTAGGGCTCTTCCACATTTTGTGGAGTTTATACTCGTCCATACGCTGTGCATTAGGAGTGATAGTAGCACACTTCACAGCCACGCCATATTTCTTAGCCGCCTCAGCAGAGTCGATGGTTACCTGGTCATTGGTCTGGTCGCGATAAGGCAGACCGAGATCATAATACTCAGACTTCAAATCAACGAAAGGAAGAATGAGTTCATCCTTAATCATCTTCCAGAGAATTCTTGTCATCTCATCACCGTCCATCTCTACCAATGGAGTTGTCATCTTAATCTTTTCCATAACACAATATAATGTATAATTAATAATTTACAATGTACAATGATCAGGGCAGCCAAGTGTACCCTTGATATTTTGCCTGCAAAATTAATAAAAATAATCAAGAAAAGAAAGGAAATTAAGAATAATTCTAGCAAAATGATAACAAAAAGCACTTTTTTACGTACTTAAAACATAAAACCTGTATATTTATACCTAAAAAGGCACCAATGAGCCCGAAAACTCATTGATGCCTCTACTTATTTACCTTTTTACTTTTTTACCCTTTTACCTTTTTACCTTTAAATAGCCTTTTTACTTCTCCTCTGGAGCCTTGTCGATCAAGTCCATGAACTGGTCGAGCTTAGGAGTGATGATAATCTGAGTGCGGCGGTTGCGCTGCTTGCCTACCTCTGTATCGTTAGTTGTTACAGGGTTGTACTCACCACGGCCACCAGCAGTAAGGCGCTTAGGATTTACACCGAAGTGATCCTGCAAGTACTGAACAACAGAAGCTGCACGGAGAGCAGAGAGGTCCCAGTTGTTGCGGATATTCTTCATCTTGGCACTTGTAGTGCTTACTGGTACGTTATCGGTATTACCCTCTACGAGCACGTCGTAATCCTTATAGTCTGTGATGATCTTAGCAATCTTGCTCAATGTTTCCTGAGCACGGCTGTTCACCTCATAGCTACCACTCTGATAGAGCATATTGTCAGCCAGAGAGATGTAAACTACACCCTTCAGAACCTGAACATCAACCTCCTTCATCTCTTCCTTGCTCAAAGAGCGGGTCAGGTTGTTGGTAAGAACCATGTTGAGCGAATCGCTCTTGCTCTTTACCTCAACCAGGTGGCGGATATACTGGTTGCTCTCGTTAATCTGGTCAACGAGTTTCTCAATGCTCACGTTGTTCTGGCTTGCATTGTTCAAACTCTTGTCAAGTGAGTTCTGCAACTTAGCGTAATCGCTCTTTGCAGTAGCGAGCTGCTCCTGGGCAGCAGCCAGACTAGCCTCTGTAGCTGCCAGCTTTTCCTTGGTAGCCTGATAGTTGCTTGACAATTCCTTATTCTCATTCTGGCAATTCTGAAGATCCTTCTTACTTGCACAGCTTGTAGCCATCAGAGCTACAGCCATCATTGCCATTACCATTAACTTTGTCTGTTTCATATTCTTTCTAATTTAAATTTTCTTGTTATTATTAATTGATTATAGTATATCTTAACGTCGCTTTCTACCTCCTATTATATTAGAGTTCTCCCGGCTTTTATCCGTTATCCGGAAGCTTCTACATTTTAGGGCATTATAGAAACTGATTCACTTCTTTCACTTGCAAAGTTACAGATAAGACTCGAATAAACAATATTTGTCAAATGCATTTAGACATTTTTAACCTCTAAATCTTTATTTATCACCTTTTTAACCAAAAAAGGCAACAGAAAGCACTTTTCTTATAGCTAAACCGTCAAATGTAGCCTCTCAAGGTAAGAATAGCCCAAATCTCAACAAAAAAAACATAAAAAACAGTGTTTTATTTTGTAGTGTCTTGAAATTGCACTATCTTTGCACTCGAAAAGAAATAAATACATTAATAATATAAAAGAAAGCAAGTATGATTCTTTTTTTTAGAACTCCATCTAAGAGTGTGATTGCGACCGAGATTGACCACAAACCATCTCAGGACGAAATCAATGAACTTTGTTGGC
>OLNF01000266.1_pt1 | contig 44014 bp, 33 predicted proteins | sample 1673061 | NCBI WGS metagenome assembly OLNF01 (sample SAMEA3136751, study PRJEB25190) | human gut metagenome
GCCGGAGGTTTAAAAATTATCGGTACGGAGCGTCATGAGTCCAGACGTATTGATAACCAGCTCCGTGGACGTTCCGGACGTCAGGGAGATCCGGGAGAATCCCGTTTCTACATCTCTCTTGAGGATGACCTGATGAGACTGTTCGGTTCTGAGCGTCTGATGAAGGTATTTACTTCCCTGGGTGTTGCAGAGAACGAGCAGATTGAGCATAAGATGCTTTCCAATGCCATTGAGAAGGCACAGGAGAAGATTGAGTTTAACAACTTTGGTATTCGTAAGAATCTGCTGGATTATGACCAGGTAAACAATGAGCAGCGTGAGATCATTTACAAAGAGAGACGCCGTGTACTGGACGGTGAAAGCATGAGAGATTCCGTGCTGAAGATGATCCGCGATGTATCAGAGAAGTACGTGGATATGTGCAATGAAGTAGAGAATGGCATGAACATCAACGAACTGAACCGTATCCTGCTTCCGATTATCCCGGTTCAGCCTTTGACGGAAGAAGATGCGAAGATGAGCGTATCTGATTTGAAAGCTAAGCTGGAAAAAGAAGCAGTTGCACTTTACGAAGAAAAAGAGAAGATCTTCCCGACATTGGATGAAATGCGTGAATTCGAACGTGTGGTTATTCTGAAAGTCATTGACCGTAAATGGATGGATCACATTGATGATATGGATCAGCTCCGTCAGGGAATCGGACTCCAGGCATATGGCCAGAAGGATCCACTGGTAGAATACAAGATGAGTGGATTTGAGATGTTTGATGAGATGCTGTCCGGTATTCAGGAGGATACCTTAAGACTGATCTTCCATGTACGTGTGGAAGAAAAGGTAGAACGTGAGGAAGTAGCGAAAGTAACCGGAACCAACAAGGATGATACAGTTGCCAACGCACCAAAGAAGCGTGCGGAGGAAAAGATTTATCCGAATGATCCGTGCCCATGCGGCAGCGGAAAGAAATACAAACAGTGCTGCGGACGAAAAAAATAAAAGTGATGCAGACTGCCGCAGACAGAAACTGCCTGTTGCAGTCTGCTTTCAGTTTAAGGAAAGAAGGTGACAGAGTGGTCGAATTAGATCAGTTCAAGTATACGCTTGGCACATATGAAAAACCATTACTGGAAGTGAGGGATTCACTTTGACCTGGCTAACAAAGAGCAGAAGGTCGAAGAATTAGAGCGCGAAATGGAAGCGCCTGATTTCTGGGATGACGCAGAAGTTTCCCAGAAAAAAATGAAAGAATTAAAAGATATGAAAGATGATATGGAGACATATCAGAATCTGATCACACAGATGGAAGATATGGAAACCATGATCGAAATGGGATATGAGGAGAACGATCCTGCACTTATTCCTGAGATTCAGGAAATGCTGGATGAGTTCCAGAGAGATTTCGACAATATCCGTATCAAGACACTTCTTTCAGGAGAATATGACAGTGAGAACGCTATCATCAAGCTGAATGCAGGAGCCGGTGGAACAGAAGCCTGCGACTGGTGCGGAATGCTTTACCGTATGTACAGCCGCTGGGTAGATAAGAAAGGATTCAGTCTGGAAGTACTGGACTATCTGGATGGCGATGAAGCTGGTATTAAATCTGTTACTTTCCAGGTAAACGGAACAAATGCTTACGGTTATCTGAAATCAGAGAAGGGAGTTCACCGTCTGGTTCGTATCTCTCCTTTCAATGCGGCAGGTAAACGTCAGACTTCTTTTGTATCCTGTGATGTTATGCCGGATATTAAGAAAGATCTGGATGTAGAGATCAATGATGATGATATTCGTATTGACACTTATCGAAGCAGTGGTGCCGGTGGTCAGCATATCAACAAGACATCATCTGCTATCCGTATTACACATTTTCCAACAGGAATTGTAGTACAGTGCCAGAATGAACGTTCTCAGCATATGAATAAAGATAAGGCCATGCAGATGCTGAAAGCAAAACTGTATCTTCTCAAACAGCAAGAAGCAGAAGAAAAGCTTTCCGGTATCCGTGGTGAAGTAACAGATATCGGATGGGGTAATCAGATCCGTTCTTATGTAATGCAGCCATATACTATGGTCAAGGATCATCGTACAAGCGAGGAGACCGGAAATGTGGATGCTGTGCTTGACGGCGGAATAGATATCTTTATTAATGCATATCTGAAATGGATCGCATTGAAGAAATAAAAAATATAAAAGGCTGTCTGAATTTGCGACAGCCTTTTTCGCGTTATAAAATAATAACATATTTCTTGCGTATTTTTATTTGTTGTGATAATATATCCATTGTATGAAAACAAATGTCTTTAAGAAACGGACAGGTAAATAAATATGCAGAAATCAGTATCAGAAAAAAAGAAATATTTTGTAGTAAGGGAAAGAGCGGTCCCGGAGGTGTTGCTTAAAGTCGTGGAAGCCAAGAAGCTTCTGGACTCCGGAAAGGTAGATACCGTGCAGGATGCAGCAGAACGGACAGGAATCAGCAGAAGCTCTTTCTACAAATATAAAGATGATATTTTTCCATTTCATGAAGAAACCAGGGGGAAGACTATCACTTTTATCATCCAGATGGATGACGAACCGGGGCTTTTGTCGGTTGTCCTGCAGACGATTGCACGGTTTCATGGAAACATTCTTACCATTCACCAGAGTATTCCGATTAATGGAGTTGCAACTCTTACCCTGAGTGTAGATATCCTTCCGGGAGAGGGAGACGCAGAAGCAATGGTGGAGACGATTGAGCAGAGTGAAGGAATTCACTATCTGAAAATTTTAGGCAGGGAGTAAAAGAAAATGATCAATGTAGCAATTTTAGGATACGGCACAGTAGGAAGCGGTGTATTTGAAGTATTAAACACAAATAAAGAGAGTATTGCAAGACGTGCCGGAGAGGAACTCAATATTAAATATGTTCTGGATCTTCGTGATTTTCCGGGACAGCCGGTAGAGAAAGTTCTGGTTCATGATTACGAACAGGTTGTCAATGATCCGGAAGTGGATATTGTTGTAGAAGTGATGGGCGGTGTGGAGCCGGCTTTTACATTCGTAAAGAAAGCCCTTCTGGCAGGAAAGAATGTATGCACTTCCAATAAGGCTTTAGTTGCTAAACATGGCCGTGAACTGATGGATATAGCAAAGGAAAAGAGCATTAACTTCTTATTTGAAGCAAGCTGTGGGGGCGGAATCCCAATCATTCGTGTGATCAATTCATCCCTTACAGGAGATGAAATTGATGAAGTAACAGGTATCCTGAACGGAACAACCAACTATATGCTCTATAAGATGAGCACGGAAGGCTGCGAGTTTGATACAGTATTGAAAGAGGCACAGCAGAAAGGATATGCAGAAGCAGATCCGACTGCAGATGTAGAAGGTTATGATGCATGCCGTAAGATTGCCATCCTTTCTTCTCTTGCTTATGAGAGATATTTTGATTTTGAGGATATTTATACAGAGGGAATTACAAAGATCACACCGGAAGATATGGAATATGCTGCGAAACTTGGCAGAACTATTAAGCTTCTGGGAACCAGCCGCAGACTGGAAGATGGAACATGCTATGCAATGGTTGCACCGTTCCTGATTGGACAGGACAGCCCTCTTTACAGCGTTAATGATGTATTTAATGCAGTATTTGTCCATGGAAATATGCTGGGAGATGCTATGTTCTATGGAAGCGGTGCGGGTAAACTGCCTACTGCAAGTGCTGTAGTCGGTGATATCGTAGATGCTGCCAAACATCTCCATACAAATATTGCAACAAACTGGAACAGCACTCCTGCAGTACTGAAACCGCTGGATGACGTGTCTGGAAGATTTTTTGTGCGAATCAAGAAAGATGCAGCAGAAGAAGCGAAGAAGGTATTTGGTGAGATCGGACTGATCAGCCTGGATCAGCTTCCTGAAGAATGCGCATTTATTACTGCTGAAATGACGCAGGGTGAATTCAATGAAAGACTGGCTCAGATTGAAAGCCAGGTACTTGCAAAAATCCGCGTAAAAGATTGATAAATTGACGGATTTCGTGTATCATATACGTTACTGGATAACAGGAAAGGGAAGGCGTTAAGTCTTTTCTTTCCTGTAAACTTATTATGGAGGAAGCAAAGAACAATGTTAATTGTCAAGAAATTTGGCGGTACATCGGTTGCGAACAAGGAGCGTATCTTCAATGTTGCAAAGCGCTGTATCGAGGAATACAAAAAGGGAAATGACGTGGTGGTTGTTCTGTCTGCAATGGGTAAATATACAGACGAACTGATCACTATGGCAAAGGATATCAACGAGAAACCTCCGAAAAGAGAGATGGATATGCTCTTTACGATCGGTGAGCAGATGTCTGTTGCACTGATGGCTATGGCTATGGATGAGCTGGGAGTACCGGCAGTATCCCTGAATGCTTTTCAGGTTTCCATGCATACCACAAGCACTCATGGAAGTGCGCGTTTAAAGAGAATTGATACTGAGCGTATCAAGAGAGAACTGGAGAATAAGAAGATTGTAGTTGTTACCGGATTCCAGGGCGTTGATAAATATGATGATTATACAACTCTGGGAAGAGGTGGTTCCGATACAACAGCAGTAGCTCTGGCAGCAGCACTTCATGCAGATGCATGTGAGATCTACACAGACGTAGACGGCGTTTACACAGCAGACCCGCGAAAGGTTCCGAAGGCAAGAAAGCTGAAAGAGATCACTTATGATGAGATGCTGGATCTGGCAACTCTGGGAGCAGGTGTACTTCACAATCGTTCTGTAGAGATGGCTAAGAAATATGGTGTGCCGCTTGTGGTACGTTCAAGTTTGAATAACAGTGAAGGAACCGTGGTAAAGGAGGAAGTTACAGTGGAGAGAATGTTGATCAGCGGTGTTGCTCTGGATACAGATGCAGTGAGAATCGCGGTAATCGGATTAAAAGATGAGCCAGGTGTGGCTTTTAAATTATTTGATACACTTGCAAGGAAGAATATTAATGTAGACGTAATTCTGCAGTCTATCGGACGTGCCGGAAAGAAGGACATTTCCTTTACAGTAGACGGAAATGATCTGGATGATGCAGTTGCAACTCTGGAAGCAAACCAGGCAAGACTTGGATATGCAGAGCTTCATTCCGAGAGAAACATTGCGAAGCTTTCCATTGTAGGTGCGGGAATGATGAGTAATCCTGGAGTAGCTGCAAAGATGTTTGAAAGTCTTTATAATGAAGGAGTAAATATCAACATGATCTCTACATCTGAGATTCGTGTGACAGTTCTGATCAGTGAGAAAGACGGTGTACGTGCAATGAATGCGGTACACGATGCGTTTAATCTGGCAGACTAAAGAAAAGAGAAGTAATGAAACCGGGGTGCGCGTTATGATTGAAGAAGCATAACGTGCACCTTGTAGTAAGTATGTATAAGCGTACTGAAATTGAATTGTAGGAGAATTTCATGACACCAAGACGTGAACTAAAAAAATATGCAAAACAGGCAATGTCCGGAAAGTATGGAACGATCATCCTGGCATTTGTGGCAGTACAGGCACTGTCACTGATCAGCGGGATGGTTTCATCTTCCCTGTTTCCTGGGACAGAGACACTTGATATTGTGATGGGATATGCTTTCTCATTTATTTTAACTCTGCTGATCAATGTAATTTCAGCAGGATTAAATTACATGTATCTGAACATTGCCAGAGGAAGAAAGTATTCCCTGAATGACCTGATCTATTTTTACAAAAATCATCCGGACAGAGTGATCGTTGCCACATTCTTCCTGGCAGTATTGAATTTCCTTACTATGCTGCCATATACGATTTATGGCAACACTGCTGAGATCGGAGAGACAATAGAAGCTCAGATTACCTGGCTTTACACAAGCCTTGTGCTGATGCTTATTGGTATGATCGTTTTTCAGATTCTGATCATTCCGTTGGAAATGACATATTATATTTTGGCTGACAAACCGGAGATTAAAGGTACAGAAGCACTGAAAGAGAGCATCGAACTGATGCATGGAAACTTCGGAAAATATCTGGTGCTTAAACTGAGTTTTATTCCGCTGATGTTTCTCTCTGTTTTTACATTTTATATTGCACTTTTATGGATTCTGCCATATATGGAAATGACGGAAGTAATGTTCTACCGTGATCTTCTGGGAGAACTTACTGCACAGAAAGAGGAAGAAGAACGCGCGGCACAGGAGTATGTAAATCCAATGTTTGGTGGACAGCCGCAGGAAAACCAGCAGGATCAGCAGAATCAGCAGCAGTTCTGGAGTGCATCGCAGAAGCCGGCGTTCGATTCTTACGAAAGCAGAGAAGAACAGAATACTGCAGACAACGAAGAAATGCAGAATAATGTGTACGATACAGACAGTACAGAAGATTGGAACAGCCAGGCAGATACTGTAAATAAAAAAGAGCAGAACACTCCACCAGCCAAGGAAGAGGAAGAAGATAACGAACCGAAACCATGGGATGAATATTTCAACAATCTGAAATAAAGAACACAGACGATATAAGTTAGGGACCTTTTTTGATACGATAAAGATTATTGGCAGAAAAGGTCTTTTGATTTGTCCGGAGGATAAAAGTGAAGGATAAAAAATTAAAGTTATTTATTTTGTTATGTATAATTGTAATAATAGGGAACTTTATTATTATCTGGAATTTTGAAGAACTTTTTTTCAAAGGTTTATGGTATGTTATATTTATTTCGTTTATTTTGCTTCTTATATGTATGATGCGGAGTTTTATTTGTTTAAAAAATATTCGCATATCCTGGTTTGCAGCAATACCGGTTCTATTATTTGGAATATACTTGATATTCCTATTTAGCGACGGAATGAAGAAACTAAATTTTCAGGTATATAAAGAGAAGAGAATCGAAATAGTTCAAATGGCAAAAAAGCATCAGATAGATATAGAAAAAAATTCAGGGATAATTGAATTACCGGAGTATTATCATAAATGTTCTTCGGGTGGAAAGGCTATCGTATGGCAGAATAATGATGATTATGTAGTAGGATTTTGGTATACACAGGGCTTTTTAAATAGTAGTTTTTCTATGTTTGTATATAGTTCGGATGACAATCCGGCAGATGTGGTTCAGATGATGAAAGAATATATGGAGATGGAATATAAAATTGATCTGCCAGAGAAAGAAAAGTGCTGGTATTATGTTGTGGCAAAAAACTATGAATAAATGATATAATAAAAATACTTGTTGTTAGTATGACAAATAGAATATGGGAAGGCTTTTAGGATTATGAATACAAATGAGATCAGCGGAAAACGCCAGATGGAATTTCTGGCAGGGTTTGATTATATCAGAGAGGCAGGTACTGCAGGTGAAGAAAAAGCGGCGGCACTGATTCAGGAAACATTACGCAGTTTCGGCGTAGAGAGCCGTCTGGAAGAGTTTAGTTTCGATACTTTTCAGATCAAGAAAGCAAAGCTGACAATTACAGAACCATACACAAAAGAATACACAGTAACCGGATATGGCAGATGCGTCAACATTGCGGAGGATGGACTGAAAGCATCATTTGTGTATGTGGAGAACGGTGATGATATCAGCCTTACACAGATCAGGGGAAAGATTGTTATGGTAAACGATCCGGTAAGAAAAGATATGTACCAGAAGCTGGTGAAAGCCGGAGCAGTGGGCTTTATCAGTATTGCAGGTTCTCCATTAGATGAGGGTGTGGATCTGATTCCACGTGCATATGCTTTGCCGAAGAATCTGCCGGGAGAAGAGAAGAAAGCAGCAGGAAAAGAGGCACAGAATTATGATAACAGAATTCCTGGCGTAAGCATTCATTATAAAAATGCCATCGAACTGGTGACAAAGGGGGCATCTCAGGCATGCTTAGTTGTGGAACAGGAGACTGTAACACGTACATCACGCAATGTAGTGGCACGGATCGAGGGAACGGATAAGAAAGAGGAAATTCTGACGCTGACTGCACATTATGATTCTGTTCCAGAGGGACCGGGGGCATATGATAACATGTCCGGCGGTGCGATCATTATGGAACTCTGCAGATATTTCCAGACACACAGACCACGTAGAACGATGGAATTTGTATGGTTTGGCGCAGAGGAGAAAGGTCTGCTGGGAAGCCAGAGTTATGTCAAAGTTCATGAGGCAGAACTTTCTGCGCATCGTTTCAATATGAATGTAGACCTTGCAGGACAGCTTGTCGGTGGAACTGTAGTTGGGGTTACCGGTGATGCTTCTATCTGTAACATGATCACGTACATGGCTCATGAGATCGGCATCGGAATGTCAACCAAGAACCAGATCTGGGGAAGTGATTCTAATACATTTGCATGGAAAGGAATTCCTGCGATGACTCTGAACAGGGATGGTTTTGGCATGCATACACGTCATGACACCATTGCGCTGCTGTCAGACTGGTCATTGGAGAGAAGCGCGATTCTGCTGGGATACATTGCAGACCGACTGGGGAATATTGACAGTTTTCCATTTGAACGGAAAGTGCCGGAAGAATTTATTGCGCAGCTGGATGAATACTTCGGCTAAATCAGTTATATTTTTTACTGCAATGGTGAAAGGTGCTGGATAATGCCGGAGAAAAACAATAGTGGAAAATCACACACTTGACAAATGAACTCTGGATTGATACCCTATCACAAGAGCGTTTTATTGATAAATGAAAGAATCCAACGCAAGAACAGAAGTTTTATACAGATGTGATGAAAGTTCAATCTGTATTCTGACAAGCAACAAGAGGAGATAAAGAAATAATGGATATTATTCAGGTAATCACACAGGAATTGAAGGTGGAGAAATGGCAGGTAGAAGCCGCTGTCAAATTAATTGACGAAGGCAACACCATCCCATTCATTTCCCGATACAGAAAAGAAGCAACTGGTTCTCTTAATGATGAGCAGCTTCGTGCACTCTTTGAGAGACTGACCTACTTAAGAAATCTGGAAGATAAGAAGAACCAGGTATTAAAGAGCATCGAAGATCAGGGCAAGCTGACAGAGGAACTGAAGAAACAGATCCTGGATGCACAGACACTGGTAGTAGTAGAAGACTTATACAGACCATATCGTCCGAAACGCCGCACCCGTGCGACAATCGCTAAAGAAAAAGGTCTGGAACCTCTGGCAGATATCATTCTTCTGCAGATGACAGAAAAACCTGTAGAAGAGGAAGCCAAAGCATACGTTTCTGAAGAAAAAGGCGTTAAGAATGTCACAGAAGCATTAAATGGAGCCAAGGACATCATCGCAGAGCGCATTTCCGATGAGGCAGACTATCGTATCTACATCCGTAACCTGACAACAAAGAACGGGAGCATTTCTTCCACAGCAAAGAATGCTGACACACAGTCTGTATACGAGATGTATTATGAATTCGAAGAGCCGATCAAGAAACTGGCAGGACACCGTGTCCTTGCATTAAATCGTGGTGAGAAAGAGAAATTTATCACTGTTAAAGTAAATGCACCGGAGGAAGACATTCTTCGTTATTTAAATAAGAGAGTCATCAAGAAAGACAACCCGAATACAACTCCGATCCTGAAAGCAGTTGTAGAAGACAGCTACAAACGTCTGATCGGACCGGCTATTGAGAGAGAAATCCGCAGTGACCTCACTGACAAGGCAGAAGACGGCGCAATCCGTGTATTCGGCAAGAACCTGGAACAGCTTCTGATGCAGCCTCCAATTGCCGGCAAAGTCGTACTTGGATGGGACCCTGCGTTCCGTACAGGATGTAAACTTGCAGTAGTAGATGCTACAGGTAAAGTACTGGATACTACAGTTGTTTACCCGACGGCACCGACTACAGAGAAGAAAATCCGTGCAGCTAAAGATACAGTAGAAGCAATGATTGAGAAATACGGCGTATCTCTGATCTCTGTAGGAAACGGTACTGCGTGCCGTGAATCCGAGCAGGTTATCGTAGACATGCTCAAAGAGATCCCGGAGAAGAAAGTACAGTATCTGATCACAAATGAAGCGGGTGCATCTGTTTACTCTGCAAGTAAACTGGCTACCGAAGAGTTCCCAAACTTTGACGTAGGACAGAGAAGTGCAGCTTCTATCGCAAGACGTGTGCAGGACCCGCTTGCAGAGCTGGTTAAGATCGATCCGAAGTCCATCGGAGTAGGTCAGTATCAGCACGATATGAACCAGAAGAAACTGGATGAAGCATTAAGCGGTGTTGTAGAAGACAGTGTAAATAAAGTTGGTGTAGATTTAAATACAGCATCTGCATCTCTGTTAGAATACATTTCCGGTATCAGCAAAGCAATCGCCAAGAATATCGTAGCTTACAGAGAAGAGAACGGTCAGTTCACAGACAGAAAAGAACTTCTCAAAGTAGCAAAATTAGGACCGAAAGCATTTGAGCAGTGCGCAGGTTTCATGCGTATTTCCGGCGGAAAGAACCCTCTGGATGCAACAAGTGTACATCCTGAGAGCTATGAGGCAGCATCTGTACTTCTTTCCAAACTTGGATATAAGCCAAATGATGTTGTAGCAGGAAATCTCCTTGGACTTTCCCTGCAGGTAAAAGACTACAAGAAGATGGCAGCAGAACTGGGGATAGGTGAGATCACACTTCGTGATATCGTAAAAGAACTGGAGAAACCGGCCCGTGACCCTCGTGACGACATGCCGAAACCAATTCTTCGTTCTGATGTTCTTGAAATGAAAGATTTAAAAGAGGGAATGGTTCTGAAGGGAACTGTCCGCAATGTCATTGACTTTGGTGCATTCGTAGATATCGGAGTACATCAGGATGGTCTGGTACACGTTTCCGAGATGACAGAGAGATTTATCAAACATCCTCTGGAAGCTGTAAGTGTTGGGGATATCGTAGATGTAAGAGTCATTGGAGTTGATATGAAGAAGAAACGTATCAGCTTGTCCATGAAGGGATTAAATAAATAATAGAAGGTGTCAGACACTTTCTTTGAAAACAATAACAGGGATTACTCATGACGGAAATATGTTCTGCCAGGGTACTCCCTGTTTTATTGAATCATTGTAACTATTCAGCAGTCTGTTGTTCCTCGATGTGTTTTGGCATACAAATCAAAATCCCATCGTCAGAGGTGATCTTTAATGGATTTTGACTCGTAACTGTGAAGGTACTGAACAATTACGAATCATTTGAATTCCACGGCATGTTTCCGTTTCCATATCGGAAACAGATTTCTCTGGCAGACATAATTCTCCCGTTGTTTAATACTGATGGCATGGAAAAATGTCTTCCACATATCTGTGAATTCATCTTCATATTCTTCGGTTTTGCGCAGTGTCTGGAATTCTTCATCTGTGAGATAGCGAAGATAATTCTCGCCATCTTTTGGATGGACACAAGCTGTTTTGCGGTTGTCGTCGATGATCATCCAGTGTTCCGAAGGCATCCGGTCAGAAAAATGCGTGCCAACCAGCATGATCACATCGCTTCGTGGTTCCAGATGGCTGACATATACCTGAGAATCCAGACTCTGAAAACGGGCAAACTCCTGAAAGTGGTGTGCCTCGTTAGATACTCTGCGGCGGATTTCCAGGAGCTTTATCACATGAGGGTTAGAGTATTGACGAAGTATGGAGCCGCCAGCTGCAAATCCTGCTCTCAGAAAATTATAAATTGCCTGTAAAGCATCTTCCTCCGCAGATAATGTGGCATAGTAGACATCTAGATATGCTTCCTCTGAAATATTTCTGCGGATAGAGCGGATCACCTTTTCCGCCTTGGAAGGATCGCCGTCCACATGGATGTATTCATCGAACATTGTCTGTTGAAATATAGGCTCTTTCTTTAATTGTATCTGGCTGTGGCCAATCTTCAGAGCTTCAGCCCAGGCATCATAGATGCAGGTCATAATGTCCTCCAGACGGTCTTTACAGGTGAATATTTTCATAATCTTATCTCACTTCTTATAAATAGGTATCTATCGATCAGCTAATTCCAAAATCTGCCAATGTCATTTGTGAATAGGATTCATTGGAATGCTGTACTTTCCACAGATCTTTCTTATCTACAGTAATTAACTGTCTTGTAATATAACCTGCCTCAATCGGTGTATGGAACATCTGCCGTCCGCCGCAGGTGATGAAATAATGTGCCCGCTTCAATACAACACCCATCTTCTTTAAGCTTGCAAAATCAAGTCTTCCGTATCTCCTTGCATGGGTAATACGACTGGCAGATTTAGGACCGATGCCAGGAACACGAAGCAGCAGTGCATAACTGGCGTTTTCTACCTCTACAGGAAACTGTTCCAGATGACGCAGCGCCCAGTCACATTTCGGATCGATCAGTTCATTGAAATTGGGCTGGGTTTCAGATAACAGTTCATTTGCCTGAAAACCATAGAAACGAAGCAGCCAGTCTGCCTGATACAGCCGGTGTTCCCTGAGAAGTGGTGGTGGTGTTCCAATCTGTGGCAGAACTTTGTCCTCATTCAGCGGAATATAGGCAGAGTAGAAAACTCGTTTCAGATCATATCCCTGATACAATGCCTGAGTAGTCTGCAGCAGGGTATAATCGCTCTCGCCGGTAGCTCCGATGATCATCTGTGTACTCTGACCTGCGGGTGCAAAGCTTCGTTTCAGATCAGACATATCAAGGGGAGACAACTGACAGGCATTTTCCCAGGTGAGAATACGACTTGCCATGCTATTTTCGTTTCGGGAAAATCCAGTCGGAATATCTTTCGGTGTTGTGGTGCTATCTTTAAGCTGTATGTCCGGATTTGTTTTTTCGAGCTTTTCTCTGAACATTTTGTGAGAATGATCTGAAAAAATTCCCTGATTTAAAAACTGGTTTCCACGGCTTCGTTCCATGTATGCGGATTTGCCGATCGCCATTCTGTGAGATGCGATGGTGCTCTGTACTTTTCCCATAGGGTTCAGGATATTCTTCATGGTTTTGTTCGGTGCCAGTGTACGCAGGCTTTCCTGAGTGGGAAGTTCCATATTGATACTGATGCGGTCTGCCAGATATCCGGCTGCTGCAAGGAGCTCGTCAGAAGCACCGGGGATTGTTTTCAAATGAATGTATCCGTTGAAATGATATTTGGTACGGAGGAGGAGCAGAGTTTCACACATCCGTTCCATTGTATAGGTAGGATTTTTCAAAATTCCGGAGCTCAGAAACAGTCCTTCAATATAATTGCGTTTATAAAATTCGACAGTCAGCTGACAGATCTCTTCCGGTGTAAAAGTTGCTCTTCTTACATCATTGCTGACGCGGTTGATGCAATATTTGCAGTCATAAGCGCAATGATTTGTCATCAGGATCTTAAGCAGAGAAATACATCTTCCATCTGCTGCAAAACTATGGCATATGCCGCATGCCTCAGTATTGCCGAGTTCTCCTTTCTTTCCCCGGCGGCTGGAACCACTGGAGGTACATGCGACATCATATTTCGCGGCATCTGCAAGAATCTGTAGTTTCTCCTGAAGTGTATAGTTATTGTTGGTGATTGTTGTATTCATAAGACTATTATACAAACAAATGTTCGATATTGCAAGGCTTTTCCAGAATTTATGTTCTGAAAAAACTGTAAATTACCAGAACAGAGCATGGTGTCAAACATGGAGTATAATGTAAATGAGCCGAAAAATACCATACTTACAGCATTTTCGGCTCATTTTATGTTTAAACAAAAGCTATATGATTATTCTGTTTCACGATGTGCAGTAAGGTGCTCTTCCAGACTGCGGGCGGCAATGCTCTGTGGCCTTTTTACATTACGGATCAGACAGATCTTGCGTTCAGGAAGCGGCTCTTCAATCGGAATCTGAACCACTTTGCCGATAGCGATATGTTCCGCGGCTAGTTCTTCCGGGAAGAATCCGATTCCCAGATTGTGGTGGACCATAGGAAAAATCTGATCGGTAGTTGCAACTTCCATATCCGGTGAAAATGGCAGATTGTGACGCATGAAATATTGTGTATATAATTCTCTGGTACTGGTGCCCGGAGCAACTCCAATCAGTGGAATATCCTGCAGTTCCTGCAGACTATGTTTTCTGGAAGCCATTTCTGCGTATCCAGGTCCGCCGATCAGGATCTCGCGGAAAGAATAGAGAGGAATTCTCTGAAGTGGCTTCTTCAATGCAACAGGAGTTGTGACTACAGCAAAGTCCACCAGCCCGTTTTCCAGTGCCTGAACTGCCTGAGGTGTGGAATGATTGGAAATTCTGAGCTTTACATGTGGATAATGGTGATGAAATACTTCCAGCTCATTTAATAAGAAGAGGCGCAGTGCGATTTCACTGGCTCCGATATTTATCAGCCCGCTTTCCAGACCTTTGTCCTTGAGAAGTTCATTTTCGCCGGATACAAGCTGCTCAATAGCAATGGAAACATGTTCAAAAAGTCTCTCACCCTCGATCGTCAGCTGAACGCCGCGGTTAGAACGGATAAAAAGTTTACATCCCAGTTCGTTCTCAAGGATGTTCATACAGCGGGTAATATTAGGCTGATTATTTCCCATAACGTCGGCTGCCTTAGAAAAACTCTTATACTGAGCTACATAATAAAAAATACGATAATAATCCAGAATCATAAATCAGTCGGCTCCTTGTGCTATATAAAAATACAATATCAGATATAGAAAATTTATGTTTGTATATCAATGTGTGAACAAGTATAATACGACTTGGTCGAAAAATCAACACAAAAGTCCTTACAATGGGACGGCATTTTGTTACTGAGACGGATGGGACAGTAACGGTATTTTACCTGCCAGGCTGCGAAATTGTGCAGCAGACAGTATATGCGGAGACTAAAAAGGGAAGGAGATTACCGAATATGACAACAGCAAATAAGACAATTAAGATTAATGATGTGGAGGCAGCTAAGAAACTGGTCAGTGCGGCGGTCAGATGTCCATTTGATATTGATATTGTATCTAAAGGAAAAATTTTTATTGATGCCAAATCTATTCTTGGAGTATTAAGTCTTGGGGTGGAAGAGCCGCTGGAACTTAAATATGAAGGATACGATGAGGATTTTGAATCAGTGGTTGCGGGTTTGGCATGTTAAGATTGAAGAAAGGAATTCGCAGATGCAGATAACATCTACAAATCTTCTATATATTTATGTGATCATTATTAATGTAGTCACATTTTTTATCTATGGCTTAGATAAAAGTAAAGCAAAAGCCGGACAATGGCGTATCCCGGAGGCACAGCTGATATTTCTGGCAGTGATCGGAGGTTCGGTGGGAGCTTTGGCTGGGATGAAGGCATTTCATCATAAAACAAGAAAGCCGAAATTTAAGATAGGAGTGCCGGCAATCCTGATCATTCAGCTCATTATTATTTATTTTCTGTTTTCAGGAAATGAAGAGGTTTATTCTGTAATTAATGAAATTGTGCAGATGTATAATTTATAAGAAAGACGGCAGTGTAATGTTGTATTCAGTAAAGCGGATATATTGTCCGCTTTCTTTTTTTGCCCGGATCAAGCGGATATTTGCAATTGAAGCAGCGGATGTACTTAATTTGGTTAAATTGTTTGTTACAGTGAGTGAGGTATGTTATGCTATTCTTATATGAAAAGCTGTTTGTTAAGTGAAAGAATGGCAGCAAATTAAAGAGTAAATCTATGACAAAAATATAAGAGAGCAGGTGAAGAATATTGGAACAGGAAATCCAGGAGGCAAAGAACATCTATTACAGCTATAAACAATATTTCTCAGACTATCTCCCGGATCTGACGAGACTTGGGCTGAAAGTAGTTATGGCATTGCTGGTATTTATTGGCGGACGTAAAGTTATTCAGTGGTTTGTATCTTTTATAAAAAAATCCATGGACCGTGCGTCTGTAGACAAAGGTGTGATCCAATTTACCGGATCACTGTTGAGAGTTGTACTTTATATCTTGTTGGTATTTAACATTGCGACTCATTTCGGAGTAAGAGAATCCTCCATTGCAGCGTTACTTGGTACTGCCGGTGTAACTGTAGGTCTTGCATTACAGGGCGGTCTTGCAAACATCGCAGGCGGAATCATGTTGCTGATCTTCAAACCGTTTCAGGTTGGAGACTACATTATTATCGCCCAGCAGAATGAATGCGAAGGAACCGTATATAAAATGGAAATCTGTTATACAACTCTGATTTCCATAGATAATAAACACATCGTAATCCCAAACGGAACTCTTTCCAGCAGCATTATTACAAATGTAACTGCCAGAGATCTCCGTAAACTGGAAATCAAAGTAGGCATTTCTTATGATTCAGACATTAAGAAAGCCAAAGCAATTCTGGAAGAAATTCTTCATAATGATGAGGATACAAAAGATGACCAGGGAATGGTGGTATTTGTAGATGAACTTGGAGAAAGCTCAGTGGTTATGGGGCTGCGTGTATGGGTTGCTACAGAGAAGTACTGGCCTGCCAAATGGAGGCTTAACGAATTGATCAAAGAGGCATTTGATGCAAATGGAATTGAAATCCCGTATAATCAGCTTCAGATCCATGTAAAAAAACAAGTGAAATAATAAGCTGGTATCGAAGCGGATGATTTTAGCTGCTGGATTGCAGGAACTGTGGGATTAAAAGGAAAGCCAAATTTACAGGCTTTCCTTTTTTAAACTTACTATGGTGGAGAAAACAGGAGATAAGCAATATGTAAATAATACCAAATAAGAGTAAACAATCCTTAATTCATAGTGATTTATACCAATTTCACTGGGAATTATTGGTATAATACGACTAAAATAATATAAAATACGACAAAATAATTGACAATACGACAACAGACTGCTATACTAAAGTCAAGTTAAACAACGAAGTGTTTTTATGAGGATGCAAAGGTGCATGTAAGTAAATGGATTGCTACACAATTTTTATACATTGCAAAGATGCAAAAATATAAAAACGCTTTTTTTGTACCCAAAATTAACTTCGTGATTGTAACTAATTAACAACGTACAGAAAGAAAAGGAGAGAAAACTATGAAAATGTACAAAAAAGTTATGGCAGCAGCACTTGCAGGTGTAATGACAGTTTCCATGTCCGCAACAGCATTTGCAGCAGATGATGACGGCTACATCCTCAAGGCCACAAATGAAGATTCCAAATCATCCGATAATGATCTGGTAATTGCAATTGAAGGAAGCGTAAGCTCCATGGATCCGGCAAATATTCCGGACACAAACGCAATTTCCGCTACACGTGGAGTATATGAGACACTGGTTTCTTTTGATGAGAACCAGCAGTTAACAGGCAAACTTGCTGAATCATGGGAAGTTTCCGATGACTCTCTTACTTATACTTTCAAACTTCGTCAGGGTGTTAAATTCCAGGATGGAACAGACTTTAATGCAGCAGCATTTAAAGCAAACTATGACCGTGTAGTTGACAAAGACAACAACCTTCGTCAGAGAAGAACTTTCATCGTAACAAACGCCGACGGATCTGAAACACCTCGTGTAGACAGCATTGAGACACCGGATGATTACACACTGGTGATTAAACTGACACAGGCATGGGCTCCGTTTATCAACCGTCTGACACAGTTCTGTATCATCAGCCCTGCAGCAATCGAAGAGTATGGTAATGATATCATGAATCATCCATGCGGAACCGGCCCATATGTATGTACAGAATGGGAAGAGGGCGACCACACAAGTTTTGAGCGCAACGAAGATTACTGGGGAGACAAACCAGGCGTTGACACTGTAACAATCAAAGAAGTTCCGGAAGCAGGTGCTCGTACAGCTATGCTTCAGACAGGTGAAGCTGACTTCATCTATCCTACACCATCTGATCAGATCGAAGCGATCAAAGGAACAGACGATGTAAATATCCTTACAACAGATTCTAATATCATGAGATATGTAACTCTGAACATGGATCTGGAGCAGCTTTCTGATGTAAAAGTACGTCAGGCTATGAACTATGCAATCGATAAAGATGCATACATCCAGTTAATGTATTCCGGATACGGAAAACCAGCTACATCTGTAGTTCCGTCTATCATCGGTGGATATGAAGAACAGGAAGCTTACACATATGATGTAGACAAAGCAAAAGAACTTATGAAAGAAGCCGGATATGAAGACGGATTCAAACTTACTCTGTGGGGTGACAACACGACACAGGAAATCAAAGGTATGACATTTATCTCTCAGCAGCTTGCTCAGATTGGTATCGAAGTTGATGTTCAGCCGATGGAACCTGCAACTGTAAGTGATAAGATCTATGTTGACAAAGAAGATGCTGAGATTAATATGTGGTATGTAAACTGGTCTGCATCTGACTTCACAATGGACGGTTCCTTACGTGCTCTGCTTTACAGCACAATGTGTCCTCCAACAAGTGCAAACACAGCATACTTCAACAATGCTGACTTTGACAAAGATATGGATGAAGGTCTTGCAACAGCTAACGAAGAGAAGCAGGCTAAATATTATGGCGACGCTCAGAAAATCGCATGGGAAGAGTGCCCATGGCTGTTCCTTGGCAATGACCAGATCATTTATTCTACAAAATCTTATCTGTCTGGCGTATATGTATCTCCAGACGGAGCATTTAACTTTGCAAATGCAACTTTAGCACAGTAAGTCTGAACTAAAAACAATGCGCAATATAGAACAATAAGTTGCCGTTCACAAAGTGGACAGTAACAACAATGATATTCAAATCGGAGGACTGCCATAAGCACTACTATGGCAGTTCTCTGAATATTAAGCGAAAATCAACTGAATTTTTAGAAAAAAGTAACTATTTAGCAGTCCGCTATTCTGCGAGGGACCGAACAGTTACGAATATTAATTAAGGAGGAAAAATATGGGACGTTATTTAGGGAAACGTTTGGCGAGTACAATCCCGCTGCTTCTGGTTATCTCATTCGTAGTATTCATGTTTATCCATATGATTCCTGGTGATCCTGCACGACTGATCGCCGGTCAGGATGCAACAAAGGAAGATGTAGCAGTTGTACGTGAACAGCTGGGACTGGATGAGCCATTACTTGTACAGTACGGCAAATACATGAAAGGTCTTTTCACAGGAGACCTAGGAAACTCTATCAAAAATGGTAAAACAGTAGCAGAAACAATTGCACCAAGACTGAAACCAACAATTATGCTGACATTTTCATCCATGATCTGGGCAGCTATCATCGGTATCGCAATCGGTATCATTGCAGCGGTTTTCCATGGAAGAATTTTAGATTATGTAGGTATGATCATAGCAATTGCAGGTATATCTGTTCCAAGTTTCTGGTTAGGTCTGGAATTGATCCAGCTTTTTTCAGTAAGCCTGGGATGGCTTCCGACAAGTGGACTGGAAACCTGGAAGAGCTATATTCTCCCGTCTCTGACTATGGGAGCCGGAATCATGGCTGTACTTGCCAGATTCTCCAGATCTTCCATGCTTGAGACCATGCGAGAGGATTATGTGCGTACTGCACGTGCCAAAGGTCTTTCTGAATCACTGGTTGTTATGCGCCATGCATTCAAGAATTCTCTGATCGAGATCGTAACAGTAGCAGGACTTCAGATCGGTGGTCTTCTTTCCGGATCTGTTATGGCAGAGACAGTATTTTCAATTCCTGGACTTGGACGTCTTCTTGTAGATTCCATTCAGTTCAGAGATTACAAAGTTGTGCAGGCATTACTTCTGTTCTTTGCTACAGAATATATCCTGATCAACCTGATCGTAGATGTTCTTTATGGCGTAATTAACCCGAGAGTACGTTATGAGTAGAGGAGGAGAGAAGATGGCAGATAAGAATACAACATCAAACATTAACCTTGCTGCTGCCGAAGAACTCCCTAAGGCACAGAGCAAGTTCAAAGAATTTGTCAAGAAATTCATGAAGAGAAAAACAGCAGTGATTTCTCTGATTTTTATACTTTTTATTATCCTGATGGCGATCATCGGACCGTATGTAGTTCCATATGATCCACAGGCACCGGATTATACAGCTATGATGCAGGGACCGAGTGCAGCCCACATCTGGGGAACCAACGAATACGGACAGGATGTTTTCTCACGTCTGATGGTTGGTACCAGACTTTCCCTGACATGTGCTCTGACAGCGACTATCATTGGTACAGCTATCGGTGTAGTACTTGGACTGATCGCAGGTTTCTACGGTGGACTTATAGATTCTCTGATCATGAGATGCTGCGACGTACTTTTCGCTTTCCCTGATATCCTGCTGGCTATCGCAGTTGTTGCCATTATCGGACAGGGTATGGTGAACGTTATGATCGCGGTTGCGGTATTTACAGTGCCGTCTTTCGCACGAATCATACGAAGCGCGACCATTTCCGTAAAACAGGCTCCTTATGTAGAGGTTGCACGTTCTCTGGGATGTTCAAACATGCGAATCCTGTTTGTCCATATTTTCCCTGGTACTATCCAGTCCATGATCGTTAACTTTACCATGCGTGTAGGTACTGCAATCCTTGCAGCATCATCCTTAAGTTTCCTTGGCTTCGGTGCAAACGTTACTGAGCCTGACTGGGGTTCCATGCTTTCCACAGGACGTAACTATCTGAACACAGCTCCTCACATGGTACTGTTCCCTGGTATTCTGATCTTCCTTACAGTTCTGGCATTCAACCTGCTGGGCGATGGTCTCAGAGATACCCTGGATCCAAAGATGAACTAGGAGGAAGAAACCATGGCAGAAAAATTATTAGAAGTAAAGAACCTCCGCACGGAGTTTAAAAGAGATAAAACATGGGTGACAGCAGTTAATAATGTAAGCTTTTCCATTCAGCCGGGAGAGATCCTGGGTCTGGTAGGAGAGTCCGGATGTGGGAAATCCGTAACGTCCCTTTCCATTATGAAACTACTGGCACGTAACAGTAAGATTTCCAACGGTGAGATCCTGCTTAACGGCAAAAATCTCCTCAAAGAGGACAAGAAAGGCATGAGAAAGATCAGAGGCCGTGAAGTTGCCATGATCTTCCAGGAGCCTATGAACTCTCTGAACCCATGTATGAGAATTGAGAAACAGCTGACAGAAGCAATCCTTCTTCATAATAATTTCTCAAAAGAAGAAGCACACAACAGAGCATTCGAAGTACTGAAATCTGTAGGTATCCCTGAGCCGGATATGACATTAAAGAGCTATCCGCATCAGCTCTCAGGCGGTATGTGTCAGCGTGTTATGATCGCTATGGCAATGTCCTGTGAACCGGAACTTCTGATCGCAGATGAGCCGACTACAGCTCTTGACGTTACCATTCAGGCACAGATCCTGGAATTGATGGAGGACATCAGAGCCAAGAAAAATACAGGTATTCTGATGATCACACATGACCTTGGTGTTGTTGCGGAAATGTGTTCCAGAGTCGTTGTTATGTACGCAGGCCGAATCGTAGAAGAAGCCCCTGTACATGATCTGTTTGCAGATCCGAAGCATCCATATACACAGGGTCTGATCGGTTCTGTACCGAAGCTTGGAAGCGGCGTAGAGTCCCTGCCTTCCATTCCTGGAAGCGTACCGGATCTGTCCGTAATGCCAAAAGGATGTAAATTCGCACCGAGATGTAAATATGCAATGGATATCTGCCATCAGCAGGAGCCGGAGCTTGAGAACATCAATGAAGCAGGCACAAGAAAATGCAGATGTCATCTGCTTAACAAAACCGGAAAGGAGGCGTAACCTGTGAGCGAGCCGTTATTATCAGTAAAGAATATGAAGAAAACATTCCAGGCAAACGGAGGAATGTTCAGCAAGAAGAAATTTGTTCATGCGGTAAATGATGTGTCATTTGACATCTATCCAGGTGAGACTTTCTCTCTGGTAGGAGAGTCCGGATGCGGTAAATCTACTACAGGTAAACTGATCGATCATCTGATCACACCGGATTCCGGTGAGATCTGGTTTGAGGGAAAAGAAATCTCAAAACTTTCCGAGAAAGATATGCGTCCGCTGCGTTCTGATATTCAGATGGTATTCCAGGATCCATACGGTTCCCTGAATCCCAGAATGAAAGTACAGGATCTGATCGGTGAGCCGCTTCTGATCCATACAAATATGAGTGCAGGAGAGCGTCTTAAGAAAGTACACGAACTTCTCGGTACTGTAGGATTAAGCTCATCTCATGGAGAACGTTATCCACATGAATTCTCCGGCGGCCAGCGTCAGCGTATCGGAATCGCCAGAGCACTGACCGTGCAGCCGAAGCTGATCATCGCAGATGAGCCGGTATCTGCTCTTGACGTTTCTATTCAGGCACAGGTACTGAATCTGCTTCAGCAGTTACAGAAAGAGTTTAACCTCACGTATCTGTTTATTTCTCATGATCTGAGTGTTGTTGAGATGATCTCAGACAGGATCGGTGTTATGTATCTCGGTACGATTGTGGAGACAGCTCCGAAGAAAGAACTGTACGCAAATCCGAGACATCCATATACAAGAGCTCTTCTTTCAGCAGTTCCGATCCCGGATCCGGATCTGACAAAAGAACGTATTACTCTGAAAGGTGATCTTCCAAGCCCGAGTAATCCGCCAAGCGGCTGCCTGTTCCATACACGCTGCCCGCACTGCACAGAGAAATGTAAGACACAGGTGCCGACACCTGTTGAAATTGCACCGGGCCATATTGTAAAATGTCATTATCCGGAAATTACAGAATAGAAAATTACGGAACAAAAGCATTATGTTATGAAGATACAGTTCATCGTTAATGGATGAGGAAAGAGGGGGCTATGTTTACTGAGGAAAGACAAAGCGCAATAGAGAAATGCCTTCGTGAAAACGGAAAGGTCAAGGTTAAGGAATTAAGTGAGAAATTTCAAGTCACAGAAGACTGTATCCGCAAGGATCTCAAAATTCTTGAAAATGCCGGAAAGTTAAAACGAACTTACGGCGGCGCGATCCTTTCGCAGGATTATCCGCTTGAAAGAGATGTGGTAGACAGACGCCAGTATAACCTTGACAAAAAGAAAGCAATTGCAGCCAAAGCATTTAAATTGATTAAAAATAACGAAACGATTTTTCTTGATATTTCTACCACAAATATTGAACTTGCCAAGCTTCTTGCAGCATCGAGTATGAGAGTGGTAGTTGTAAGTAATATGATAGATATTCTGCAGATTCTTGCCACGAATCCATCGATCACTGTCATTGGCACCGGGGGAACAATGTACCGGACAGTGAATGGGTTTATGGGAGCTGCAACAATAGAGGTGATCAAACAGTACAGTTTTGACCGTGCATTTATAGGAAGCTGCGGCGTGGATATGACAGATTGTGCAATTACTACATTGGGGGTAGAGGACGGATTGACCAAGAAAGCAGCCGTGCACAGCAGCAGACATAAATATGTCGTTATGGAGAGGGATAAGTTTTATTTTAATGACTCCTATAAATTTGCGCATTTTGATGACATCAGTGGAATCGTTACGGATGACTTTCCAGATGATACGATCGTGAATACACTGGAGAGAGCTGGGGTGAAATTGTTCTAAGTAATAAAAAGATGGAGGCAAGTACGTGAAAGAATACATATTAGAGGCCTGCGTAGATTCTGTGGAATCTGCTATGGCAGCAGTTCAGGGAGGCGCAGACAGACTGGAACTCTGCGGGAACCTGATCATCGGCGGAACCACTCCGGGACCGTGGCTTTTTGATGAGATAAGAAAGCGCTCGGACATCAGGATCCATGCCCTGATCCGTCCACGTTTTGGTGATTTCTGTTATACAGATGCAGAATTTTCAATGATAAAGAATGCAGTAAAAGATTTCAGAGAAATGGGTGCTGAAGGTGTCGTATTTGGGGTGCTGAAACCGGATGGCACTTTAAATATGGAACAGATGAAAGAACTGATGGAGGCGGCAGGGGATATGTCAGTAACTCTCCACAGAGCTTTTGATGTATGTGTGGATCCGATAGAAGCAATGGAACAGGCAATCTCACTTGGAATCGATACGATACTTACTTCCGGTCAGCGTAATGTATGTCTGCAGGGGGCAGATCTGCTGAAGGAGCTGGTAGAGAAAAGTAAGGGACGTATTACGATTCAGGCAGGAAGCGGTGTTGGTGCAGAAGTGATCAGACAGCTTTATCCGCTTACAGGGGTGAAGGCTTATCATATGACAGGAAAGAGAGTCATTGACAGTGAGATGCAGTTCCGCAAGGATGGAGTCAATATGGGACTTCCAATGCTGAGCGAATATGAGATATGGCGTACGGATGTAGATAATATCCGTGCCGCAAAGAAAGTTCTGGAGGAATTATAATGGCAGAACCGAGAATTTTTTTAAAAGAGAACAGGGACCGAATTGAAAAGAACTACCTGGAGCAGGCGAAGAGACTGCCCCGGGTTTTTGCGCCTGTAGATGAGAAATTACAGGAATGCACAGAAGAAGTGGCGCTTGCATGTAAATATTTATATGCATTTATGCCATACAGTGACATTGGTAATTATCCATTTGAAACCTTTCTGGACTATGCAGAGAACGGAGTTAATCTGTGGAGAGAGAACCGGCAGGTAGCAGATCTTCCGGAAGAAATTTTTCTGAATTATGTGTTGTTCCACAGAGTGAATGAAGAAGAAATCGCACCGTGCAGAACATATTTCCGCACAGAGATTGGAAACAGAATACAGGGAATGAATTTCAGAGAGGCAGCCCTGGAAGTAAATTACTGGTGCGCAGAAGAAGCTACTTATCACTGTACAGATGACCGTACTTTATCTGCGATTTCTGTATATCGCAGGGGAAACGGCAGATGCGGAGAAGAGTCTGTATTTACCGTCAATGCTCTGCGAAGCGTAGGTGTACCTGCCCGTCAGGTATATGCGCCGAAGTGGTCTCATTGCGATGACAATCATGCCTGGGTAGAAATCTGGTGTGCTGGCAAATGGTATTTCCTGGGAGCCTGCGAACCGGAAGAAATCCTGAATAAAGGATGGTTTACAAATGCTTCTTCAAGAGCAATGATGATCCATTCCCGTGTGTTTGATACAAAGATTCCTGAGGGAGAAGTGATCGGTACAGATGGCATGGTAACGATGCTGAATGAACTGAAAAGATATGCAGTAACCAAAGAAATCACAGTAACTGTAAAGGATGCAGAAGGCGCACAGGCAGAGGGAGCCGAAGTTTCTTTTGAAGTTCTGAACTATTCAGAGTATGCACCGATCGCAGAGAAGAAAACAGACAGCCAGGGTATTGCCAGACTGACAACTGGACTTGGAAGTCTGCATATTTGTGCGAGAATGTGTACTGATGGCGAATGGCTCTATGCCGAAACAGTTATGAACACTAAGAATACAGATAACTGCGAGCTTTGTCTGGCTCCGCAGGGCAGAAGAATTGACGGCGGATTCCAGAAGTGGACGGCAGTAGATATGTTTGCTCCTCACGATGCACCGGTAAATACAGATATGCCGACTCCGGAGCAGAAGGAGAAGGGAAACAAACGTCTGGCAGAAGCCAATGCACACAGAGAGCAGAAAGTAAGAAATTGGGTTAACCCGGAGTGTGAACGTTTCCTGACAAAGGAGATTAATGGAATTGAGGAAGCTGTTGCTTCTTCATTTAGGGCAAATCTTCTGGAAGTTCTGACAGAGAAGGACAGAACAGACTGCTGCAGTGAGGTTCTGGAAGAACACCTGCAGTTTGCCACACCATATCATGGAACGATGAAGAAAGATACTTTCGTATCCTATGTGCTGAATCCAAGAGTGGACGATGAAGTTCTTCAGAAATACAGAAAAGTGATCAAGAAGTTATTCTCCAGAGAGGAGAAAAGAGAGCTGAGAAATAATCCGGTCAAGATCTGGGAACGGATCGAAGAGAGAATTGTATCCAGACCTGAGAAAGAACGATCCAGCGTGATCACAACACCTGCAGGATGTCTGAAAACAGAGACAGGAAGCTTCTTATCCAAGAAGATCCTGTTTGTAGCAACATTGAGAACACTTGGCATTCCTGCACGCCTGAATCCACATGACCGTTCTATGGAGTATATGCTGAATGGAAAATTTGTACCAGTTCTTGCGAAGACGGAGAAGAACAGCATACTGATCCTGAAAGCAGGGGAAAATACACAGTGGAAATACTTCCAGAACTGGAGTATTGCGAAACTGGAAAACGGAAGATACGTTTCTCTGAAACTGGGAGCAGAAGCTTTTGAAGAGCAGAAGCTGACTCTGCCGCTGGAATCAGGAAGTTACAGAATCCTGACTTCCAACAGACTTCCAAACGGAAATATGTTTGCAAACGAGTATTACTTTGACATTGCATCCGGTGAGACGAAGGAGATTGAACTGGTGCTTAGAGAGGCTGATTTAGAGGATATGTTAGAGAACATTTCCATGCCGGAATTTACTCTGAGAAGAGAAGATGGAAGTACAGTAAATGCATCGGAACTTACTGCAGACGGCAAACATATCCTGGCATTCCTTGAAGAAGAGAAAGAGCCGACAGAGCACATCTTAAATGAGATGATGGAGCAGGAGGAGGCTTTTGCAAGATATGCGGAGAAGATTATTTTCGTAGTGAGAAATAAAGAAGCATTAGAGACTCCGACTTTGGCCAAAGCACTTGGAAAGCTGAAAAATGTTCAGATTTACTACGATGATTTCTCAGAGATTATCAATACGTTGGGAAGACGTATGTATGTAGATCCGGATAAACTTCCGCTGATCATTGTAACTAATGGAAGCCTAAACGGAATTTATGCGACCAGTGGATATAATGTAGGAACTGGAGATATGCTGCTGAGATTAATGTAATTGCTGCATGCAGAGTGAATAGTGAGGTAATGTGATTTAGCGTGATAAATAAGATACCTGAAGATGTCAATTTTGGATATCTTCAGGTATTGTTAAAATACATTACTGTATAGATGTGACTGCAGATTCGAATATATAAGGTTACATTTATGTATAAGTTTACATTCATATAGAGGAGACAAAAAGATGTATCAGTTTAACAGAAAAGAATACGAAGAACGTATGAAATGGTATCAGGATGCCCGTTTCGGAATGTTTATCCACTGGGGATTATATTCCATTCCTGCAAGAGGTGAGTGGGTACGCAGCACTGAAGAGATGCCTGAGGAAGAATATCTTCCTTTTATAAAAGAGTTTGATGCCAGAGATTATAACCCGAAGCAGTGGGCAAGAGAGGCAAAGGCAGCAGGTATGAAATATGTGGTACTGACTGCCAAACATCATGACGGATTCTGTTTATTTGACAGCAAGTACACTGATTACAAAGTAACCAATACACCTGCCGGAAGAGATCTGATCAAGGAATATGTGGAAGCACTTCGGGAGGAAGGACTGAAAGTTGGACTGTATTTTACTTTACTTGACTGGCATCATCCGGACTATCCACACTATGGAGACCGCAATCATCCAATGAGAAATCATCCGGAATGCGGAAACGAAAACAGAGATTTTTCCCGTTATACAGAGTATCTGTACAATCAGGTTGAGGAGATCTGCACCAACTATGGCAAGATTGACATTATGTGGTTCGATTTCTCCTATGATGATATGAGAGGAGAAAAATGGGGAGCAACGAAACTTGTAGATATGGTCCGCAGGTTACAGCCGGGAATTATTATTGACAACCGTCTGGAAGCCAGCGGAGAAGGAAGAGGTTCTTTATATGAATGTAACCCGACACCGTATCATGGCGATTTCGTAAGTCCGGAACAGATCATTCCGCCGGAAGGAATCTGTGATAAAGAAGGAAAACCAATGGTATGGGAAGCCTGCTTCACCATGAATAATAACTGGGGTTACTGTGCAAATGACCACTATTATAAACCAGCTTCTATGTTGATCAAAAAGTTAGTAGAATGTGTTTCCAAGGGCGGAAACATGATCCTGAACGTAGGACCGGATGCAAAGGGTAAATTCCCAAAAGAATCTTCTGCGATCCTTGCTGAGATTGGACGCTGGATGGATAAGAACCATGACAGTATCTATGGATGCTCTCCGGCAGCAGATATCCCGAAACCGGACTACGGACGAATTACCAGAAATGGAAACAAGTATTATGTTCATATTTATGAGAATACATTAGGACCATTGCCGCTGATTGGATTTGATAAGAACAAGATCGTGAAAGTGCGTGCGCTGGATGATGGTCATGAAGTGCCGATTTCTACTGCATGGGTACACAGCGATTATCCGGATATCGCTTTCGTTGACCTTGGTCCGGACCCTGTATTGCCAGATCCGGTAGACTATGTGCTGGAAGTGGAGATGGCCGAATAATTTAACCAAATCAAGCAAGTAGCGAAGCGGATGATTTTATCCGCTTGACAACATAAAAGAAGAGTTACTGTCTGCCAGATATTTCTGGAGCGTAGTAACTCTTTTTTTTATAATAGGAAATTCCGATGAATTTCCTATTATATAAAAAGCCCTCTGGGTAGGATCGCACTGCGGCGGAGAGGAATTATGTCGCTGAAGCGACCCGCCGCAGGCGGAGAATCCTGCAAGCAGGATTCTTTCTTGTAGAAATACATTATTGACAAATCAGACAAATAGTTCTAAAATACTTAGGAACCGAAGTAATATATAAGAACACGTTATTTGCATAAAACAAAGATTAAGTCAATAAACCTAAAAATCATGAAAAAGGATGTGACGCAAAACATGCAGACAGGAAAGATGATCAATCAGATTTCCAATCGTCTTCGAAGAAGATCCCGGACCGTTCAGGAGTCTATAGGAATCAGTGGAGCAAAGGGAAATATTCTGAATTATATCCTTGTAGAATCGGAGAACCATTCTGTTTATCAGAAGAAAATAGAGAAGGAATTTGGACTGAGACCATCTACGGCTACAGAAGTTCTGAAGAATCTGGAAAAAGACGGGTTGATTTGCCGTGTGCCGGAAGAACAGGATGGAAGGTATAAAAGGATAATTTTTACGGAAAAAGCGGAAGCGATCAGAGAGACATTGAAAGATGAGATTGAAGGTTCAGAGAAGTTACTGCTGGAAGGAATTTCGGAGGGAGAAAAGCAGGAGTTTCTGCGAATCGCACAGAGAATGCTGGATAATCTGGACAGACAGAATTAATAGTGAGAATTTTGATGCAGAAAACTTCAGATATGCTCTGACAGATTGAAAATATCTACTTGATTATATATGTATGTGCAGTAAAAGAAAAATTGAGAAAAGGAGTGATAAAAACAGTGGATGAAAATGAGTTAATGAGTAGTATGAAAGTATCGAAAGCCGTAGCAAAGATGGCTATTCCAAGCGTGATCAGCAGTCTGGTCACTGTAGTCTATAATATGGCTGATACATTCTTTGTAGGGCAGACCGGAGATCCGCTGCAGGTAGCGGCGGTCAGTTTGACAAATCCTATCTTTATTTTGCTGATGGCCTTTGCAAACATGTTCGGAATGGGCGGCAGTGCAGTGGCATCTATGGCAATGGGAGAGAAGAATGACAAGAGAGTAAAGAATACATCTTCTTTTGTAACCTGGGCATCATTGGCAGTTGGTGCGGTATTTGGTTTAATTCTGGTGTTTTTTATGCAGCCAATCCTGCATTTGTTTGGGGCTAATGAACAGACATATGCATTTGCCAGGGGATATACCTTACATATTTCTTACGGTGCACCGTTTATTATCTGGTCTGCAGCAGCAAGCTTCGTAGTTCGTGCAGAGGGCGCCAGCAAAGAAGCAATGATCGGAAGCATGATCGGCACAGTTGCTAACATTGTACTGGATCCGGTATTTATCAGCGGATTTGGAATGGGGGCAGCAGGTGCGGCGATTGCTACAACGATTGGAAATGTTCTTGCAAGTATTTATTATCTCTGGTACTTCCTGAAGAGAAGTAAGTGCTTTTCAATCAGCCTGAAGAACTTTACAATTAAAAATCAGGTAATGTCCAGAGTTTGTTCTATTGGGTTGCCGACTGCAATCTTTTCGGCATTAATGAGTGTTTCTACAATTGTACTGAATCAGATCCTTGTCGTATATGGAAATGCACCGGTTGCAGCTATTGGAATTGTGTTTAAAGCAAATATGTTTATCACGTTTCTGCAGATGGGGCTGGCAAATGGTGTACAGCCGCTGTTTGGATATAACTATGGTTCCGGTGACAGAAAACGTTTTATAGAGGTAGAACGCTTTACAAAAAAGTGCTGCCTGATCGTGGGAATCATTGCCACTCTTTTGTTTTTCGTCTTGCGTCAGCCGATTATTCAGATGTTCATCAGCGATGAAGAGGTCATTTACCATGGAGTGAAGATGCTCACTGCATATATGCTTTCCGGACCGGTGGTCGGAATTCTCTTTGTAAATATGAACTGTATGCAGTCAGTGGGAGATGCTCTTCCCGCAACTGTACTGTCTGTACTTCGTCAGGGGGTGCTTTTAATCCCTCTGTTGTATCTGCTCAATGCAGTTTCTGGATTGAATGGTGTAATCTATGCACAGGCGTTGACTGACTATGTGGCTGTAATATTATCTGTCTATTTGTGGAAACGGAAGAAAAATAAGATGAATATGAAATAAGGTGCTGCTTATATAAAAGAAAAATTAAACAATTAACTAAGCATGATGCTTCAATTGCAAAAAACAGTAATGACACTATTTTTATTGAGAAAACGTAACGTCTGTAGGCGTTGCGTTTTTTATGTTATAATGCTATGATTTGAAAAAAGATTTTAATTAAATCAAGGAAGTACTTTAATTAAAAAAAGTAATAAGTAGGCAGCGAAGAGGATAATCTTATTCTCATGATAGCTATAGGGTTTATAACAACAAAGGAGAGACATAAAATGGTAAAGATAGATTTAATTACCGGTTTTCTGGGTTCAGGGAAGACGACATTTATCAGGAAGTATGCGCAGTATCTGATGGATACAGGAAATAATATAGGGATTCTGGAGAATGATTATGGGGCAGTAAATGTGGATATGATGTTGCTGCAGGATCTGATGGGAGACAATTGTGAGCTGGAGATGATTTCCGGGGGATGTGATAAGGACTGCCACAGGAGGAGATTTAAGACGAAACTGATCGCTATGGGAATGTGCGGTTATGACCGTGTGATCGTAGAACCGTCGGGAATTTTTGATGTGGATGAGTTTTTTGACATTCTTCATGAAGAGCCGCTGAATCGCTGGTATCAGATTGGAAATGTGATCGCGATCGTGGATTCGAAGCTGGAGAGTGATCTGTCAGATGAGGCGGATTTTATTCTGGCTTCGGAGGTTGCGGATGCAGGGTGCATTGTGATGAGCAAGAGCCAGGAGGCAACACCGGAGGAAATCCAGGGGACGATTGAGCATGTGAATCGTGCATTGGAGAAAGTTCACTGCAGCAGGAGGTTTCACTGTGAAATGAATTATGAGGAAAGTAATGCAGGCAGTTTGGATAATCAAAGTAGCAGAACGGAAACTGCTGAAGAAGATACAGCTATGGCTAATGTTATCCACAAAAACTGGGATGAGATGTCGAAAGAGGACTTTGACCGGATCGCATCCTGTGGATATGAGATGGCAAGCTACCGAAAACCAGAGTTTGAGGCAGAGGATGCGTTTACTTCTCTGTACTTTATGAATGTAAAAATGACGGAAAAAGAGCTGCGGGAAGCTGCTGAGAAAATCCTGTCTGATCCGGCATGCGGGCATGTGTTCCGTATGAAGGGATTTATGAGAGTAGATGATGGGGAGAGTTCTGAAGAGTCTGGTCAGACGCAGGAAAATGGACAGCACTGGATCGAATTAAATGCCACCAAGAATGAAATTACGATCCGCCCACTCCATGTAGGGCAGGAGGTTCTGATCGTGATCGGGGAAGGGCTGCAGGAGGACAAAATTAAGTTTTACCTGAAAATTTGAAATTATAAAAAGGACACTTGAAAATTCAAGTGCCCCATTGTATAATCTACTTAGAAGATGACCGGAAGGTAGTTCCGGTTGCCCTCGGTAAATTTAATGTGTAAAGAATTTAAGCATCCCACCGCCCAAAGTTGGATGCTTATTTCTTTTTATGCTGGTCTATGTAGGTCAATGTCGTAAAAACTACTAACAGTAAAGTAAGGACTTCCATTGTGTTCATCAGGCATCCCTCCTTTCGTGGAACTGGAGGGCAAGGGTCGAAATTTCGCATCCGGGTCTGTTCAATTATACTAGCTCAGTATAACATGGAGAAAAGAAATGTACAAGTACGTCATGTTCTAATATTATAAATTGTAAATGATATAATAAAATTTATCATAAAAAACACAGAGCAGTTAAGTAAAAACCTAACCACTCTGTGTTTTTTATTTTTATGGAGTTTTGTAACCTTTTAGATTATTTAGTAAACAGATCAACCAGATCCTGAGCGTCGTCGTAACCCTGGCTCTTGAGTTCGTTTACGAACCATTCGTCTACACCGTCAACAGCTTCCTTGAAGGAATCGATATCCATATCAGATTTCTCTGTGAATGTCACGCCATTTTTGGATTCCCAACGTTCTTTGATATCGTTGTCGCTGGAACGGTTGATGTAACGTTCATACTCAACTGCTTTCTGACCACACTCGTCAACAACTGCCTGCTGTTCTGGTGTCAGGTCGTTGTAGATGTCTTCGTTAATGCAGAAGAACAGACAGTCATAAATAGCATCCCACATAGAGCAGTAAGGCTGAACTTCCTGGACACTTGCTGCGTCGATAGCCGGAAGTGGATTTTCCTCACCTTCAACAGTGTTCTGCTGAAGTGCTGTGTAAGTCTCAGACCAGTTCATGTTGGTGGCATCAGCACCCCATCTCTTGTAGCATTCCATCAGAAGGTTGGAACCTGCTACACGAACCTTCAGGTTCTTCATATCATCAACAGATTTAATCTCGCGTTTGCTGTTAGTCAGTTCACGGAAACCGTTCTCTGCAATACCCATGCAGTGGAGTCCGTATTCGCCAAGGATTTCCTTCAGCTTCTCACCTGCTTCGCCGTCGAATTTCGCATCTGCATCATCGTAAGAATCATAGACAAACGGAAGAGAAACAACGTTGAAACGTGGGTCAAATGCAGAGTAGATCAGGTTGGAGTGCATGGAGATCTGAACCGGATCACCATTCATCAGAGCCTGAATACCTTCGGACTGGTTGCCGTTTGTAAGCTGGTCAGCAGCGTAAATGTTGACTTTGACTTTGCCGCCTGTGGCTTTTTCCATCAGTTCACCGAACTTACGTCCGCCGTCTGCCCAGGTACTTGTCTCGGTAGTGGAGCATGCGAAGTTCCAGGTTGTTTCCGGCCAGTCCAGATCACTGTAATCTTCCACTGTGTTGAAGGAATCCTTTGTGAAAAGATCAACCAGATCCTGGGCATCGTCGTAGCCCTGGCTCTTCAGTTCGTTTACAAACCAGTCATCGATACCGTCAACTGCTTCTTTGAAGGAGTCGATGTCCATGTCTTCTTTTTCTGTGATCGTTACACCGTTCTGGCTTGCCCAGCGTTCTTTGATTTCGTCATCTCCGGAACGGTTGATGTAACGCTCATATTCAACTGCTTTCTGTCCTGCTTCGTCAACAACTTCCTGCTGTTGTGGTGTGAGACTGTTGTAGATGTCTTCGTTGATACAGAAGAACAGACAGTCATAAATTGCATCCCACATAGAGCAGTAAGGCTGAACTTCCTGAACACTTGCAGCGTCGATAGCAGGAAGTGGATTCTCCTGACCTTCTACAGTGTTCTGCTGAAGTGCTGTGTAGGTTTCGGACCAGTTCATGTTAGTGGCATCAGCGCCCCATCTCTTGTAGCATTCCATCAGAAGGTTGGAGCCTGCTACACGAACCTTCAGGTTCTTCATATCGTCTACAGATTTAATTTCATGTTTGCTGTTTGTGATTTCGCGGAAACCGTTCTCTGCGATACCCATGCAGTGAAGTCCGTACTCACTGAGGATTTCTTTCAGCTTTTCACCAGCTTCGCCGTCGAATTTCGCATCTGCGTCATCGTAAGAATCATAGACGAATGGAAGAGAAACAACGTTGAAACGTGGGTCAAATGCAGAGTAGATCAGGTTGGAGTGCATGGAGATCTGAACCGGATCACCATTCATCAGAGCCTGAATACCTTCGGACTGGTTGCCGTTTGTAAGCTGGTCAGCAGCGTAAATGTTGACTTTTACTTTGCCGCCTGTGGCTTTTTCCATCAGTTCACCGAACTTACGTCCGCCGTCAGCCCAGGTACTTGTTTCAGTAGTGGAGCATGCGAAGTTCCAGGTCATTTCCGGCCAGTCCAGATCACTGTAATCTGCGATTGTATCGAATGAGTTATTGCCGTCCCCTGCATCCTTGGAAGCTGTGTCAGAGGAAGAGGAGGACTGATCACCTGTGTAGGATCCTTCTTTTGCAAGAGCCTTCGGAAGGAAGGTGGAGGTGATCGGGATGTATGTAACGATCAGAAGAACTGCAACGCAGGCTGCGATCATTGGCACAACTGCCCTTGAGATTTCCTGCAGAGTAACTTCCAGACCCTTTTTGATCTTGATACTGATTGCTACGAAGAGGTTTACACCTACAGGAGGAGTTACCTGTCCGATTGCAAGGTTTACAGTTGCCATAACGCCGAATGCTACCACATCGTATCCAAGTGCTTTACATACAGGAAGCATGATCGGAATGAAGATATACATAGCGGAGTTTGCATCGATGAAGCATCCTGCGATCAGGAAGATGATGTTTACGATCAGCAGGAAGGTAAACTGGTTATGTGCGATGCTTCCAAGTAAATTGGAGGCTGCATCTGCAATACCGAATTTGGTACATACAAAGGAGAACAGGGAGGCACTTGCTACGATGAGCATGATACCGCCGGTTGTTTTTGCTGAGTCTACCAGGATGTCAAACATATCGCGGATGGAAACCTCGCGGTAGATGACCATACCTACGAAGAGACCGTATACAACGGATACTGCGGCTGCTTCTGTTGGTGTGAAGATACCGCCGTAGATACCGCCCAGGATGATGATCGGCATCAGGAATCCCCAGAAAGCATCTTTGAAAGCGTCCCAGCGTTCTTTGCCGGAGGCTTTTTCTCTGGATGGTTTGATGTTGTGTTTCTTTGCTTCAAGCATTACTACGATTACCAGTGCCACGCCCATAAGGAGACCTGGTACGATACCTGCCATGAACATATCTGCGATGGATACGCCTGTGATGGATGCGTATACAACGAAGGCGATACTTGGCGGGATGACAATGGCGATGGAGCTTGAGGTAGCCATCAATGCTGTGGAGAATGGTGCGGAGAAACCGCCCTGTTCTACCATGGCAGGGATCAGTACGGCACCAAGGGCTGCAACAGTTGCAGGGCCGGAACCGGAGATCGCGCCGAAGAAGCAGGCTACGATAACACATACGATGGCGATACCGCCTTTTTTGTGGCCTACGCAGGTATCAACGAATTTGATCAGTCGTTTGGAGATACCGGCTTTTGCCATAATGTTTCCTGACAGTACGAAGAATGGGATTGCCAGGAGCAGGAATTTGCTGATTCCTGAGTACATGTTGGTTGCTACGATCGTCAGGGATGTACCGGAGTAGAGGATTGCGCATACGGAGGAAAGTCCGAGGCAGATTCCGATGGGCACACCCAGGATCAGGAATATGAAGAAGGAGATAAATAAGATTGCACTGATCATTTACTTGCCCTCCTTTTTGTCTGTTGTGATTGTGTTGCTGTCAGTAGTGTCTGTGCTGCCTGTTTTGCAGCAGAAGTCCAGACAGAATTCAATGAAGTGAAGGATCATGCATCCTGCACCGATGGGCACGAAGGACCAGAAGATCCATTCAGGCCAGTTTAATACGAAGGTTCTTTTTCCGTTCTGAAGCTGGGTGATAACCTTGTCCATTCCGTATTTGAAAAGGATGATGCTGAAAATGATGCTCAGGACTGTAATCAGGATCACAGACGGTTTCTTCAGTTTCTTTGGAAGGCGGTCTGTGACAAGTGTCAGGCTGACCAGTTCTCCTTCGCGGCAGGCAAGTGCGGCTGCCAGCAGGGTGATGAGTACGAATACCGCTACTACAAGTTCTTCTGTGAAGGACCAGGAACGGTGGATGACTTTACGGGAAAATACGTTTCCCACAGTCAGCACCAGGATCAGCAGTGTGGAGATCACAAGGACGATCTTTTCTACTGCAGCCAGTGCGTTCATGATTTTTTTGTAGATTTTCATGCTTTCTACTCCTCTCAAAAAATTTGCTGCTGTTTTTTGGAAACTGGAGCAGATTCAAGGCAGATGGAGTGTAATGGTTATAATGTGTAATTAGTTACATTTTTCATCTGTGGTGAATTCTGCTGTCTTCAAAAAGCAGAAGTAGTGTTTCGGTTTCAGAACTGGCAGTCTGGAAAGGAAAGTATGTCTCGTGTGTCAGGGCATTTTTGACATAAAAAAAGTCCGCCCCACGCAGGGACGGACATATAATATTCCGTAACCACCCTGTTTCACCTTTGAAACAAGTACGATTCTGCAACGTACCGATATACGCGGCTCCTGTAACGGGGGGCGGCCGGGAATGCTTACTGTGATTGCGGCGATGTTGTGATGCCGGTGTTTCCGGGTTCGGCGTTCCTTCTCGGGGATGATATTCGAAACAGGTCTGTCACTGCATTTCACCGGACTGCAGCTCTCTGGGGGCAGATGTGGCTGTTTTTACTGGTTCCCTTCGTTGAATTTATGTGTTATAGGTTTAGCTGTTTAAAAAGCTAAAGCAATTTTAACGCTGTTTGTTTTGAAAGTCAAGAGGTTTTTGTAAGTATTTGGGGGAAGTTTGTAGGTGTGGGGCGTACACGGCGCAAGAGGGAACGCGCGAAGCAGCATCTCTCTGCAGGTTCAGTTCCGGGGGCTAAGTAACTCTAAGGTGGGGGAAATCCGCTAAAGGCATGAAGAAAAATGCAAAACTCGCTCCGTTGCAGACTTCGCTCAGACAGGTTGCTATTTTTCTTCATAACGCGGATTTCCCCCACCTAAGAGTTGCTAAGCCCCCTCCAGATTCACCTGCAGAGAGATGCTGCTTCGCGCTGACTATTGGCTGTGTACGGGGAATGGATGAGCTGGTGGGAGTGAAGTAGTCAAGTGGATATTCGCAATCCGTTTTGGTAAAAAGAGTGGTTTGTCGAAAATTGCGATGAAAAAATGTTGATGTAAATGATTTTTATGAGTATAATATAGATGAAAGAACAAAGAATTAAAAGCTGGTGAGTCTCCACCATAAAGAGAGAACCTAAAAAAGCTGGTGAGTCTCCACCATAAAGAGAGAACCTAAAAAGTCAGAGGGCGAGAAATCGCCCTCTCTTTTTAAAAGGAGAATAATGAAATTTTATCATGTTAAAGATACATATATACAATATTTAAGAAAATATGATACAAAGGTAGCGGAAAACAAGCAAGAAAGTCGTCCATATGTAGGAGTGGTAATTGAGATCAATGGGATTAAATATTATGCACCGTTCACCTCTCCGAAATCCAAACATCTTAATATGAAAAATACTAAAGATTTCAGAAAGATAAATAATGGTACATATGGTGCGATTAATTTTAATAATATGATCCCGGTTCCGGATCGTGCACTTTTACTTATAGATATTAATAATGAACCAAATGAAAAATACAGGCGTTTATTACAGAATCAATATAAAGCAATAGAATCAGATGAAGCAGCGATTATAAGAACTGCTGAGAAATTAAGAAGATTGATTTTGGAAAGCGAAGAAAGTTTATCAGCGTATGATAAGAAAATAAAATCCAGATGTTGTGATTTGGAAACATTGGAAAAAATATATAAGATGTATAATCAATAGGTTTGATTTCTAAGAGAATTAGAAACTTATCTTAAAAATTGGAGTAAGAGAGTTAATGTTCACTGATAATATCCCGCGAGGTGTTTTTTGTGAGCGAAGGTCACAGAAAACCCAAGACATACTGCGCGAATTTATGCGATTAGCATAAATTTTGTGTATCGCGAAGCGTATTACTGAGAACGGAGTGAACAGTAACGTAAGAGATGGGTTTCTGTATTATATGGACTTTATAAAGTTTCTTGACAATTAGATAGTTTTCTGCGTATATTGTAAAAAATAAGATTTTTGAATAGGATAAAGTCAATTGTGTAAATGAATCTGACAGCAGGAATATGATTGACAAAACTACAAAGATGAGCAGAAAGAGGTAAAGATCATGGATTTAAAGAATTATTCAACAGGAGTACAGCATATCGGGATTCCGACAAATGACATTGATAAAACTGTGGAGTTTTATCATAAACTTGGTTTTGAGACTGCATTTGAGACTGTAAATGAGGAAGCGAATGAGAAGGTTGTGTTTCTGAAACTGGGAACTCTGGTAGTGGAGACTTATGAGAATCATGCGGCGAAGATGGAGCATGGGGCGATTGATCATGTTGCGCTTGATGTGAGAGACATTGAGGAGATTTTCCAGTATATTAATGAAGCTGGTTTAAACTCCACACAGGATACCATTCATTTCCTGCCATTCTGGGAAAATGGTGTAAAATTCTTTACCATTGAGGGTCCGAATAAGGAGAAAGTGGAATTCAGTCAGTATCTGTAAAACAGAAAAAGTTACGGAATATACCTACATAATAAAATTCCGAACATAATAAAATGAAGCAGTAAAGCCGATACATTGACTGGAAATAGTGTGTCGGCTTTTTCACTGTTCGAAATAGACTGTAGCAGTAAAAACCGGGAAAAATAAAGGGATATTAAAGGGAAGAGAAAGATGAAAAATTTAAAGAAGTGGTATATTAATCTGTCGATACAGAGAAAAATTCTGTATTGTACATTAGGGGTAGCATTGGTTGTTTTGCTGGCTGCCAGTGTTTCGCAGTATATGTCTGCATCTTCAATTGTGACAGAACAGACAAGGAAGCAGTCTGCGGGAGTGGTGAACGAGTTGTCGGTGAATTTGGATCATTATTTTGATATGGTGAGGAATTCATTTGAGTATATTGCAAATAACAATACGGTTCAGGAGGAATTGGAGTCTGATGAACCATATAAATCGGATGGCACAGAGCTGTATTCCTATTATTCAAGATCAGGGCAGATCAGAAGGCTGCTTTTACAGGGATATACAAGTATTTATATGAATGATATCCAGCTGTATGGTTATAACGGAGCAAATCATCTGCTGGCAAATAATCATGAGATTAATGAAAATACCGCTCAGACATCCTGTGAACTGGCGGAGCAGGCAAAAGGACGCTGTATTTATTATAATGCTTCTGAGGAAGGCCTGATGTATATGGCAAAGCAGATCAAAGATTCTCTGACTATGAAGCCAGTGGGAATATTGAGAGCATCTATTAAGCTGAGCTATCTGAAAAAAATGACGATCACAGCCAGAGATTCTTTGTCTGCACATATTTTTCTTCTGGACAGTGACAAAAATGTTCTGATAGAGAGTGCAGAGAATGATGCGACAATCAGTGACAGAAGCTGGATAGAAAAAATATCAGGTAACACAGGAGATTTTCTGTTTACTGCAGATGGACAGGGTTATGACTGTGTATATCAGAGAAGTTCTGACACAGGACTTACAGTTGTAGGAATGATTCCTATGAGTTTCTTACAGAAAACAGCCAGAGGATTACAGAAAACGACAATCATGCTTATTCTGGCAAGTTTGATGTTGTGTATTTTTCTTGCTGATATTCTGGCAAAGGGAATCGCCGGTCCGATCAAGCGTACAAGTAAAGCAATGCAGCAGTTTGCAGAGGGTGACTTTTCTGTCCGTCTTCCGGAAGGAAGAAGGGATGAGATTGGAGCCATGAATTCTGTTTTCAACCAGACGATAGAGAAAATAGAGCAGCTGATAAAACAGGTTGTGGAGATGGAAACAGTTAACAAAGATATTGAATTCCAGGCTTTACAGGCACAGATCAATCCGCATTTTCTTTATAATGTACTGGATACAATCAACTGGATGGCGCGAAAAAAAGGTGAGGATAATATTTGTCGTATGGTTACTTCTATCAGCAGTCTGATGCGTGCAAGTATCAGCAATAAAAGAAGTATGGTTTATATTCGTGAGGAAATAAAATATGTACAGGATTATCTTTACATACAGGAAACCAGATATGGAGATAAATTTACATCTTATATTGAAGTGGATGAGAGATTAAATGAATTAGAGATTCCGAAGATGACTATTCAGACACTGGTGGAAAATGCGGTAGTTCATGGTGTGGAAAATGCGACATGGGACTGTTTCCTTTATGTTTCAGGAGAAATTACAGATGGAATGGCAGTATTTACAGTAAAGGATGATGGAGTTGGAATGTCACAGGAGCAGTTGGAGAAACTGATGGGGACAGAGGAAGAGCCAGATCATGAAGCAGAGCGGACACATACTCATCTGGGAGTATATGCGGTGAGAAAGAGACTGGATTATGTATATCAGAACAAAGCAAGGATGAGCATTACATCAGAACCGGGGAAGGGAACACAGGTAATACTGGAAATCCCGATGAACGGTAATGTCGGAGTTACTTACAGGAAATACGATGAAACTGTAAATGAAAATAACAAAAAAAGGGGAGACGAGAGATAATGGAATTGCAGGTAATGATATTAGATGATGAATATATTATTCTGGATGGTTTATGTTCGTTTCCATGGAGCGATTATGGATACCGTATATCTGCAACTGCAAGGAACGGATTGGAAGGGCTGGAGAAACTGGAGCAGGCGAAACCGGATCTGATTCTTACAGATGTGAAGATGCCGGGAATGGATGGACTGGATTTTGCAGAAAAAGCACATGAGATTTATCCCAATGCGGTTATAGTGATACTGACAGGATATGACAGTTTTGCCTACGCTCAGAAAGCAATCAGCATTGGTGTGGAAGAATATCTTCTCAAACCGGTGGACTATGATGAGTTAAAGGCAATGGCTGCCCGGATTGCAGGGGAAATTCATGCAAGGAAGGAAAAACAGCAGGAAATCCGGGATCTGAAGAAATATTTCAACAGGTCAGTTCCGCAGCTGAGATCCAAATTTGCGGGAAATCTTCTGTATGGAAGAATCCAGGGAAAAGGAGTTGTAAAAGAGCAGGCAGAATCTCTGAATCTGACAATAGAGAAATATATTGTGTGTGTAGGGCGAAAAGTTGTTGGAGAAAATAAAATCCATACAGGAGATAAATGGATAGAGGAATTTGCATGCATCAATATTTTTGAGGAAATTTTTAATGATTTTGGAATTCAGGTTTTGAGCGATTATAATACAGCAACTGCAGAATATAATTTTATTCTTTTGTTTGAAAAGGAAGAAGAAAATGCAGTATGTATGGAAAAAGCATTGCAGGCATGCGGTAAGATACAGGTAGAAGTAGAACGGTATCTGAAAGCACATATGAATTTTGGATTGAGCGATGTAGAAGTGGATGAATATCAGGCAAATGCACAGTACCGTAAGGCACAGACAGCATGCAGGCAATGTGTTTATCTGGGTACGAATATCATACTCAGATACGAAGATCTGCAATATGAAAAACAGACAGACTTTGTGATTACTTCCGGTGAAAAAACACATTTTATGATGACTTTGTTTCAGGACAGTTTTGAGAAAGCGGAGGATGAACTTCATCAGATGTTTCGAAACGCACCGGAAGATGTATCTCCGGTGAAATTTGCAGCAATGGATTTACTTTTGGGATGTATGAAATTTCCATATATCTGTGCAGTTGACAGTGAAATTCATAATAAAAACTGGAATCTTTCTGTGCTTCAGGATGGAATAAAAAGAATCTGTCAGTGCGAGAACACAGAAGAGGTGTTGAATTGTCTGCTGAATCTGTTTGGAACGCTGATTAAACAGAATACAGAAGGAACTGATGAACGGAACCGGAAACTGGTTCAGAGTGTTCTTTCTTACATTGAGAAGAATTATTCAGGAGATTTATCTATGGATGATCTGACTGAGAAATTCCATGTAAGCAGAACCTATATCAGCCGCCTTCTTAAGAAATATGCCGGAAAGAGTTTTCTGGAATATCTGACAGATGTCCGGTTCCAACAGGTGGAGAAACTGATTGCAGATAATAAATATAAACAATATGAAATCGCAGAAATGGTAGGATACAAAGACTTTGGATATTACATAAAAGTATTCAAAAAGCGTTACGGTATTACACCCAATGAATTCAGGAAATATATATAAACAGCGAGGTTAACTGTATCAGGTAAGTCATTTAATCGAATCAGGCAAGTAGCGAGGCGGATGATTTTATCTGCCTGACGATAGAACAGGAGATTTGTGCACAGTATAAAATTTGTGCACAAATCTCCTATTTTTACTTTTATTTCCAATTGTTTATAAAAGGCAGAAAGACTAAAATAAAATCATCAAGAACGAGGAAACACAAATTAAAAGGAGGAAACAAGTAAATGAGGAAAATGAAAAAAGTGTTATCACTTGCCATGACGGCAGCTATGACAGCCAGTCTTCTGACAGGCATGGGAGCAGTTACAGCTTCTGCGAAGAAATCGGATGATGGAAAAAGAACGAAGATTACTGCTTTATTAAACTCAACAGAATCGACAGAACAGTATCAGGTTTATGACTATTTGTTGAAAAATTTCTGTGATGAGAAAGGCATTGACTATGAAATAGAAATGGTTAATGATAAACAAGATTATTTTACGAAATTACAGATGTATATCAATAGTGATACATTACCAGATATCTTCGGATGCCCCAATGGAACACTTTCTAAAGCATGTAAAGACATTGATGCATTAGTGGATTTAGGTGCTGAGTTAGATCGAAATGGATATGCGGATAAGATGAATGGTGCGGTACGAGATTTCCTTACAGATGCAGATGATGGTAATTTGTATCTTTTCCCACAGGGATTATATTGTGAATTCTTTATGTATAGGAAGGATCTCTTTGAAAAAGCCGGTATTAAAGAAACTCCGACAACATGGAAAGAATTTGAAGAAGACTGTCAGAAACTTGCGGATATAGGAGAAATTCCGGTTATTATCGGTGGTTCAGATGTATGGCAGATTATGAGATATCTTTCATTCTCTCCATGGAGAGTAACAGGTCCGGAATTTATCACTGGATATCAGGCTGGAACAGACTCTTTTGCCAAAAATGAAGCTGCCAAATATGGTGTAAATCTGGTTTATGATCTTGGAACAAAAGGATATTTTGAACCAGGATTTGCAAGTGTAGATTACACTTCAGCCACAAACTTATTCTATGGTGGCACTGGTGGAATTTTCTACAGTGGTTCAGGTCAGATCAATCTTGCTGAGGATATGTATGATGCAGGTCAGATAGGATTTTTCCCTGTGCCTGACACAGAAGAAATGGATAATATGGAGACAAATATTCCAATTCACGCAGGATTTGGTATTGGATATAATAAGGCTACATATGACGACACTATGCAGGAATTCTTTGATTATGCATGTGAACATTATTCAGAGGCTTGTTACAACAAAGGAAATATTTTCTCACCGTTTAACGATGATATTCCAGAAGGACTTCCACAGCTTTTCTATGATCTTCAGCCGTTATTTGAAAATGCTGAAACAGCATGGACCTCATGGGATGATAAGCTTGATTCAGAAAATCTGACCCAAATTGCAGATGAACAGCAGAAACTGGCTCAGGGAATTACCACTCCGGATGAATTTATCGAAACCTGTGATTCTTTTGTAAAAAGTAAGTGATTTTTCAATAATAATAAACAGAGACTGACAGCTGCCTTGTCAGTCTCTTTCAGAGAAAGAGAGGAGGAAGAACTGTGCAGAAAGCATTTGGAAAAAAGTCAGTCATCCTTTTATTCATCTTTCCAGCATTTCTTATTTATACAGCATTTGTAATTGTTTCCATCATATGGGCTGGTTATTATAGCTTTTTTGACTGGGGTGGTGTTGGAGAGAAAGTATTTGTAGGATTAAAAAACTATATAGAACTTGTTACGCAGGATGAAGTTTTCAGAGCTACAATAGGGCATACTCTTGTTTATACTGTAATTAATGTGGCAATTCAGGTATTTGGAGGTTTATTATTTGCGATTCTCCTCAGTCGTATTAAAA
>OLNF01000268.1_pt1 | contig 43826 bp, 39 predicted proteins | sample 1673061 | NCBI WGS metagenome assembly OLNF01 (sample SAMEA3136751, study PRJEB25190) | human gut metagenome
AATCCGCCAGCGTCAGGATCCGCGCCGCACGGTCGGGCATCAGGATGCACAGAGCGGCGGCTTTATCGCCGCAGCTCACGCAAAAGCGCCTGTCAAAGTTCTCATTGCCCGTTCTGACGGTTTTGACGCTCAGAAGCCTGTCCAGCCCCTCTCTCGGCCAGATGGTCAGCCATGTGGGAAACGCGCAACTGAGTTCACACAGCAGCCACTGGCCGGTATAGACCTCATGCTCGGTTTTCTCCCACTGTCCGCTTTCCTCGCGCTGAAACGCACCCACCTCCGTCAGCTTGACGGTGCACAGCTCCGTAGTCAGTCCCTGATATGTCCCGCGGATGTACCCGCTGCCGCTGCAATAGCTGTGGCCGGGCAGCGGGATGTTCGTGTCCTCGGCGTTGAGAAGATGCGCAGCGGGATCGATCTGCACATTTTCGAACACGGCGCTCACAACATCCGGCGCGATTGCCCGGAAAGTCTGCTGCCCCGCCTGTTCTCTGGTTTTTCTCTGTATCGTCTGCCCCAGTGTGAGGATCACACCGCCCAAAATGACCGGCACGATGTTGCCGCCCAGGACCATGCCTGCCACAGCGATGACCACTCCCACCAGGGAGAGGAGTCTGCCGGTCAGTTTGCCGCTCCTGTGCCTGCGCAGCTGCTGCGAGAGCGCCTCGTCTGTCATGCTTCTGTTCTTTTCTTCCATATCCTTCTCCTTATTCCGCCGCGCCGGTCAGAGCCGGGCTCGCCTTGAGCTGATCCAGCACACAGCACATCTCCTGCAGCGAACGGACGTAGCTCCGGCGAACCGCGTCAAGATCGCGCAGGTCCACGCTGCCCGCAACTGCAGCAAAGGCGTAGTCCGTCTCCAGCGCCAGCTAAAAGGTGTTTTCCCGCCAGCAAAGGCTCAGCAGCTGCCCTTCGACGCTGCGGTCGAACGCCGTCAAAAAGCCGATCGTCTGCGGCGTCAGCAGACGGACAGCGTCTTGCTCGCTGTCCGCCGCGACGCAGAAGCTGCGGTCAAACGCCGCGTGCCCCGTCGGGATGCCGCGGGGACTGTCGACCGTCCGCACGGCCGCAAGCACAGGCGATGCGGCGGAGACACGCGCCGCACAGCGCAGGACAAGCCCGCGGAAAACCATGCTGCTGCAAGTCTCAAAGCCCTCATGGGGCGTCCCTCTCTGATACACATGATCCAGCCGCACATTTGCGGCGGAAAAATGCACACCGCCATACTCCCCCTCGTGGAAGTTTTCCACGCTGCATGTCTCCCATTCGCCGTCGAGCAGATGCAATGCCTTCATGAACGGCTCGTCAATGCGCATTTCCGGCGTGTGGATATCCGGGCCGAAGGTTTTCTCCCATTCCGAGCGGAAAAAGTCTCCCAGCTGCTCGTGCATCAGCGCTTTCAGCTTTTTTTGTGCCCCGCCGCCGAAAACGACCGCACAGCAGGCCCCGCCGAAAAACAGCACCGTCACAAGGATCACCCTGAGCAATGCAGCCTGCACCGTAAAAAAGCAAACGGTACCGCTCACTGCGCCGGCCAGTCCCACCAGAAGCCATGCGGCAGACCGCCTCTGGAGGCCGCCGAGCCGCTTTGACAGCTCCGCATCCGTCATGCGTCCAGCATCCGGCGCGGCAAAAGCGCTGCGTTTTTTGTCCATCGCCGCACCGCCCTCAGTCGCAGAGACCGAAAAACAGGCAGCTGTAGGGATCTAAGGTATCGATGTCCATAATGGCCGCCTCCGGACAAATGCTATCGAGCTGCATGCGTTTGGCACTCTCCTTGTAGGTCAGCGGCTGTGCCTCGGCGGCAAAGATCAGCCCGTTATAATCCTCCGGGATATAGACCACATAGCTCTTGGTCAGAACCTGCGCCCAGTCGCTGACGTTATACTCCCATTCGGTCGAATAGGCGAATTCAATGAGATAACTGCTGCCCTGCCAGCTGATGGTGTAGAGATAGTAGTTTTCTCCGCGCTGGCTGTTTCCGTAGGCCGTTGAGGCGGTGAGCCACGTGCCGGTATAATAGTCATAGAGCTCGCTGCTCGTGACGGTGATGTACTGCTGGTCGAAATACGGAATGGCGCCCTCCGGAATGTAGCAGATGGCGTCAAAGTGCAGCTCGCGGATGCCGTCGTGCGTGTAGTCACCGTTTTTGACGATCTCCCAATAGCAGTCGTCGGTGTTATAGCCGTCACCGAGGCCGGAATAGCTGCAGACCCCGTCCTCGAGCAGGAACGTGCCCATCTCCACGGCGGCATTGATCTGAAGGCCGTTTCTTGTGAAATACGGCTGGCTGCTCAGCGCGCCGCCGACCGCGACCGTGGACAGATCCTCCCGGAAGACGTAGCGCTCGACCGGGTCCCAGATCCAGATCATCTCGGTCGTGTCGCCGCTCTTGTGCAGGAAACGCACCAGCACGTCGCTATCGCCGTCGCCGTCGATATCGTCAAAGGAGATAGCGTGAAACGCCTCCTCCGCATCGGGGATGCTCACGGGAAAAGACACGCTGTCGAACAGCACCTGCTCCGGCATGTCCCGGTAGAACGCCGCGCTGCTCTCACTCACCGTGACCAGCACATCCACGCTGTCACCGTCATGGGTGATGGTGCCGCTGTCGACCACCGCGCCGCTGGCGCGCCAGTCGTCTCCTGCAGTGTCGTCGGATTTGCCGCAGGCGGCGGCGCTCAGGCACAGCGCCAGCGCCAGCGCAGAGGCAATCAGATGTCTCCATCGTTGTTTCATGATCCTGTCCTTCCTTTCTGTCTCTTTGTCCGATGGCAAATGCCCTTGCCGTCACGCCATTTTCTGATAATAATCGTACTCGCCGCCCCAACACATCGTACTGCTGTCGATGAGGGTGAAGTCATAGGTAACATCTGCAAATCTCGTGGAAACGGCGTAATACAGCGTCTCCTCGCCGCTGCGCTCCACCTGAATCGTGCCGCAGTCCACCATGGTGGGATCGCCGTCGCCGCCGGGACGCTCCATCAGCTCCCATCCGCCGGCCTGATCGATCACGAGGATGCTGGGCGCGTCGGCCTCGGTATCCAGATACCATGTGCCCGACAGCGTCTCAAAGCCGGTGTCGCCGATCGTCTCCCCCGGTAGATCGCCGCTCACCTTTGCGAACGTGCCGAGGCTCACCACATCCAGCGCGCCGGCCTCGTCGAGCCGGCTGCGGTAGGCAACGCCGTCGTGCTCGTTGTAAAAATAATCGCAGCCGTAGTCCGGAACGAACTGGATAAAGCCGCTGGCGGTCATCTCGTCGCCGGCATCGTAGAGTGCAAAGCGCACCTCGTCGCCGTCACCGCCGGCCTCAACGAGCATCGTGCTGCCGTCGTCGCCCGCCCACGTGCCGCCGTAGTCAGACAGGCTCGCCATCCGCTCGCTGTCCTTGACCATGCCCTCAAAGGAATCGGGCGCGGCATCCGTGTCGGTGCCGGTATCGCCGCCGCTTCCGCAGGCGGCCAAGCTCAGGCACAGCGCCAGCAGCAATGCGGGAAGCAGGTATTTTATAAAGCGTCTCATTGTGTTTCTCCTTTTTCAAATCAACTGTGTCAATGCTCCTGTTCCGCCATGGACAATATCTCATCGTGGCTCAGCTCCACATCACCGAAGCGGACAAAAATGCCGTTGGTCACGGCGCTGCCCCACACCTGCGGATCAGAAAGTGCGCAGAAGCGCGTTTTGTCCAGATACGGCTTCATGTCCAGCAGGAGCCGGCTTCCGGACACGAAATCGACCTGCAGAACATAGTCAGGCAGCGGCATGACCGCTGTGAGATATCTTCGGTTCAAGTGCGTACCCTCCTTTCCGCAAAAATAAAAGATTCACCGTACAAGCATTGTACGGTGAATGCGGCGGGAGAACCATTAACCAAAGGTTAGGTCTTTTCATGCAGCAGCGCGGCAAGCTGTGCACGCTTGGTGCGGGTGTCTCCCTCAATATGGAGTTTGGAATAGATCTGATTCACATACTGCTTGACGCTTCCCTCGGAGAGGTAGCATTTTTGTGCGATCTCGCGGTTGCTCAGGCGCTGCACCATCAGCTCCACGATCTCAAATTCCCGCACCGTCAGTGCGCGGAAGGCCGCCGGACGGAGACGCTCTGCGCCTCGCGCCTCCGCCGCTTCGCCGAGTGCGGTGATCCTTGCGGCAAAAACAGATCGCGTTTCCCGTGCCAGCAAGGGCTTCAGGAGGCTGTAGTTTTCCGCGAACGGCATCACAAGGCCGTCCGGCCCGGCGTCCGAAAGCGCCTTTTGCAGCCATGTGTGCGCCGTCTCGGGCTTGCCCAGCCTGGCATACGCCGCTGCCGTCTGGATGCGGATGTGCAGCGCCACCAGCGCGTAGTGCATCGCCTCGCACGCCGCCAGCAGCTCTGCGCTGCGCACCACCACCTTGGCATACGCCCCCTGGGCAAGATACACCTGGTTTTCGATCATTTCCATCATAGGCTTGCCCGGCGCAAGCAGATTGATATCAGAGATCCGGTGCTGCGAAAAGATTTCCGGAATCTTGTCCGTTTCGCCCCGCAGCGCATGATAATAGGCGCTCGTGGCGCTCCAGATGTTGATCCATGATGCATCATGATAGCGCAGCAGCGCCGCATAGCGCTCAGAGAAGGTGTACCGCCGCTCCACATCGGTGTGCAGCGAGAGTCGCCATGACAGGAAGTCACAGCAGAGCGCCATATTGATCTGCCCGTTGCCGCCGACCTGCGCATACGCGCGCTCCAGCTCGATGTGCGCGTCGGTAACGTGTCCCTGATAAAACAGCGCCTCCGCGCGCATAATGGTCTCCGCGCCCTGCCCGTGACGGTTCGTGACCCGATAGTAATGGGGCATACACTCGTCCATCTCGGCCAGCTCGCTTTCCAGCTCTCCCGGCGCGCGGTGGAACATCATCAAAACGGACGGCGAGCCAAAGGTCCAGCCGCCGCCGGACTGGATGCTGATAGCGGGGCGGGACATCCGGCTGCTGGCGCTGCGGTGCAAGCGGCTCATGGCGCTGATGTCGTTGTAGCAGAGGAAGCTCAAAATGAGATCGCATTCGCCCAGCAAGTTGCCGCGCTCCTCCTCCGGCATCTCCGGATGCTCCTCGATGGCCGTCAGCAGCAGGGCCTTCAGCTCCAGCATCTTTGGGATCTGCCGCCACGTGAACATCCTGCGCATCAGCACCAATATGGCAAAGGGATCGGCCTTGAGCGTTTCGGCCGGACATTTATCCAGCGCCTCAAGTACATCCTCCGGCTTCAGCGATGCCAGCAGAATGCCCACATCGCTGCGGATGACCCGCAGCAGCGCAGCGTAGTCTTCGCTCCTCCGGTAGGCGGCGATGGCGTGCAGATACTGTTCGTGCTGCTCATACCAGCTGCCGAAGCGCTGCCAATACAGCTGCTGCGTTTCCGGCTCCATCGTCAGAAAGCTCCGCTCGGCGCACGCTTTCATCATATGGTGGAAGCGATAGGCCGGCCCATCCGGCAGGCGCGCGACGAAGGCGTTCTGCTCTGTGAGCCGGGAGAGGATCTGCCCCGCGTCCGCATCGCCCGTGATATACTGCGCCATCTCCACGGTAAACTCATCGGCAAGCCCCATAACCGCCAGAAACTGCCGCTGCTTTTCCGGCAGCGGATCGATCATGGCAGCGGTAAAGGTGGCATAAATGTCGGAATGGCGGCTGGGCAGCACACCGCGCTCGGAGAGCGTGCGCAGATTCAGATACACGGCGGAAAACCAGCCCTCGCTGGAATAGAGAAGGCGTTCGACCTGCGCATCGGAAAGCTCCGTGCCGCAGCGGTGCGCATAAACGGCAAGTTCCGTATGGTTGAGGCGCAGCTGCTCCATGCCGATCTGATACACCCGCGCCCCCAGCCGCACCACCTCCGCAGCAGGCAGAAAGCGATCCCGGCTGGCGACGATCAGATGCACATTCGCCGGCAGCCGGTTTGCCAGCATACACAGAAACAGCGATGCGCGCTTATCCGTCAGCAGGTGAAAATCGTCGATGAAGAGATAACAGGCCGTCTCGCCCGCCAGCGCATGGCACAGATCATCTATCAGCAGGCCGCCGCCCGCCGCGTCCGTCGGGCAGGGATACTCCCGCAGGAAGGGAAAGCCCGCGCGGGCAAACGCCTCCTGTGCGCTTTTCCAGAAGATCGCAAGGTTGTCGGAATATACGCTGATGCGGATGCTGTGCAGCGGCTCCGCTCTGGCACGCTCATCGAGATACCAGTTCACCGCCGTGGTCTTCCCGTAGCCCATAGGCGCGACCACCGTGGTCATGGCGCAGCGGGAGATGGGCCACAGGCTCTCCTGCAGCCGCTCGGATATGTAAACGTTGTTCAGATTCCACTTCGCTTTTGGCATCCTGCATACCTCCGACGATGCATTCTTCCGCAGATTCCGGCGCGGCCGATCCAGCGTTTGCTTTGATTATATCATGCGGATCTGCACACGAAAAGCCCATCTTGTCCGCAAAAATGGGCACCCGTAATAACGCCCCCGCCCCGTCCCGCACGGCAGCGCAGCCGCCGTCCGCTCTCGCCGCTTGCAAAATGCGAAAAAGTACAGTATAATTAATGTAGGGTCATAGCATTGCTGCAGAAATGCAGCTATTTTAAGGAACACCAGTTAGCCTAATCTAACTTCGATGCATTTCAGACCGGTCAGATCAGGTGAACTATAAAATACTACGAAAAGGCGGTGCAACAAATGGAAGTCTTTCTCGGAATACTGATTCCCTTTCTCGGCACAACATTGGGTGCTGCCTGCGTGTTCTTTATGAAAAAGTCGCTGGGCGATCTGGTTCAGCGCTCTCTTGCCGGCTTTGCCGCCGGAGTGATGGTGGCGGCCTCGATATGGAGTCTGCTGATTCCCGCCATTGCGCAGTCCGATCACATGGGCAGGCTGTCTTTTCTCCCTGCGTTGACCGGCTTTTGGGCCGGGGTGCTGTTTTTGCTCCTGCTCGACCGGCTGATCCCCCACCTCCATGTGGGCAGCAATCAGGCCGAGGGGCCGAAGAGCAAACTGGGCCGCACGACCATGATGGTGCTGGCAGTGACGCTGCACAACATTCCGGAGGGCATGGCGGTGGGCGTCATGTACGCGGGGTTTCTCGCGGGGAACACGCAAATCACGGCGGCAAGTGCACTCGCTTTGTCGCTCGGTATCGCCATTCAGAACTTTCCCGAAGGAGCGATCATCTCCATGCCACTCCGGGCGGAAGGCGTGCGTAAGGGCAAGGCATTTGGGGGCGGTGTGCTTTCCGGTGCCGTCGAGCCGATCGGCGCGGTGCTGACCATCCTCGCCGCGCAGCTTGTGATCCCGGCGCTGCCGTATCTTTTAAGCTTTGCAGCCGGTGCCATGCTCTATGTTGTGGTAGAGGAGCTGATCCCCGAAATGTCCCAGGGAAAGCACTCCAACCTCGGAACAGTTTTCTTTGCTGTCGGTTTCAGCGTGATGATGACGCTGGATGTGGCGCTGGGATAGACATGAGGGCGCAGCAATCTTTGCCGCCGGTCGCCCCTTGATTCCACCGCTCCCGCAAACCCCGAAGACCGGTGCGTTTCCGAACCGAGGGAGGTTAGTTTTTGGTGCAACATCACAGAGCATTTTATAGCCGAAAGCAGCCTAAATAGCGTCTAAATTTTTACAGTTCCGGAGCGAAAAAAACCATGTAACCATTGAAATTACAGGGTTTTTTGTGGTACGCCCGAGCGGATTCGAACCGCTGGCCTACAGAGTCGGAGTTATCAGACAGTCAAACGAAAACGCTGATTTCAAGCGGCTTCCGGTGGTAATGCACAAATCTGACAGAGAAAAAGAGAATCCCATGAACCGTTGCAGCACAATGGCTCATGGGATTTTTGCGTTTAGTAGTCAAACAGTAGTCAGACCTTCATCAAGCCATGCGGTTTAATCGGCTGACCTGATCGATAAATTCCTTCATATATAGATTTTTCACACTGATTACATATAATATTTCATGGTAATCAGACTATCTGAAAAATGTATGTTTTCTATAACAACATTATGATCCACGCATTCAAGCTCGACGTTGGTAAAATTCCAGATTCCACGGATTCCACGTCTAATAAGATGTTTTGCGGTGTCAACAGCGTCGTCCCCGGAAACACATAAGGTGGCAGCTTTTATTGCTTGCTCTTTAATCACTTGTTCCATTTGTGCGATATGCAGTACCGGAACATTGGGGTTGATATGAATGTCAGAAAAAGTTGGACGAGCATCAAATGCAGCAATTAAATCAAATCCGCAATCCGAAAAATTGAATTTCTCTAATAATGCCTTTCCCATGTTCCCCAGTCCGACCAAAATCATAGGATAGCGTTCTTCTCCCTGCATAATGCGTTTTAATTCAGAAAGCAATTTATCTATGTCGTATCCATAACCTTGCTGCCCGAAACATCCAAAATTGCTTAGATCCTGCCGAACCAGTGACGCCGATGTATCCGACAGCATGCTAATATCTTTAGAGGAAATACGAGTCTCTCCAGCTCGTTACAAACACTCTAATAGACGAATATATCGTGCTAAACGCCGAATTGTATTCTCAGAAATCTTACGCATTTTCATTATAATCACCCGTCCATTTTCTGCGGGCCTGATGGGGCTTCAAAGAAAAGCCACCCGGCGAACCGGATGGCTTTCCTTATGGGAAAAAGAAAAGAAATAGAGGAAACACTTAAGTAATGATTTCGTCAGGTTCTTAAATTTGCTTATCGTAGTTGCCTTCGATTGCTTTAATGATGAGCGTCAGCACATCGCAAGTGGGCGTCGGAGTACCGACTTTTCTGCCCTGTTCAGACAATGCGCCGGCCAGCATATCGATCTCTGTGGGGAGTTTCTTCCAGCACACATCTTGGGTCATGGAATTCACATAAGGACCGTTTTCTTTGCACTGTTCCTTATCATGTTCAATAAACGCATCCGCATCCATGATATCAATGCCCTTGGCTTTTGCGACCGCAACGCCTTCACGAATCACACGGTCGTAGAGTTCCCGGCCATAAGGGTCAGCGTCTGTATCACCGATGTTTAGCCGCAGCACCGCGCTCACAGGGCTGTGGGAACTGTTTTTGATGACCTTCCACCAAAGCATGGGCAGAATGTTTTCCCGGAACGCCGCTTCCGCGCCGCCGGCATTGAAATAGGCTTCGATCTCACGTCCGACTTTCGCGACTTGTTCATTGGCTTCCAGTGGTCCGAAATTCAGGATGATCCCCTTATTCGGATAAGAGGTGCATTCTCCCGGTCCGTTGAGTACGGTGCCGATGGAGCCACTACCGATCATACAACGGGATGCCGGATATTTTGCAGTCAGCTTGTCCTCATTCCCCAGGCCATTGATCAAAGAAATCAACACTGTGTTTTCTCCGATGCAGGGCTTTGCGGTATCAATGGCACTTTCCAACTGCGTGGATTTGGTAAGAAAGATTACCGCATCCATAATCCCGATGCTGGCCGCATCGGTGGTGGCGTGTATCCCATCCAGATGATAGTGCTCATCCGGGTCGATATGGAATTCCATGCCGTCCTTCGCAACCTTGTCCATATGCTCCTGATACCTGTCAACCAGCGTGATGTCTGCGCCGCCCCGCCGGAGATAGGAAGCGAAAACGCTTCCGGCGGCACCCGCGCCGATCATTGCTATTTTCATATCGTCATCTCCTTTTGAATATCAAAGCTTTTCTGCCATTTCTCTTAAGAGCTTCTCCGCCTTTTCCACATTAAAGATGCCGCGAACGCAGGGCCTAGCTAAAACGATGGCAGCCTCCGATGGGGTTTTCCGCCCAGCTCGAACATCATCGACCATGGTACACACTTACCGCAACCGACACAACGCTCTCGATCTACAAACATCGCTTTCTCCTTTCTCCCTTACAGCAGACAGATCTGCCGTTCCATATCCAGCAGACGTTCCGCGGTTATATTCAAATCAGACAACTGCTGCTGGGTAAATTTCGGATCGATGATTTCCTCGATGCCGCTTTTCCCGATGCGGCAGATCATATCCACCGCCACATCCTTCAGACCGAATTCGCCGTCCAGTACGGCGGCTGCGGGAAGAATCGCACCTTCATCAGACAAAATGGCCTCAATGATTTTAGTGATATGGATAGATGAGGTCCAGGTAGTAGTGCGCCCGCTCTTGCAGGACTGCCAATGGGCAAACCACTCCACATTCATTTTTTCGACTGTGACTTTCTGCTCGTCTGTAAGCACCAGGGGCTTCCCGTCTACCATCGCCTGCTCATACAGGCGAATGGCTTTGCCGTGTTCGCCCACACAATAGGCGTCAATGGCGGCATAGGGAATGCCCGTAATCTCCTCAATGGCCCACTTCATGCGGATCATATCCGGCGCACAGAATCCGATCACCTTGTTTTTTTCCACACCCAACAGCTTGTAGTAGGCATAGGTGTAAATTTCAATGGGATTTGTGCCGGTGATCACGATCGCACCAGGCTTGAGATAGGGCTTCATTTCCCGGCAAATGCTCTCAACAATCTCGTAGTTCAGCTTTAAATTGGCGCTGCGGTCCGTAACAGCGGGATTGTACGGAACACTGGCAGTGATTACGATGATGTCACAATCCGTGATGTCTGGATAATCCGCCATGGTAAAGCGGGTGTGGGTATCCTCCAGCAGGCTCTGGTACAGATCCATTACATGGGTCTCCATGACATTTTTCTTGACATCAATCATTTTGATCTCATCCACCAGGCCCTTTTACCCAACACAAAATGCAGTTGCGGAACCAAGTCCGCCGGCGGCACCGATAACAGCCATTTTCATAATTATATATTCCCTTCTCGTCTTTCCGAGACATTACAGCAAAATCGCACCCATCAGGGAACCGACACCGTAAATCAGCAGGATATTAATAATTGCAATCACCATGCCCCATCTAAACATATTCCCGGTATCCAGCCAGCCATAGCCAGCAGCGACCGCAGAACTGGGCGTGGCGGGCGGAGTTGCCCAGGCATGCTGCACAGCGTTGATGGTCAGCAAGCCAATCAAAACCAGATTAATGCTGCCGGCATAGACGCCCGTCGCCAAAGGCAGGGCGATGGCCAGCATGATGGCAACCGCTACGGCGTTGGAAATAAAGTTCGTGAGAATCACGCCCACCGCAATGATAATAAAGGTAAATACCGCAGCCGGGATATGCGCGAACACAGGCTCCATGATCAGCGTCAGCCAATCCTTGATGCCGCTGGCACTGTTGGATACCGCAGCGCCGACGCACATGATACAGCCGATGAAAACAACCGTATTCCAGCCAACATTACCCAATGCGTCTTTATAGGACAACACGGGTTTTCCATCGTCCAGTGTGACCAACTGCAAAATCAACAGCGCAACAATGGGGGCATACAGGTTGTTCAGCTTGCTGAAAATAGGATTCAACGCAGGAAACAGTACCTTTGACAGGCCCGGCAGCATCCACACCAGAATCGTGATGCCATAGACAATGGCAGACCACTTTTCTCTACTGTCCATCGGCGCTACCGTGGCACGCAGCGCGTCAAAGTCCACTTCACTCAGGCAGCTGACATCCGGCCGCCAGATAAAACGGAACACCAGCCAGCAGGCAATCAGGCAAATCACGGCAATGGGCATCAAAACTCCCATAAGCGTAAAGAAATCCAGTTCGCCACCGGGAACATAGTTGGCGTACAGGCCGATGCCCTGAATCGTCACCGCATGAGAAATAGGTGTGGAACCGTTGCCCAATTGCCCGGCGACGACCGCTCCCAAAGCCATCATCACCCCCACCGCGGGGTGTTCTTCTTTGGTGACACCACCTTCGGACATCATTGCGTCTAAAATAGGCAATGTGACCAGAATACTGCCGGAGGACGGCAGGAACCAGCCAAGAATCAGGCAGGCGGCCAGATACATCAAAACGGTGTTCCACGGAGATTTACGGGAAAACTTGTTCGTCATCATCATGATGGCAATGCGCCGGGCAAAGCCACTTTTTGTCAGACATGCGGCCAGCATGAAGCACAAAAGCATCAAAACTGCCGTATCATTACCAAAAGAATTCTGTGTGACCCATTTGAAGCCGCCCAGTTCACCAAGCGTCATCAACGCCATGAGGATCAGCAGGCTTGTCCAGTTCACACCTACCGTCAGTCAAAGAATGATCGCGCCGACCAGGATGCCGAGTACTCCCGCACCGGTGGCAGGCAGTCCAGGAACAGGAATGAACCGGGAGAAAAACATCAGTGCGATAGAAATAACCAGTGCGATAATATGCGAAGTTGGCAGACTTAAACCAATTTTTCGATTACTCATACGAATTCTCCTTTATCCCATTCGTTCAATTTTCCGTTATTTACACAGCTTCATGAGGTGCTCATAGTTCGCGTCCACCGTTTCCTGAAGCAGTGCCAGCTGCGCGTCGCTCATATGGGAAAAACGCTTTTGCGTTTTGGTAAATTCCGTGACAGGCTGCGGCTGCTTCACATCCACGGTGATCTGATACTGGCCGTAGCTGGATTCCCACAAGGGGAAATAATTTGTTTTCACCGCATCACGGCACTGCTGAATGATAATCTCAGGCTTGCTCTTCCAGCCTGTGGGACAAGGTGCCAGCACATGCAGGAAAGTGAAGCCTTCCCGGGACATATCTCTTGCTTTCTCAACCTTTTTGCGGAAATCATCCATATACGCGGGACTGCAAGTGGCAACGTAGGCCGCATTGTGCTCTGCCAAGAGCAAAGAAAGCGGCTTTTGCTGTCTTTTCTTACCAAAACCGTTCGGTCCGGTAGGCGTTGTATTGGTCCACGCGCCTTCAGGTGTGCGGCTGCTGCGCTGAATGCCGGTGTTCATGTAAGCCTCATTATCATAGCAAACTACCATCAGGTGCTCACCACGTTCCGCAGCCGCGGAGAGATTACCGAAAGCGATATCGGAGAACATTCCGTCACCGCCAAAGCACAGAAGGACAGTATCCTTCCCTTGGCGGCGTAGCTCACGAGAGACCCCGGAAGCCGAGGGTGCCATATTGGTAAACAGTGTACCGTAACAAGGTACGGAAACCTTCGTTGTCAGCAACGCACAGCCGGGGCCTCCGAATTCGATAAAATCCGTATCCTTCAGTACGTCAAAAATCACTCTTACTACCAGTTCCAGCCCGCATCCGGCGCACATCGGCAGGCCGGGGGACAACATGGGTACATTCTTTTTATTATTATTCTCCATTGTCTGTTCCTCCCTCTCGATTATTCCCAGCTGAGCCAGTTGGTTTCCTGTACAGGCTCACCGTTTCCGGCCGCAATTGTCATACCAATAGCAAGTTCGATGTGCTCTCTTGTAATATCCATTGTCGAAATGCCGTCAATGAACGAGAGCATCTTCGGCATATTCTCTTCGCAGGCGATGGCGGCACGAGCTTCCTGGAACAAGTGCCCGCAATTCCAGCCCAGGCAAATGCTACGGTCAATCACGCCGACAGCCTTTTTCCCGCGAAGAATGCGTACAACTTCCTCCCGAGGATAGGGACGGAACATCCGAATCCGAGCAAGACCGACTTTCAAACCGGCCGCGCGGGCCTCGTCGATCACATTTTTGGCCATACCGGAAGCAGAACCATTGGTCATCAACAGATATTCTGCGTCCTCGGTACGATATTCTTCTACCATGCCGCCGTAGCTACGACCGAAAATCTCCTCAAACTCTTTTTCGACCTTGGGGAAAACTTCTTTTACATGGTCAATGGCATTCAATGTCTGGTAACGATATTTAATATATTTCGGGCCGCTGAATGTCAACGCAAACTGCATCGCCTTGCCGTCGGAAAACTGTGTGCGGCGTTTTTCGGAAACCGGTGCAAGGAAACGGTCTACCTGTTCCTGCTCAGGAACATCCACAGGCTCATACAAGTGAGACATAAAGAAGCCGTCACTAACAACTAAGGTCGGCAGCAAAATCTCCGGATCTTCAGACAGGCGGTACGCCATCAAAATTGAGTCAAGCAGTTCCTGTCCGTCCGCCGGGTCAATTTCCAGCCAACCACAGTCACGGGCAGAGGCAACGTCCTGACGACTGGTACTGATGCCGCGCTGCGCGGAAGTCTCACGGGTCACATCTACCATGACCATGGGCACACGCATACCCGCGGCAAACATCATAGGCTCATTCATATAAGCAAGGCCCAGCGATGACGTTGCAGTAAATACTCTGGCACCAGCAACTGCCGCACCGGTCATCGCGCTCATAACAGAATGTTCGCCTTCCACTTCAATGATATCACAATCCAGTTCACCCTTGGCCACCATTTTCGAAACATCCTCGGAAATCTGGGACTGGGGTGTGATGGGATAAACAGCTGCGACATTGATCCTTGCGAGCTTGGCAGCCTGTGCCGCTGCTTCGTTACTGCTAAGTACTTTTAACATTTTCCTACCTCCTCACGCTTTCTTGAATTCGGATTCCAGAACCATATCAATGACCTTCTTCGGACATTCGTGGGCGCAAACGCCGCAGCCCTTGCAGTAATCAAGGTCGGCCACAAAATAACCGTCATCGTTTTTCGTGATACACTGAATTGGGCAGAAGGTACGGCAAATGCCGCACTTGATGCAATCGTCAAATCTGACGACCGGGCGAACTACTTTCCATTCGCCGGTGGCAACCGTAACCAGATTATCTTCATAATTGCCCCATGGCGCTTCATATTTGGGTTTCTCCGGAGTCTTACACGCCAGAACCTTCCGATTCCATTCAGGTTGATGTTTTTCCTGATTGATTTCAACATCGTATGTATACACTTGTGCTTCCTCATATCCGCGATGCGCACCCAGGAGACTGGTTTTCTGGAAACCTTTTTGTAATGTTTCTGTAATGGCCTGCTCAAGTGCGGCCATAGGCAAATCGGGTACTGCCCGGCAAAAAGCGCCGCACATAATCATATTGGTCAGGTTATTGCCTGTGACTTCATAGGCAATCTTGATGCCGTCGATCATCACCAGCTTGGCCGGCTTGACCCCCATGGCCAACACCGCTTCCGGATCCGTACCACAGGCGATAATCACGCCGCCGGGAGCAAAACCTTTGTATGTAGCGGGCTTACTGATCTGGGACGGGTCAAAAATCACCAGATAGTTCGGCTCATAGCACATGCAGTTCTCCCGGACCGGCTCGTCTGACAGTCTGCCAAACGCAGTGACATCACTGCCGCGCCGTTCCACTCCATAGGACGGCATTACTGCCAGATATTTTCCAATGTTCAGAAAAGCATTGGAAAGCGTCTCGCCGCCGACAACGATGCCTTGACCACCCTTGCCGTGCATCCTCAATTCTTTCATTGTCGCATTCCTCCATTATTATTATTTTTTTCGGCTCAAATGAAATAACCGGCCTCTTTGGCCTGCCGGGTCAGTTCTTCCCGGAACTCAGGGTGGGCGATGGAAATCAACGCCTTTGCCCGTTCTGCCAAACTCTTGAATCGCAGTTCCGCCACGCCATATTCCGTGACGATGCAGTCAACGTCCGCTCTGGGCGTCGTGACCGCGGAACCAAGGGGCAGCGCCAGAGAGATTTTAGAAATCAATGTCCCGTCCTTTTTCTCAGTCGCGGAATTGATCACAATATAGGATTGTCCGCCCTTAGACCAGCGAGCGCCCCTCACAAAGTCCAGCTGACCGCCGGGACCGCTGAAGGTCTGCAAGCCGATGGTCTCAGAACAAACCTGGCCCGTGAGATCTACCGCCAACGCAGAATTTACAGAGATGAAGCGGTCATTTTCCGCAATGACCCGAGGGTCATTCACCCACGAGATAGGCCGCATTTCGATTAATGGATTCTCATCTGTGTAATCGTAAATCTCCTGCGTCGCGCGCGCACCGCCCGCAAAGCTGAAAATACTCTTCCCCGGAAGCAGCGTTTTTTTGCTGTTATTGACCACGCCGGCTTTCATCAGTTCCATAAGAGACTGGGAAAACAGTTCTGTATGCACACCCAAATCTTTGTGGGAGAACAGCAATGATCCGATTGCATCCGGCACACGGCCAACGCCAATTTGAATGGTAGCACCATCCGGGATACGCTCGGCAATCAATGTTGCCGCCTGAAGATCAACTTTCGAATGAGGCGTGACCTCTGCGGTGTGCAGAGCGGTCTCTTCCTCAAAAATCGCAGTGACCTCACTGATATGGAGACGGTTGCATTCTCCGAAAATTCGCGGAAGTTTTGGATTGACCTGTACAATTACTTGGTTGGCACTCTCCAATGCAGCCATATGGCCAAGACTGTTAAAGCCCATAGAAAAATAGCCTTGATCGTCCATAGGCGTTGCCATGACCATCAGGGTGGACGGACGGACTCGCTCACGAACCAACGCGTCAGTGTCACTGTAGTGACTTAAAATGATTTCCGGTGCATCTCCGGCTTTCAAGCTTTCCCGTACTGCGGGACTTACAAAAGTAGAATAATGGCACAGGTGCTCTTTGCAATCCGGTTTCAAAAAACCATAAGGTTTATTCAGCAAGAACATAGTGTACAATTCCACATGGTCAAACTGAAATCGGTTCTCATCCAAAAGTGTCAGAATGCCGGACGCTCCACCATAACACATAACGCGCTCCCGAGGCCGGATGAGTTCGGTCACCTTCTCTCGAGATATCAGCTTCTCTTGATACTGTTCCGCATAAGCAGACATACCACCGCCACCTTTCATCACGATTTACAATTATAGTGTAAATTCGACGCGTTTTTTCTACAATAAACACTATTTTCAGCAGGCCAAACAGGATGTTGATTGAGCGAGCGACTGTGGAGCCTGCACAATAAAAAATTGTGCCTATCAACAAAAAGTTAAGTAGACACAACGAGAATTTGTATTGTATACTGTAATAAAAATATGGGGGAGGGCTGTCCTTGGATATCAATCAGTTCATATATTTCGGGGAAATCTGCAGAGTGGGAAGCCTGTCAAAAGCGGCGGAGAACCTGCATATCTCACAACAAGGGCTGAGCCTATCTCTGAAGCGCCTTGAAAAAGAGTTGGGGTGTCAACTGTTTTCCCGTAGGCCATCGGGCTTAGAGCTTACGGAAGCAGGAATGCTGTTTCGCAAAGAATCAGAAGCCGCCATGGAGCATATCAACCGGATTTATCAATATTGTCAGACGGCGAATGGTTCCAAAAGTCGTATTACCGTGGCTTGTACGATCAATCTGATTACTCGCATCCCAGTAAAACTTCGCCAGTTGTTGCTACGGGGAAATGAAGATTTTGAAATCAATTTCATTGAGGATTGGACCAGCAACTGCGAAACCATGGTGGCAGACAATCGTGCAAATTTTGGTTTGGTCTATGGGCCTTGTAACGAAACACAATTCCAATCTACTACTTTGGATGTACTCAAGCAGGTGTTTATCGTCAATCGGAAAGTTTCTACCCTGGCACAGCGGGACACTGTGTCTTTGACTGAGCTAGCTAACTACCCTCTGATTGTGCCTGATGAACGGTGTCGTCCGGGGTTGAGTATCCGTGCGATGTTTGAAACTGCCGGTGTGCCACTAAATATCGCCTATGCTTGTGATCGCCCGCAACAGATTATCGATTTGGTGGCCAATGATGATATGGCCGCACGGGTGATTCTGGATGATGTAACAGAAAGCGACTTAACGAAAATTAAAGTTCTTACCCTTCGGGACGATCCTTTTTTACTGCCGATTTGTTTGATTTATAAAAAGGGACGAAAGCTGAGTATGCAGGAACGTTTCTTTACGCACTTGGTTATGGACAATTCCGACGGAGAGGTGTAACGGGGTGGGAGAGAAACAAGCATCACTTTGGTATCCGGCAGATGGGATTGCCGCATTTCCCATTACGCTGCCAAACAATCCTTTAAAATGGCTTAATTGCTATGTCATTCTGTCCAATAAAAATACAAAGAATTTGCTCATTGATACCGGGTTTAATATGCCGCAATGTCAACAGGAACTTCTGGTCGGGATGCAGCGGTTAAATCTAACGCCCGAAAACACGGATGTTTTCATGACTCATGCCCATGCCGACCATACAGGAAATGCTTCTATGCTTCAAGCGATGGGATATCGTTTGATTATGGGGCGTCAAGATTTGATCGTCGTTTCCACATTCGACTGGAATCAGCGAAAGATTCGTGTGATTTCTGAAGGAATGTCGGAAACTATGGCTACGGATGTACTGAAAAACAATCCCGCTATAAAATTTGCTTCCGCATCGTTTACTGCAGATATCGTGGAGGAAGGAGATATTCTCTCTTATGGAGCATACCGTTTTCACTGTATCTGCACCCCCGGACATACACCGGGTCATATGTGTTTATACGATCCAGAGAAAAAACTTCTATTGACCGGCGATCATGTTTTATTTGACATTACGCCGAATATCAATACCCGTGGGATCGGCACAGATGCACTAGGAGATTATCTTTGCAGCTTAAATAAAATCAAAGCGTTGGAGGTCGACACTGTGCTTCCCGCACATCGGACGGTCGGTATAAAGACTCTTTCAGAACGAATTGATGAATTGATAGAGCATCACCGGGTCAGACTGACGGAAGCAGCACATATTGTACAAGAGAATCCGGGCATCAATGCCTATGACATTGCCGGACAAATGACGTGGAAAATTCGTTCAAAGAATTGGGATGACTTTCCATTGAGCCAGAAATGGTTTGCTATGTGTGAAGGTCTTGCGCACTTGGATCATCTTGAAAAAACCGGACGGATCTCTCGCAATATAGGCCCTTACGGCTATATTTATTATGATACGGGAACACATATATGATTCCATTCCAAAAATATAAAAAGCCCCTTGAAGCATAATGCTTCAAGGGGCTTTTTGTGGTACGCCCGAGCGGATTCGAACCGCTGGCCTACAGAGTCGGAGTCTGTCACTCTATCCAGCTGAGCTACGGGCGCATATTCAGCAGGAGTTATTATAGCAAAGTCCGGCCGAAAAGTAAAGCGGATTTTCTGTTTCCATTTGCTGCGCCGGACGCCCGCTGTATACAGGTGCAAATGCGCAGTCCCAGACGGCGCAAACGGTCGCTTGCGTTCGATTCGAAAGCGGCGCTTTCGTTTCGCAAGTGCCGCGATTGCAATCCCGGAATCTATCTGATACAATCAAGATCGGAATTGGAGCATGCACCAAACCAATACGCCTGAGGGAGGGATCTTATGCAGATTGCAGGTCTGGACGACATTGACAACCGGATCATTGATCTGCTGCTGAAAAACGGCAGAGCGTCCTATTCGGAGATCGGAGCAGCCGTAGGCCTGTCACGAACAGCGGCAAAAAACCGCATTCGGGCGCTGGAAGCATCCGGCATTATCCGCGGCTATCAGGCAATCCTCGACCCACAGGCATCCACCGGAGGCATGACCTTCGTGGTGAATATCGAAACGGAGGCCGCACAGTTAGCGGCGATCAAGGATGCCATGGCGGCTGCGCCGGAAACGCTGACGCTGATGCAGACCACCGGCAGCTGCCATCTGTTAGCGCTGTGCTATGCGCCGAGCGTAGCGGATATGCGGCTGTTCGTCCGGGCACTGTACCAGCGCACGCCTGGTATCCTGAGCATCAGCGCACACTCCGTGCTCGATCTCATCAAGGGATTCATCGCCCCCGGAATTTCAAATTTTGAGGTGTATGAACATGACTGAACAGCAGCTGCTCAGCGCTCTGACACAGACCGCTGAAGCCAGCGGCCTTCCGGCCGCTCTGCAGCATTATTACGGCGGCAATATCCGCCTCTCCCTGCCCTTTACCAAACGCACATGCGCGGCGTCTATCGACGAGCTGACGCTCTCCGTGCGCAGTCAGAACGCGCTCAAACGCGCGGGACTGTTCACCGTCGGCGCCATCGTGCAGGCGTTGGAGGCGGACGAGCTGGGCAAGATCCGCAACCTCGGCCGCAAGAGCATGGCCGAGATCAAAACGCGCGTCACCGTCTTCGGCTTTGAAGCCCTGTCAGATGACGGAAAACGGGCATTTTTCCGCAGCCTGATGGCCGAGAATCCCGAAAAGACGCGCTCGCTCTGCGCATGGGAGCAATAGCCTATGGACTGGAACCGCAACGGAAAACGCGATCCTGCGGATGACATCATCGACAGGAAGCTCAGCGAAGCCGGCAAGAAGCCGGCGGAGCCTCCGTCCGCCCGGCCGCGCGCCGCGCACATCCGCTTTGACATTTGGCTGCCCTTGATCTATCTCGGTTTGCTGCTGCCGGGAGATATTCCGATCAACAGCTTTACGATGGTCATCGGGCTGATCTGCGCCGCAGCCCTTGCATGGAAATTTCTAAAGTGGCTCTATCGGTAACTGCAGAAAGCGGAACGCCTGACCACGCGCCTCGCCGGAGAGGATGCCATACGCAGCGGACTCGGGGAGGGCACGGCCGCGGTGTCATGGCACGACCGGGTACAGCCGCAGAAAAGATCGTGAAGATTTTTCTGCGGCTCACCGTTTCCATTCGGCAGAGGATATGCTATACTGAGAAAAAAGCAACCTGTATCGGAAGGACACACCCTCTATGAAGCATACACATCTGCACACACGTCTGCTCGCGCTGCTGCTGTGCTGCGCGCTGGTGCTGCCGCTGAGCGCCTGCGGCGAGGCAAAAAGCACCACGCAGCAGATCTTCGCCATGGACACCGTCATGGATCTGACCGCCTACGGCAAGAAGGCCGACGACGGCATCAGCGCCGCCATCAGCATCATTAACAGCATGGACAAGCTCCTCGACCCGGAAAACGAGCGCAGCAAGACCTATGAGATCAACCACGCCATGGGCTCGCCCGTCGTGGTCAACGAGCAGATCGCCAAGATGCTGCGCACGGCGCTGACCGTGTACGAGCGCACGAACGGCGCGTTCGATCTGACGACCTACCCGCTGAGCAAGCTCTGGGGCTTCATCGACCAGAACTACTGCGTGCCGTCGGACGCGGAGATCGAGCGTCTGCTCCCCTGCGTGGATATGAGCAAGGTGCAGCTGTCCACGACGGACGACAGCGCAAACTCCCTCGTCACCATGCCGGCAGACATGGCGCTGAGCTTTGGCGCGGTAGCCAAGGGCTGCGCCTCGGAGTATGCCATTCAGGCGATGCGCGCCGCCGGCGTCACGAGCGGCGTTGTGTCCCTCGGCGGCAACGTGCAGACGCTCGGCAAAAAGCCGGACGGCAGCGACTGGAACATCGCCATTCAGGACCCGAACGACACCGGCAGCTATCTCGGCTACCTTACCGTGGGCGAGACGGCGGTCATCACCTCCGGCAGCTATCAGCGCTATTTCACCGAGGGCGGGCAGAAGTACCACCACATCCTCTCCCCCGCGACCGGACGTCCGGTCAACAACGGTCTGCTGGCTGTGACGATCGTGTGCGAGGACGGCACGCTGGCCGACTGCCTGTCGACCGCAATGTTCGTGCTCGGTCCGCAGGCGGCGCTCAACTACTGGCGCACCTACGGCGGGTTTGAGATGCTGCTTGTCAAGGCCGACGGCCACGTGGTGCTCACCAACGGTCTGTACGGACAATTCACCCCCAACGGCGACAGCTATGTCGTCGACTATGCGAGCTGAGAGCCATGAAACTGCAAGATCGGGAATTTTTCCGGCGCGACGTGCTTTGCGTCGCGCCGGAGCTGGTTGGGCGCATTCTGGTGCGCAGACTGCCGGACGGCACACTGCTGCGCGCGCGCATCACGGAAACAGAGGCCTACCGCGGCGAGCAGGACACCGCCTGCCACGCCAGCCGCGGCCGCACGCAGCGCACGGAGGTGCTCTACCATGACGGCGGCACGATCTACGTCTACCTCTGCTACGGGATGCACTGGATGCTCAACATCGTGACCGGTCACGCGGACGAGCCGCAGGCCGTGCTCATCCGCGCGTGCGCCGACGGTGCGAACGGACCGGGCAAGCTCACAAAGCGGCTGCAGATCGACAAGACGTTCAACGACCGCGACATCCTCACCTGTCCGGAGCTCTGGCTCGAGGACGACGGGCAGCGCTTCGCGCTCGGGACCGACACCCGCGTCGGCATCGGCTATGCCGCGCCGGAGGATCAGGCGCGGCTCTGGCGCTGGAAATGCGGCGCACAGGAGGCGACACCATGACCTACACACCGGATACCCCGCTTGAGGCGCTGACCGGCATCGGGCCGAAAAAAGTGCAGGCCTTTCAAAAGCTCGGCGTGGCAACGCTGCGCGATCTGGCCGGGCTCTATCCCCGCCGCTACGAGGATCGGACGCAGTTTCGCACGATCGCGGCCGCGCAGCCCGGTGAGGCCGTGTGCATCCGCGCAACGGTCGCAGGCGAGCCGCGCACACAGTATGTGCGCAGCGGGCTCACGCTCGTCAAGGCGCGCATCGCCGACGACACCGGCGCGCTCGACGTGACCTACTTCAACCAGCCCTACCGCAAAAACAGCCTGCACGCAGGCGAGGAATACATCTTCTACGGCAAGGTAGAGGCAAACGGCTTTCGCAAGACGCTCACCAACCCCGTCTGTGAGCAGGCGGCGCGCTGCGGCAGCGTGACCAACTGCTTTTACCCCATCTATCCGCTGACGACGGGCGTGACGCAAAACGATGTGCGCAAGGCCATGCTCCCCGCGCTGCACGCCTGCATCGGGCAGCTGCAGGACGTGATCCCGGCGGACATTGCGCGCACCTACGCCCTCGCGCAGCAGGACTACGCCCTGCAAAACATCCACCAGCCGACCGATGCGGCGGCGCTCACGCTCGCGCGAAAGCGCCTGGTATTCGAGGAGCTGTTCGTACTCTCGACAGCCATGGCGCGCATCCGCTCGCAGCGGCGCGCCGAGGGCGGCATCCGGATGCAAAGCGCCGACCTCGAGACGTTTTACGCCACACTCCCCTTCTCACCCACCGGGGCGCAGCGGCGCGCCGTCGCCGCCGCCGTGCAGGACATGATCTCCGGCGTGCCGATGAGCCGCCTTGTACAGGGCGATGTCGGCTCCGGCAAGACGCTCGTCGCCGCGGCGTGCATCTGGTTTGCGCACGAAAACGACTGCCAGAGTGCCTTCATGGCACCGACCGAGATCCTCACCGAGCAGCACGAGCACACGCTGCGCACGCTGCTTGAGCCATTCGGCATCCGCGTCGGACGGCTGACAGGCGCGATGACCGCCCGGCAAAAGCGCGAGGTAAAGCAGGCGCTCGCCGGCGGACAGCTCGACGTGGTCGTCGGCACGCACGCGCTCATCAGCGACTCGGTGACGTTTTTCCGTCTCGGTCTCGTCATCACGGACGAGCAGCACCGTTTCGGCGTCGAGCAGCGCGCCGCGCTCGTGCGCAAGGGCGAGCAGCCGCACACACTCGTCATGAGCGCAACGCCCATCCCGCGCACACTGGCGCTGCTGGTGTACGGAGACCTGGACGTGTCGATCATCGATGAGCTGCCGCCCGGACGGCAGCCGGTGCAGACCGTGTGCGTGGACGAGCGCTACCGTGCGCGGCTCAACGCCTTCATCGACAAGCTCATCGGTGAGGGGCGGCAGGTATTCGTCGTCTGCCCGAAGGTCGAGGACACGGACGATATCCCCTCCGAGCTTAAATCCGCCGAGGAGCACGCGCAGGTGCTGCAGCGGACGTTTCCGCAGCACCGCGTCGCCTGCATCCACGGCCGCATGAAGGCCAAGGACAAGGACGCCTGTATGGCCGCCTTTGCCGCCGGAGAGACGGATATTCTCGTCTCGACGACGGTCATCGAGGTCGGCGTGGACGTGCCGAACGCGGCGCTGATGATCATCGAGAACGCCGAGCGCTTCGGTCTCTCGCAGCTGCACCAGCTGCGCGGACGCATCGGACGCGGACCGTTTCAGTCCTACTGCGTGCTCGTGTCGGACACGCGCACGGAGGAATCGCGCGCGCGGCTGAAGGTGCTGTGCGACACGGCTGACGGCTTTCAGATCGCCGAGGCCGACCTGCGCCAGCGCGGACCGGGCGACTTCTTCGGCAACCGGCAGCACGGTCTGCCGGTGCTGCACATCGCAGACCTCGGCACGAACATGGCCGCCGTCAACGACGCGCGCGACGCGGCGCGCGCGGTGCTTGCCGCCGACCCCACGCTCTGCGCGCCCGAGCACGCGGCGCTGCGCGCCCAGTGTGCGCGTCTGTTCGCCGCGAACGACGGGCATTTCAACTGACCGCCTGCCCATACCATGCCCTGCAAGCACTGCAAACACGAAAAAAATCGTCCGCCGGAGCTTCCTTCCGGCGGACGATTTTTCATTCCGGCGCATCTCGCGCAGGCGGCGCGCACAGTGTCACGCTGCCGCAGAGACCCGGCAGCGCCAAGCCCTCTGCGGGGCACGGTATCATCCTTTATAAAATCTCAGCACCTGATATTGATAAGCGCCGCTTGTCTCCAAATAGCCAACAGCGATCCCTCTACCGTTGTATGCCGTTTTCCCGCTTGCAGACTGCGCTTTTGCTTCTTCCAGCAGCGTAGTGATCTCCGCTTCCGTTGCCGCATTATAGCTACTTGAACATAGCTTAGTTATATTTCTGCGACTTGCACGGTAGAATATAGTAATCCCGTAACAGGGGGAATAAAGTGGTCGGGACAATAAATGGTGCCTCTCGCATAAAAAGTGCGAGAGGCGTTTATTTTTGGAAAGTATACTAGACAAAGCTGTTTTACTGTGGTATAATATATGATATAAACGGAAGAAAGGAAATTAGATGGCTACTACACATAAGATTTTCAACGCAAACTCCAGCAATATTAGCTGTATTGAAGATAAGTCAGTCCAACTTATTGTCACATCTCCACCTTATCCAATGATAGAGATGTGGGATGATATGTTCAAAAAACAATCTCCCAACATTGAAACATATTTTCAAACAAATGAGTTTGACAAAGCATTTGAAGCTATGCATTTAGTGCTTGATGCCGTATGGAGTGAATGTAATAGGGTTTTGGCAGACAATGGATTTATCTGTATCAACATAGGAGATGCGACAAGAACTTTAGGCGGCACATTTAGGTTATTTTCAAACCATTCAAGAATTATTCAGTATTTTACCGCCATAGGATACACAGCCTTGCCCGATATTCTTTGGCGAAAACAGTCAAACGCGCCAAACAAGTTTATGGGGTCTGGGATGTACCCAGCTGGAGCCTATGTAACTTATGAGCATGAATATATTCTTGTTTTCCGAAAAGGTGGCAAGCGTATGTTTAGTGGCAAATCCAAACAATTGCGTCAAGAAAGCGCCTATTTTTGGGAAGAGCGAAATGTCTGGTTTTCGGATTTATGGGAAATTAAGGGAACTACTCAAATGATTAGCAAACCAACTGTATCACGAAATCGCAGCGCATCGTTTCCGTTCGAGGTCCCATATCGTTTGGTTAATATGTACTCTATTAAAGGAGATACAGTATTAGACCCATTCTGTGGGTTGGGAACAACAAACTTGGCGTGTATTGCATCCGAGCGAAACAGTATAGGTATTGAGATTTGCCCTGAGATTGCGACCTTGGCTCAAAGGTCGATTGCAGGGCAGATTAACGGATTAAACAAGCTAATAGAAAAGAGATTGTCTGCACATTTGGCGTTTATTGAAAGCCTAACTGCCGAAAAGCAAGAAAAATGTTATCAAAATGGGTTTCATGGTTTCGCGGTAAAGACAAGACAAGAAACTGCTCTGCAAATCAAAAGTATATTGAACATAGATTTGCAATCAGAAGGACTTGTGTGCCATTATAAGGAGAATAGCGCAGTTCGATGATGAACTGCGCTATTCGTTAATCTTCGACTTCAATAGTCAAGCCAGTCTTCGTTTTGGTATAGAAAATCATTTTTACCTCGATACGCTCTGATAATCGCTCCATGGTTTTGTAAGAGTCAGGCTTGATTGAATAAGGGGTATCGTCTACAAATCCATCTATGCCCACGGATTCCTCCGCGGGGACGGCTAAACGCCAATTCATATTAAGCCGTTTAGCAAGAGTGGAAAGAATGACTTGCTGAACATACAAACCATTATATGTCTTGTCGATTACCAAATCTCTGACCCAAGCCTTAACCATGTCATAATCAATTAGACCTATGGCAGATTTCAGATTTTCTACTTGCTCATAGATGCGCATAGCCGCCTTGTCAATGGCATTTGGGTGTTTTGAGTAATACCAAGTAGCCCAAGAGTCAAGGGAAATCCGCTCGGTTTGCTCTTGATACTCTGGGAACAGGTCTGATAATTGACCAACTACTTTAGGGCGTGTTCCCTGTGCGTTTTGGTTAGCCCAGTTAATAAGCTGAGATGTATATTTCGGAAATTTTATGCTTTCGCATCCGTTTAGTTCCTGTATCTCTTCATTCTTTACGGTATATTTCATTTGCTCACCTCCTTTCGCAGTGCTGAACAAATTATACCATAGCCGCAATCTAAAAGAAAAGTGTTCGATGAGTGCAATCGTCGAACACTTTTCTTTTATACTTTTTTGAAATCCTTACTACATTCATATAAAAAGAGAGAAATGCGGAAATTGCAATAAAATGTATTTTTGTAGTTTCGAGATTACGCAACTCAATTTTTATGCGGACTTCGCGGCAGAAGTTATCATTCCTTCTGCCGCGAAGTCCGTGTAGTAATGTAGTTTGAAAGGATGTGTTTTATTGTCAGACCCAAGAACAATGAGAAATGTGTTTATTCGCATTTCAGCGAAAAATAACACCAAAAGCGGATTGGTCGAATACGGCTTGGAGGATGTCAAACAGCTGGCGGCAGCTTTCGCCGGCCGCTATCAGGGCGCAAAGTACGCACTAATCCGTCATGACCGCGACCAATCCCCCGACGGAAAGGTAGCCGAACATTTCCACATTTTCTTCAAGTTCAGCTACCCCGTCAAGTTCCAGTATATCAAAGAGGCATTTCAATACGGGAACATTCAACAGCCGCCGCTCTGGAGCTGAGCCGGTTGCCGGATGGCAAAGATGTGGTATACTGACGGAAATTTGAGCAAGGTTACAGGAGGTACTGCGCTTGCACAACGACTTTTTCGACCGCACGGCAGCGGAGAAATGGGAGCTCATCAAGGAGGTCTTCTGGCGCATCTTCGCGCCGCGCGCATACGCGGCGCTCTACAGCCAATATCAGTTCCTGCGCAGCAGCATCGATGAGTTGGAAGAGGAGGCGCGCTGCGATGTGATCGACGCCGAAAACGAAGTTCGCCGTCTACAGCGTGAAAATCAGGCGCTGCGGCAGCAGATCGACGCGCTGACCGCGCAGCTGCAGGCTCTTCAGACATAAAAGAATCGTCCGCCGGAAGGGGAATTCGGCGGACGATTCTTTTGCTGGGGAGCAGCAGTCACGCACAGGCAATATGCGTGGTGTCACACTGCTGCAGGGAATGGGGGAAGAGAAGAGAGGTGATATGGCTTGATGCCTGTTGTTGGTATCGGTAACCGGAGGGGGATCCGGGTACGATCGAAAGAAATCAGTCGACGAGCGTCTTGCCCAGCGCCTGACAGGCCGCAAGGGCTGCATCATCGGGCGCTTCGTTGCAGATCACGCTGTCGCACGCGAGCCGGATACCGGAGCTGCGGCAATCGCGCTCCCAGTTTTGCATCCACTCGCCGCCGCCCCAGCCGTAGGAGCCGAACAGGGCGACACGTTTGCCCTTCAGGGCGGACTTGCAGCCTTCGAACATCGGCTCGAACTCCATGTCCTCCAGAACCTCGGAGCCCATGGCCGGGCAGCCGAGCGCCACGGCGTCATATCCGCCGACGGCGGAAGCATCCACATCAGAGGCGGTCAGAAGCACCGCGTCCGCTCCGGCACTTTTCATGCCATCGAGCACGGCGTTGGCCATGGCCTCGGTGTTGCCGGTGCCGCTCCAATAGATGACTGCTGCTTTTTTCATGATGGTAACATCCTTTCCTTTTGTGCTGTATTCGGCCGCTGCACGTTCACGGCGAGCTGCGCAATGCTCAAGCCCGCGTGCAGACGTTCACAATAGATTTCCGTGCAGCGCCGGTATTTTGCAAAGAGATCGCGCGCCCGCTGCTCGTCGCCGTACACCTTCCAGAGGCCGGCGTACTTGAAATCCGCCGCGTGGTGCTCGATGAATCCCTTGACGTCCTCCGGCGGATAGCTCAGAAACAGGCCGATCTCATGCGGGAATTCATCGTATGCACGCAGCCGCTCAATGAGCTGCATCAGACACTGCTCACTGCCGGTGCAGGCATAGCCCGCGTGCTGCAGGATCTCCGTTGCCAGCCGGTCCTGCAGATCCCGCTCCAGATCATACGGTCGGTACAGATACAGCAGCGCGCTCTTTTCCGTAAACCGCAGCGGCAGGAGGCAGAGCCCCTTCGGGACGAGCACCTGATTGTACCGGCGGATCTCCGTGAGCAGAGTCTCCCGGCATTCATACGGGCACGGGAACAGGCTGCCGGTCTTGATCCCGGCCAGCGTCGGTGCACAGAGCCGTACAACGTTTTCCTCCGACATGGCTTGCCTCCTCGTCTGTGGTCGTTTACCGGTTTTCGCGCAGTGAGCAATTCTGCGCGCTCATAGGTTAAAGTGATCTAACCTACATGTGAAAAGTTACGCGCTTTGTTCTGTCTGACGTTAGGATACAGCACATCACCCCCGGCATCCGCTCCAATTCATCGGAACATGGCTCCAAAATGAAACTATGCTTCCCGCCGTCAGAGCATGGGTGCCTCCGGCGCGCAGCTGTCGCAGTCGATGCCGCTGCGATAGGCGTTGGGTGAGACACCGATGACATCCCGGAATGCTTTGGCGAACTTGCTGCCGTTATCATACCCGAATTGCCCGGCAATATCCAGCACCGTGCGGTCAGTCCGGCGCAAAAGTCTGGCAGCGCCATGCATTTTCTGCGCACGCAAAAACGCCGCCGGCGACATACCGTACACGCCGCGAAAGCTGCTGTTGATCAGTGTAGCCGAAGCGCCGAAGTACCGCGAGAGCTCCGCAACCGTCAGCCGCCGCTCCGTGTTTTGAAGCAGGTACGCGCCGATCTGCTCGGCGAGCTGCACCTGCGACAGAGAATAACCGTGCTGCGGCTGCGCCGCCTGAATGGGAAACGCACTCAAAAACAGCAGCAGCTCCAGAATCTTCACCTTGAAATAGCCCTTGCGGATGCCCTCCGGCACGGAGTAGAGCTCAGAGAAAATGTGCGCCACGCCCGGAGACGAGCGCGTGACAAAGCAGGCACCGTCCGCACAGAATTTTTCGATGAGCGCACTCGGCCGCACCTCGACATCCTCCAGAAAGCATGACAGGCAGTCCGGCGCGCGTGCCGGGTCGATCGTCACCGTGATGCCGTGGTAGTGCCCGGTCGGAAAGCGCACCGGGACTGCTTCTTCCGCGCGCTGCACGATTGCCAGATCGCCCGGCGCGAGAAAAAAGCAGGCATCACCATATGGGTAAGCGATGCGCCCCTCGCGGCAGTGATGGATCTCGAGACAGCCGGCCGCACACGCGCGCTGCGTGGCGGCGCTTGCCGCATGGACGTCGTGATACGCGATCTCGATTCCCGGGAAAACCGGGTAAGCCGACCGTGCCGCTTCCCCGTCTGAATCGACAAGGCAGGCAGCTGCGTGCACATCGGCCGGAAGCGGCGCCGGCTGCGGTTTCCCGCCTTGCCATGCAGCCGCCTTGCGTTCTGCCTGAAATTCGAGTTTCTTTGCTGTGGCCATTGCACCGTGCCTCCTGATATCACGCAAAAGTTAGAGTAATCTAATCCGAAGAGCACAAAAATGCCGTCCCGGACGGCTCTGCGGATACTGCGTATGTCTTATTTATTATACTGTGCCCCGATCACTGCGTCAAGTATGGAACGCAAAAACGCCCTGCGGTCAAATGACCGCAAGGCGCTTTGGAGCTAGTGATGTGACTCGAACACACGACCTGCTGATTACGAACGTTAGCAAAGTTGTCAATTCATCATTTTCCGATGCTTTTTATCGTCTTCGTATCGGGCACAAGGAAATACGCAAGCAGGCTGGCCACTGTGCATGCACGGCGGCATTTTCCCTCAGGGAGAAACCCGTCGTATATCAAGTTCTGCAGTGCTTTCTGGTGTTTTTCTCAAAAATCGTGTTGAGAAGAATCCCTGCCGCAACCAGCACTCCGCCATAGAAGACACGTCCGGGCGAATCCGTACCCATAAATATATCAATAGCTGCACTGGAAAACACTTGACCAACAAATAGCAGCAACGACACTTGAAACATGGAAAGCTTTCTGAGGACAACGTTTGTTATGACAATTATGAGCACACCTATAATCCCACCCAAATATACCCACATCGGTACACCGGTCAATTTTTCCGGAAGCGCCGCCAACTCACCGCTGCCAATGGTCAACAGCAGCAACACCGCAAGCGGAAGGCCTGCCATATGATTAATAAATGAACTGGCCACAGCTCCGGTATGCTCGGCAAGCGCAGCGCTCGCGGCTCTTGACACGACAAGCCCAACGCCAGCGGCAAATGATGCGGCAATGGCAGAGAAAACACTCAGCTCCGAACCGTAAAGCATATAGACGATACCGCAAAAAGAGAAAGCTATGCAGGCCCATGTCACGGGAAGCACTCTGCGCTTCTCAGCCCCAAGCAGTCCGAGGCAATCAATGACAAGGCTTGTGAGCATCTGTGCGAGCAAGCCAAGTGCAGTAATAGCGATGAGGCTTATTTTCCCAAACGCGTAATTGCTGCACAGCGTGCACGCCACGCTTATAAGGCCTCCGCAATACATCCACAGCGGGAGTTTTTGCTTTGGGACGAATGATTCCTTCTTGATCCAAAGGATGATGAGCGCAAAGATAATTGCCACTACATGGATGATCGCCGTTGTCAGGCAGAGCCCCGCCTCAGCAGTCAGCCTGCCGTTGAACACCGCCATCAGCGATATAAGAACACCTGCAGCAAGCGCAAAAAATAGTACATAGAGTTCCCCTGATGCTCTGATTTCACCCGTATAATGTATACGTATTCTGCCAGTCAAGGCTGCGCCGGACAGACGGAGCGCAAATTTACATCTTGGCGTCTTTTTTATAAAACCGAAGCGTAACAAAGCCGAGAATCAACATAATGATCGGCGAAATGAACATGGCAGTGTCAGCACTGCCCCCGAAGGCCTCGATAAGAGCAATATACGGAGTACCGAGGAACGCGCCGATGTTAACACCGGATTCGGCAATGGAAGTCGCAAGGAACTTATTCTCCTCTTCCACGCTCTCACTAAACGCGCTGATGCAGGCAGGGATGATGCCGGTGGAGAATACACCGCTGACGACCAGCCAAGCAGCAACCGACGCAAAACTGTGGGAGAAATACAGGCCAAGCATCGTAACGCCGGTAACAGCAAGCATGACAAACATCGTCTTATTCTTAAGAAGCTTTTCGGCAAACCCGAAAACGATGCCGCCGGCTATCGTCGCAACTGAGTAAAAAACCATCGCATTGCCGACTGTAACAGAGTTGCCGATGCCGCGTCCGACAATGATCTTGGAGATAACAAGAAACATGGGGTAATAGCAGAGCATATACCCGATCGCAATGGCGGAAAAGGCCCATACGATCGGTGGCAGTTTCTTTATAGCCTGAACCAGAGCGCCCGATTTCGCCATTTCCTCAAGTTTTCCTCCGGTGGTAGACGTGTCATTTCTATCAAGCTCAAACTTAGGGCAAAGGAAAAGAACGACGAGGAACGGGACGGCACTCCAAAGGTAGACGAAGAAACTGTAATTCCATTTGATCGCGCAGAGGTGACCCACGGCGACCTGAGCGATCATATTCATTGCATATTGAGCAGCGACCGCCCAGCCCATGGCATGGCTTCTGAATCTGCTGTCCTCCACAAGCTTGAGACTCATGGAGATGCCAATGCCCTGCATAAGACCATAACCGATACCAAAGGCAAAGCGGCCGAGGAACATCATGGCCATACTGGTATCACCAAACAAGGCAGGAAGAACGCCGCCCACGCAGTGGAAGCCAATTCCAATCAGGAGCATGTTGCGCAGGGTGATCTTTCTGTTTACAAGAACACCTGCGACAATCGTAAAGACAACTGCGCAGAGATTGGGGATATTGTTTACAAAAGTGATAATGCTGTAAGGAACGTCCGGAAACACGCTCGCTATATCAGCCAGCGCGGAGGAGCACCACTCCGCACCGCCGGCGGCGGTGTTGGCAAAAATCAGAACGATGATCCCGATGATAGTTCTCGTCTTTGTCGGTTTATCCATATTTAACTCCTCAAGCTTTCTTGCGTTAGTGAAATAAATAACTATCAATTCTGCTCAATCACCATACCGCCCGAAGCAGCGGTATGGTGATTACGCTTTTGAGAAAATCCTGTGAATGCCGGATTTATGCCGCTCTTTTCTTCTTCGTGATGGAGACCGCCAGAGCAACGAGAAGTGCCAGAGCGGTGCAGACACACGCCGCAAAGAGGAAACGGAAGGATGTGTCGTTGGGTTTGATGAGTCCGGCGACCGGGGTATAGAACAGCGCGGAGCAAACCGTGCCGAGCTGGCCTGCCATGTGGATGACAGCGCAACCCGCCGTGGAGGCTTCAACCGTGTTGTAATTGGTCGCATAGAGCAGAGTGCCGGGCATTTCAAAGCCAATAGAGGTACCGACCACAAAAGCCCCGATGAAGAGGATGACGAGAGACTGGGCAAAGTAGATGATCAGGAAACCAATGACCAGAGCGATGAAGCCGCAGCAGAGAACATACTCACGGAGCTTCTTCTCAAAGGGGTTGAAGATCAGGCCGCCAAACATACCGCCAACAAGGAAAATCGCCATTGCAGTTCCGGTAAGTGCAGCAGTGCCCATGCCGCGCTCGGTGATGATGAACGAGATGTTCGCACCCATGACGCCGTAGGAGTTAATGAACACAAAAATGATCGCGCCAAACAGCCACGTAATGGGGGCAATCTTGAGATGGCTCTTCTCGCCACTCGCCTTAGCGGGCTTGTCAGCGGGGAAGTAGATGCATCCGAGCACCAGAGGGATCAGTGCGTAAAGGAAAGCAAGGTAGGTGTAGTTCCATGCCTTGGCAGCAAGAACGCCGCCGATAAGGGTCAGGTATATGCCGCCGCCATTGGTGAAAAGATCCTGAATACCCATGAGCTTGCCGCGTTCATCTTCGGCATAGTTCTCAGCGATGATGCCATTGGATGTGGGCATAAGGAAGCCGAAGCCAAGGCCGAGGATGGTCTGCCACATCATGAGCTGAATAAAGCTGGAGTGCAGCGTAAAGCCGAGGATGGCATAGGAAACAACAAAGCCGACACCGATCTGGCACAGAGCCTTTTTGGACACATTCGTTGCGAGCAGCGTTGACAGCGCGCAGCCAAGAAGCATTGCAAAGCCGGGCCAGTTGGACATTTCCTGCATCCACACGGTGGGAATGTCAGGGAATGCGGCAGCAATATCAGCCAGCGCGGGCTGAAGCCCCATTCCTCCCATTTCAAGAGCGGACACAAACAGGATCGCCAGAGACATCAGTTTTTTGTTTGAAACTTTTGCATTCTCCATTTTGTCTTCTCCTTTCTTATTGACAGGCATATTATCCGTTTTCAAACTTCAAGCGCCATATTAAATGCGATCTGATTTGCATTCTTGATGTTTTTAACAACATCGCAGTCGCCCACCGCTACGACGTCGGGCATAAGCGCTCTGAGCTGTTTCAGGAGCGCATCATTTTTCCTCATGCCGAAAGCGGCAACGACATCGTCACACCGGATAACAGACTCTGTGCCATCCTGTGCCATTACCACGACACCGTCATCGTTGATGCCGCAAACCCGGACACCGCCGACAAGCGTAACGCCGTTCTTTTCCAGCAGCTGCAGGAGCATCCCTCTTGGGGCCGGGGAGTGATCCTTGGCAAACTGCTCAACGGGGAGCAGGTCTACAACCGTCACTTTCTTGCCGTCCATGGCAAGCTGGAGTGCCGACTCCGTACCTGACAGGCCGCCGCCGCAGACAACTACTCGCTCTCCGACCGTCGCCCTGCCGGTGTCAACATCCAGAACATGGTGGACATTCTCCCTGTCGATGCCCGGGATCGGAAGGGTCAGCCGTTCAGCACCGGTTGCAACGAATACCACATCGGGCTTCAGTCCCATGATGATTTCCGCCGTCGCCTCGGTGTTGAGCATGATCTTTGCACCGCTTTCCATGGTGCTTCTCATAAGCCAGCGGAGGTGTTGGCGCATATCGAACTTGAAAGACAGGCAGCTGATCTCATGAAGTCTGCCTCCGAGCTTGTCTCCCTTTTCTATCAGGGTGACATCGTGCCCGCGCTCTACAAGTGTTTTTGCAGCCATACAGCCCGCAACACCGCCTCCAACCACGACGACTCTCTTTTTGTGCTTTGCGTAAGGCAGCTCTTCCGGGATCTCGGACTCGCGTCCGAGACGCGGGTTTGTCGCGCAGCGAAGATGAACGATGTCGGCGGGTGCACATTCATGACAGCGCAGGCACGGTCTGGTTTTCTCTTCCATTCCATGATAGGCATTATAGAGCAGCTTATTATCGCACATCAGCTGCCGCGCCATCGCCACCATGTCCGCTTTGCCGGAGGCGATGATCTCCTCAGCTTCCGCCACGGTCGTGATACTGCCGACAACGGTAACGGGAATATGAATATCCGGATCTGCCTTGACCTGCTCGGACCATTTCACATTGTGGCAATGCGGAAGATAGAATGCCGGCATGGTATATGGCATATACTTTGGCTCAACAATGAGTCCTTGAGAGACATGAACGGTATCTATGTATTCCTGGGCAAGACGGATAAACGCCTTTGTCTCTTCGATCCCCATACCGCCCGGAACCAGTTCATCGCCGCTGATGCGCATATCGATGCACAGGCCGTCGCCTACACGCTCCCGCATTGCTTTTAGTACAGAGAGCGGCCAGCGGGCTCTGTTTTCAAAGCTGCCGCCGTATTCATCTGTGCGCTGATTGTATTTGGGAGACAGAAACTGTGCAAGAAGATTCCCGTGCGCCGCGTGTACCATGACCATATCAAAACCGGACTTCATCAGGCGCTGCGCAACGTCACAATACTCGTTACAGATGGTTTCCATATCCCGCTCATCCATCTCGCGGATGTCGGTCGGGCCATTTTCAACGGGGATCGCAGAGGGAGCGATCGCCGGCGAGTTGGGGCGAAACTGCTTCGGAGCGGAGCGGCCCGCGTGGACAAGCTCACAGGAAAGCTTCGCGCCGTAGCGGTGCACGATCTCGGAGATGCGGCGCAGATCGGTCATATTGTCATCACTTGTAACGTCAAGCGCGCCAAAAAAGTCGACACCGTTCGTATGGTTGATGGGTGTAGAACCGATCGTGATAACGCCCACACCGCTCTGGGCCTGATACTTAATATATCCGAGAAGTTCCGGAGACACGCCGCCGGTGGGCGTTGAGAGGCTGGAGACCATAGGAGAGAACTGCATGCGGTTCTTGACCTCCATGCCGCCTATCTTTATAGGCGAGAAGACATGCGGATATTTATTGAATGAGCTCATAGTCTGAACACCTCGTTACATACAAACACTCAAAGGCGGCCGATATCTCTTGCGGCATAGAAAGCCTGAGATGTTGCCTGATAGATCGTCGCAGGAGTCACGCAGTCCCCGATCGTATAGAACTCCGGCGCACAGAAACGGAACTGCTCCGCCTCCTCGGCAAGCGGACGCTGACCGACAGCATAAATGACGGTGTCTGCCGGATAGAGCTGTTCCCCTTCCGCATTTCTGCCGATAACTCCGTCATCGGTAATTTCAACGGGGCTGGTGTTGAAGGCCGTACCCACCTTGTGAATGCGAATCTGCTCATTGATTGCCTGACCATGCAGACCGTTTGCACCGCACTTGATGCACGCATGACGATGCATGATGGTGACGTCCTTGCCGCAGCTTGCCAGATGAAGCGCAAGCTCTGCACCGACGAGACCACCGCCAATTACAACGACCTTGCCGCCAACCTCATCGGCATGGGTGTAGGCGTACTCCGCAGGCATGACGTTCGCCTTGTCGTAGCCGGGCAGATAGGTAGGAATCGCAGGCCGGGAACCAAGGGCCGCGATAACGGCATCAGGCTCCATGCTGCTGACAAGCTCCGGCGTAGCCTCGGTGCTGAGCATCACAGTGATGTTGTCATTCTTCATGACCTTTCTGGCTTGCGTGTCGATATACAGCTTGAGCTTGGCTTTGAAAGAAACATCCTCCTCAATGAGGAGCACGCCACCGAGTCTGTCAGCTTTCTCGATGACCGTGACCTTATGGCCGCGCTCGGCAGCGATCAGCGCTGCCTCCATGCCTCCGATACCGCCGCCGACAACCACGACATTCCGCTTATGCACGGGCGGCGTATCATATTTGCACTCAAGCTCGCGCCCTGTGGTGGGATTGATCGCGCAGCCATACTGTCCGGTAGTAATAAGCTTGCTGAAACAGGTATAGCAGCGCAGGCACTGGTTGATCTCGTCCGCCTTGCCCATTCTCGCTTTGTTGGGCAGGTCGGGATCAGCAATAACGCCTCTGCCAATTTCAATGACATCTGCCAATCCGTCAGCAAGCGCTTTTTCCATCATCGCCGGGTCGCTGAAGGAACCAACGGCCGCAACAGGGGTCTTGACATGCTTTTTGACCTCAGCGGCAAACTTCATGTTGACGCCATCCTCAAGGAACATGGATGGGTGCATGACAACAAACGACTCAATGACCTCGTGGTTGCCAACAGAGCAATGGATGATATCGCAGTGACCGTCAAGCTGCTTTGCGCACGCAACGCCATTTTCGATACCATAACCGACAGAGTTGACCTCGGATGCGGACATTCTGAAGTCGATCATGAAATTCTTGCCGCAGACCTCTTTGATCCTGTCACAGACCATGACCGCAAAGCGGCATCTGTTCTCCGCGCTGCCGCCCCATCGATCGGTACGGTGATTGGTAAGCGGACTCATGAACTGATGAAGCAGCCAGCCATGGCCGCCGTGAAGAAGGACCATTTTGAAGCCCGCAAGCTGAACGCGCTTTGCTGCCTGCGCGTAAAGCTCAATGGTATTCAGGATCTCCTCCTCAGGCATCTCCGGAAGAAACGCGCCGTTGAGACGCGCGCTTGCTTTGTCGCTGTCGGTCTTAATGACCGTGTCCGACGGTGCCCACACCTGATGCCCCTCAATATATGACTGACTGGAAAACATACCGGCGTGCATAAGTTCAATGGAGGCGATGGCACCGTGCTTATTGATCGCATCAGCAACTGTTGCAAGGTGGGACACACAGTCGTCGCTGTCGAGTTTGAGATATTTGGGGATATCCACACCATGTTCGGAATCGATGTATGCCTCCCCTACATGGACAACAGCGCAGCCGCCGCGCGCCTTGCTCTCGTAGTATGCCATCAGGGGCTCGGTCGCGATATTCTCGACTGTAAGGTCGCAGTAACCGGTAGGAGCTGCAAAGATCCGGTTGCGTAAAATGGTATTCCCCAGCTTAAGCGGCTTGAAAAGATTTGGATACTGGCATTCGTACATATCTATGATTTCCTTTCTTTGGATGGCGCGATCTGCTTCTGATTTCTTCCCGGGAAAAGTTAATTTATTGTCATTTGCTGTTCTGATTATAGCATGCCTGTTAAACGTTTGACAGTGAGACCTTTTTGTACTCGTCACAACAAGTAGTTGTGGCAAATGCAAAAAGATAAGCTACCGGCAAAGAACCTGCCGGTAGCTTGCGCTGTAGAAATAATTATAGGCTTTGCCATGGAACATGCAGGCGATATTATAAGGCGTATATCACCATTTGCGGAAGCATTTGATCAATTCAGCCTCCTGTGCAGTCACGCCGTGACCTGCAGCAGTGCAAATGCAGATTGAAAATTCCCACACGTGCAGCTTATCCGGGACGATTCTGAGTCCCGGAAGTTCCAACGGACGTTCCCCCGCATACACCCCTATTCCCAAATTTTTGCGGCACAGCTCCATCATCAGTTCCGTATCTGCAACAGTCACGTTTATATTGGGAAAGAAGCCTGCTTTGCGGCAGCGTTCGAGAAAGCTTGTGCGTCCTTTCCCCTCGTCACCCATTGCGATAAAGCTGTCGTTTTTGAGCTGGCGCAGATCGAGTGATGCCTCTCCGGCAAGCGGATGCGCCTCACTAAGCATGAAATAAAGATTCATGTTATGCGTATGCTGTATGTTCAGCTTCTCTTTGTCTACCGGAACAACACAGAATCCGATATCAATATCTCCTCTCACCAGCGCTTCATCAACCTCTGTATCTGCATACTCTCTGATTGAGATCCGGACGTTCGGATGGCTTTTCAGATAAGTCTCAAAGATTTCTGCCGGAAAATAATTCGCAATCCCGTTAGGGAAGCCAAGCGTTATACCATTTCTATCGCGGTTCTTTTCAGTATTGATTTCTGTAAGAACTTTCGTATAGTTGTTCACGAGATCCTCTGCATAGCGCTGAAGTATCACGCCGTAATTCGTCAGCGAAATGGAAGAATTCGTGCGCAGAAAGAGAGAAACGCCTAATTCGTCCTCAAGGGTCTTTATACTCTTGTTGACCACTTGCTGGCTGATGTACAGATTGCTCGCCGCCTTTGTAAAGCTCATCTGTTCACAGACTTCCACAAATGTCTCAAGTTGTCTGAAATCCACAAGCAATTCCCCCCTGGTCGATTACTATACAAAATATTATAACAAGCATTTCACTTCAATGCAATCCATGTCCTCCTGCGCACCATTTGTCTATGTCACGGCTTGGGAAAATGCAGTCGCACAGAGTGATTTATGAACATTTGCCCAGTGTTTTGGTGCATCGCAGGTGCAGCATCACAGAGCATTTTATAGCCGAAAGGAGCTCAATTTGCTACTAAATTTTTCCAGCTCCAAAGCAAAGGAAAAACCCTGTAACCATTGGAATTACAGGGTTTTTGATGGAGCTAGTGATGTGACTCGAACACACGACCTGCTGATTACGAATCAGCTGCTCTACCAACTGAGCTACACTAGCGAATTTCTAACAGCTTGCACATTCTATCACAAGTCTCTGCGGATGTCAACACCAAAGTTCGATGATTACTATTTGTTTTCATGCATGAAAAAATGTTGTTTTTTTGCACGTTTTGTCGGTTATCTTCGATTCATGTCGGTTGTGCAGAATTTGCACTGTTACACCCCGCCGAAAACGCGCGCTGTTTCAGGCGTTTGCGGGTGCGGTGCAAATCAAAGTTCTTACATTTCCGTGACACGAAGTTTACATAATATTTTTTCCGTTTTGCCTTTTCTATGAGTTATCAACATTTTCAACATGGTTTTCAACACGCAAATCTTTCAGTGTTTTCAATGCCTTGCCGCTCTTTTGCACAAAACAGCCAAAACCGGAAACGGACTTTGTGGATTTCATAAAAAGCAATTTTGTTACCATAATGCAAATCTCTCGCTCACGCGAGAGATTTGAAAAAAGGCTTGACAGATAAAATGCAGGATTTGAACCGCCGGTGATGATTCAGAGCAGGCCGCTGTCGGCAAACGACACATAATCCTCGCCGCAGACGATAATATGATCCGCCAGCGTGATTCCTACGAGCAAAAGCGCATCCCGCACGCGCTTGGTCGTCAGCTCGTCCTCCCGCGATGGCAGCGCATAGGCGTCGACGTGGTTGTGGCTGAGGATGACGGACACCGCCTTTTGCGACAGCGCCGTCTCGACAATGGTGCGCACGGACACCTCGGCGGCATTGACGACGCCGCGCCCGACCTCCCGGCAGCTGATGAGACCGCCCTTGGCATCCAGACACAGGAGGTAGACGACCTCGGCGCGCTCATACAGATACAGCGGCACGAGATACCGCCCCGCCTCCTCGCTCGAGCGCAGAAGCTTCTGCTGGCGGCGCTTGGCCATCTGATAGCGGCGGCCGACCTGCGGGACAAGCGTGAGCAGCGTCGCCACGTTCTCCCCCGCGCCGGGCACCTGCATCACATCCTCAAAGCTCGCCTCAAACACCGCGTCAAGCGTGCCGAAATGGTCCAGCAGCGCGTGCGCAAGCTCGTTGACGTCGCGCCGCGGCACGGCATAAAACAGCAGCAGCTCGAGCACGCTGTGGTCATCGAAATTATCGAGCCCGCAGCGCACGAAGCGCGCCTTCATGCGGGCGCGATGCCCATCATGCGTGCCCATAGAACGGGACCTCGGAGATCTCCATGTTCGCCCACGCGTTGAGCTCACTGCCCGCGTGCGCGCCGCGCAGGTACTCATAGTACGCCTGGCAGCCGATCATGGCGGCATTGTCGCCGCAGAGCTTGAGCGGCGGGACGAACAGACGGATACCGGCCGCATCGCAGGCGGCCTGAAAATCACCGCGGATGCGGGAGTTTGCCGCGACGCCGCCCGCCACGGCAAGCTTGTCATAGCCGAGCTCCCGGACCGCCGCCATCGTGCGCGGCACAAGGCTCTCGCTCATGGCGCGGCAGAACGACGCCGCAAGCGACGCCTTGTCAAGCGGCTCGCCCTTCTGCTCCGCCGTGTGGGCGAGGTTGATGACAGAGGTCTTGAGTCCGCTGAAGCTCATGTCATACGGGCAGCCGTCCACGTGGCCGATCGGCAGCTTGTACTTGCGGTCGTCGCCGGTCTTGGACAGGTCGTCGATGGGCTTGCCGCCGGGATACGGCAGACCGAGCACACGCGCGGTCTTGTCAAAGCACTCGCCGGCCGCGTCGTCGCGCGTCGCGCCGAGGATGCGCAGGTCCGTATAGTCGCGCACGTCACAGATGAGCGTGTTGCCGCCCGAGATAGCCAGACACACAAACGGCGGCTCCAGCTCCGGGTAGGCGATGTAGTTTGCCGCGATGTGGCCGCGGACATGGTGCACCGGGATGAGCGGCACACCGAGCGCGAGCGCGGCGGACTTGGCAAAGTTCACGCCGACGAGCAGCGCGCCGATGAGCCCCGGCGCGCACGTGACGGCCACAGCGTCAATGTCACCGCGGCTCAGACCGGTCACCTGCAGTGCACGGTCGGCGAGCTGGGAGATGACCTCCACATGCGAGCGCGACGCGATCTCGGGCACGACGCCGCCATAGATAGCGTGCAGGTCGGCCTGCGAAAAGACCTGATCGGTCAACACCTCGCGCCCGTCGCGCACGAGGGCGACGGCCGTTTCATCACAGGAAGATTCGATCGCAAGAATAATCATATTGTCTCCGCCTCTCTCCGGAACCAGGTCATGAGCAGTGCATCCTCGTCCGGTTTCTGATAGTAATTGCGGCGCTGACCGACGGTCTGAAACCCGTGCTTACGGTACAGCGCGATGGCGGGCGCATTGGATGCGCGCACCTCCAGGGTCAAAAATGCGAGATCAAGCGCCGCCGCGCGCGCACACAGCGCCTCGAGCAGCGCATCTGCGACGCCCTGCCGCCGGAATTCCGGCGCGACGGCGACATTCCCGATGTCGCCCTCGTCGAGCACGTGCAGGAAGTTTGCGTAGCCGAGCACCGTCTCCCCCGCTGCGGCGATGAGAAACACGTGCCGGTCGTCCGGCAGCTGACTCGCCAGCTGCGCGCGCGTCCACGGCGCGGAAAAGCACGCGCACTCAAGCGCCTCAAGCTGCGGCAGGTGCGCGCTGCTCGCATCACAGATCGTGACGTCCATCAGTGCGCCTCCGCCCAGCTTGCGCCGATCTTCGCGTCCACGAGCAGCGGCACGCGGTAATCGACCACGTGCTCCATCTCCTCGGTGAGGATGGCCTTGACCGTCTCAGCCTCCTCCGCGGGGCACTCGACGATGAGCTCGTCGTGCACCTGCAGCAGCAGCCGCGCCTGCAGCTTTTCCGCGCGCATCCGCGCATCCACGCGCACCATGGCAGCCTTGATGATGTCCGCCGCCGTGCCCTGAATGGGCATATTGAGCGCCACACGCTCGCCAAAGCTGCGGAGGTTGAAGTTTGAGGACTTGAGCTCCGGCAGATCGCGGCGGCGGCCGAAAAGCGTCGTGACATAGCCGTCGGCCTTCGCCTGCTCGACGATGCGCTTCATGTAATCACGCACACCGTGGTACTTGGCAAAATAGCTGTCCATGTACGCCTTGGCCTCGCTCTGGAACACGCCGATGTCCTGCGCAAGGCTGAAGGCCGAGATACCGTAGACGATGCCGAAATTGACGGCCTTCGCGTGCGAGCGCTGCAGCGGCGTCACCTCAGCAAGCGGCACGCCGAACACCTGCGACGCCGTGACGGCGTGGATGTCCTCCCCGCTGCGGAAGGCGGCGATCATCGTCTCATCGTTTGCAATGTGCGCAAGCAGGCGCAGCTCGATCTGGCTGTAGTCCGCGTCCACGAGCACCTTGCCGGGCGAGGCCACGAACATCCTGCGGATCTGCGCGCCGAGCTCGCGGCGCACGGGGATATTTTGCAGGTTCGGCTCTGTCGACGACAGGCGCCCCGTCGCCGTGACGGTCATCTGGAAGTTTGTATGGATGCGCCCGTCGGCGGAGATCTCCTTGAGCAGCCCGTCGGCATAGGTGGACTTGAGTTTTGTGAGCGTGCGGTAATCGAGGATCTGCTCGATGATCGGGTGCTTGCCGCGCAGCTTGTCGAGCACGGCGGCGTTTGTGCTCCAGCCGGTCTTGGTCTTTTTCCCGGCCGGAAGCATGAGCCGCTCGAACAGAACGTTGCCAAGCTGCTTCGGCGACTGAATGTTGAACGGCTCGCCCGCGAGCGCCCAGATGCTCTGCTGGAGCTGCTCGATGCTGCTCGTGAGGCTCTCGCCGAAGTCGTACAGCGCCTTGCGGTCGACCAGAAAGCCCGCCTGCTCCATGCGCGCCAGCACCGGGCACAGCGGCAGCTCAACGTCCGTGTAGAGCGGCAGCATGGCCTGAGCGTCCATTTTTTCGTGCAGCACCGGCTGCAGCGCCCAGACGCTCTGCACATCCGGCAGCTCCTCGCCAAGATACGTCTGCGCAAGGCGCGGCAGGTCATAGCTTCCGGCCGTGGCATCGAGCAGGTAGGCCGCCAGCACCGTGTCAAACACGAAGCCGTCCGTCGGCAGCCCCTCGTCGAGCAGCGCGCGCATGAGGTCTTTGATGTTGTGCCCCGCCTTACGCACGCGCGCGGAAAACAGCAGGCGCAAAAAGGCGTTATAATCATCGCCGAGCTGCGCCCACGAGAGCGCATAGCACGCCTTACCGTCGCAGAGCGTGAGCGTGTCGAGCCCGTCGGGCGCGAGCACCGCGACATAGGGCGCCGCCGCGACCGCCTGCTCGAGCGCGCGCAGCGCGGCGCTGTCCGCCACGTCCACAGCCGGCAGCGCGCTCGACGGTGCGCTTACACCGTCCGCCGGCTGCAGCCCCCACTTTTCCGACAGCGACGTGAAGTTGAGCCTCCGGAACCAGTCGTACAGCTCCGGCTGATAGTCGTGGTCCCAGACGGCCGACTCGAGCGCAAAGTCGATCGGCGCGTCCGTGCGGATGGTGGCAAGGTCGAACGAGAGCTGCGCGCTCTCGCGCCCCTCGGTGAGCTTTTTGCGCACGCCGGGCTTGATGTCCAGCACATCGAGGTCGCGGTAGATGTCCGCCACCGTGCCGAAGCGCACGAGCAGATCCTTCGCCGTCTTTTCGCCGATGCCCGGCACACCGGGGATGTTGTCGGAGCTGTCGCCCATGAGCGCCTTGAGGTCGATCATGCGGATGGGGTCAAAGCCGTACTCTTCACGAAAGCGCTCGGGCGTGTATTCGATCGTATCCGTCTGCCCCATGCGGGTCTTGACGTTAAAG
>OLNF01000270.1_pt1 | contig 43646 bp, 37 predicted proteins | sample 1673061 | NCBI WGS metagenome assembly OLNF01 (sample SAMEA3136751, study PRJEB25190) | human gut metagenome
GTGTAGTCTCGAATTTTTGTTATTTCGAGTGTCTACTCTATGGGGAGCATATCAGGAACCCGGCAGAGCCGTTTTGTGTTTGGTTGATTCGTAGAATAAAATCAGCTGATCTTCAGGGTCAGGTTGGAATACTGCTGTTCCAGATTCTCGTAGTTGTTGTCGACTTTGACCTCGCCGTTCTTGACCTTCTCGTACAGAGCGTTGTAATCCTCCACAGAGAAGTTAGCCAGGCTCCAAGTGTCGGTGGGCAGGCCCACAGCGCCTTCCTCGACGCCCAGAGAGGTGACCTGGCCGCCGATCTCCGAGAAGGTGTCGCCATAGACCTTCTCCAGAGCCCACTGGACGGAGTCAGCCAGGCCCTTCATGGCAGAAGTGACAACGGTGTCGGACTGAGAAGACTGGTCCACGTCCACGCCGATGACAGCGCCATCGTTGGCGGAGGCGGCAGCTGCGATAGACTGGAACATAGAACCGCCGCAGGCGAAGATGATCTCGGTGCCACTCTGGTACCAGCCGTTGGCCATGGTCTGCAGCTCAGGGGAAGCGGCGAAGCTGGAGCCGTACTCCCAGGAGTAGTTCATCTCAACGTTGGCGTTTTTCTCGGCGGCCGCTGCGTTGGCGCCCTGGACATAGCCATAGCCATAACGGCAGCAAGCAGGGTTGGTGCCACCGCCGCCGCCAGAGAAGCCCAGCTTTGTGTAACCTTCCATAACGGCAGCGTAACCGGCGAAGTAACCAGCCTGCTCTTCCTTATAGGAGACGCCGGCAACGTTGGCCAGAGGCTGGCCGTCCTCGCCATTGAGCGCGTAGCCGTCGACAAAGACAAAGTCCACGTCGGGGTAAGCGATGGCAGCCTTGGTCAGGGCAGCTTCCTGAAGGAAGCCGGCGCAGACGACCACGTTAGCACCACCGTCCACGGCGGCCTTCATGGCCTCGAAACGGTCGTCGTCCGTAGCCTGGTTGCCGTTGGCGGGCTGATAATACTTGTAAGACTTGTCGTTCTGGCTGGCGTAGAGCTTCACGCCGTTCCAGGTGCCCTGGTTGAAGGACTTGTCCTTCAGCTGTCCCACGTCGGTGACGAAGGCGACCTCATACTTACCGTCGGAAGAGGTCATGGTGTCAGAGATAGCATCTGCTGCTGCCTCGGTGTTGGTGTCGTTCTCCGTGTTGCTGGCATCAGTCTGGCCGTCGGTGTTTGCATCCGTGGAGCCAGTGTCGGTGGTCTGCCCGCCGCCGCAGGCGGCCAAAGCCAGAACCATCACCGAGGCCATGAGAAGTGCAAGAATCTTTTTCATTCTTTTCATTTCCTCCATTCATTTATGTTCGGGGTAGCTTGCCGGTGTGCTGGCGCACATCTCGTTTGAAATTATAGCATCACTCGTCGCATCCTTCAAGAGGACTTTTCCATTTCCTCCTGTTTTTGAGCGAAATGACGAGAAGAACCCTTCGACAGACCCAGAAGAGAAAATTGCAATCCCCTGCCGAATGTGCTATCATAGGCCAAGATATGCACAGACTTCGTCGAACACCATCGACCAGGCAGGAGAGATCACTATGGCAAAGCTTTACTTCAAATACGGCGCAATGGGCAGCTCCAAATCCGCTCAGGCCCTCATCACCCAGTTTAACTACGAGGAGCGGGGGATGACCGTCTGGCTCATTAAACCCAGCATCGACGACCGGGACGGGGCCAACATCGTCAAGAGCCGAGTAGGTCTGTTCCGGGAGGCCGATGTCATAGCCCCAGAGGATGATCTTCTCTCCCGCTATCAGGTCGCCGGGCACAAAGACGTCATCATCGCTGACGAAGCCCAGTTTCTGACCCCTCAGCAGATCGACCAACTGCGGCAGATCGTGGATGAGGCGGACATTCCCGTCCTTTGCTTCGGCCTGCGGACCGACTTTTTGACCCACCTCTTCCCCGGTTCTCAGCGGCTCATGGAGCTGGCGGATTCCATCACGGAGATCAAGACCATCTGCTCCTGCGGAGCCAAGGCCACAGTCAACGCCCGGTTAGATCCCCAAGGGAACGTCCTCACCCAGGGAAGCCAGGTCTTCCTGGGCGGTAACGACAGCTATGTCGCCATGTGCCACCGGTGTTGGCGAAAAAAAATCCAAAGCCAGCAGACCTCCTGATCAGAAAACCGTTGCACCGGTTCGACAATTCGTGGTATACTATGCTTTAATGATTTGAGGAGGTCACAGCCCTATGAAGTGCCCATTCTGTTCTACCCTTGACAGCAAGGTCATTGACTCTCGCCCCGCCAACGACGGCACCAGCATCCGCCGCCGCCGGGAGTGTTTGCAGTGTCACAGCCGCTTCACGACCTATGAAACCGTGGAGATGCTGCCCATGGTCGTCATCAAGAAAAACGGGATGCGCCAGAGCTTCGACCGTAGCAAACTGTTGTCCAGTATGCTCAAGGCCTGCGAAAAGCGCTCCGTCTCCCTTTCCCTGCTGGAAAAAGCCGCAGATGACATCGAGCGAGAGCTGCAAAATGAGCTCGGAGGCGAGATCTCCAGCACCCAGATCGGCGAACTGGTCATGGACAAGCTCAAGGCCTTAGACGAAGTAGCTTATGTCCGCTTCGCTTCGGTTTACCGCCAATTCAAAGACATCAACACTTTTATGGAAGAGCTGAACAAACTGCTCGACCAAAAAAAATAAATCCCCTGCCACAGAACAGAAACCGTCCCCCACCCGAAACACATCTTCGGATGGGGGACGGCATTTTACTCTTTTAGGATCGGTAGCAAGACCTCTGTTTGTTCAGGGGACAGCGCTGTCATCTCCTCCTGTTTCCAGTTGTCGTAATCCGTGATACCCTTACCAGCGTTAGGATGCTTACTGGAATAAGCTCCATCGATCAGGAACAGGGCCGCCAGAACTAAACTCAGTGCCATGCGCCGCTGCGAAGGTATTTTGTCGATCAACTCCCCCAGCAGCGGCCCCACGAAGTAAACCACCAGGCAACAGGCCAGACCAAAGACAACGGCCCCTTCCAGACAAATGCGGCCGTTGAGATTCATAAAGTAACCACTGTAATCCCACCAGCGGATACCGTGAGCTTTTTCGAGATACCAGCTGGCAAAATACTCAATGATAGAACAGACGACCATGGAAACAACGAATGTCAACGGCGGGTTCTTAAAGACCTTCCGCAGAAGCAACAAGACCAAAACAGCCCCGCATCCATAGATCGGCAGCCACGGGCCATACATCGTTCCCCGATTGACAAAAATGCCCTGGGTCACAATATGGATGCCTACCTCCCACAGCCAGCCCGCAAAGGAGAACGCAAAGAAGAGTAAGACCAGATGCCAAACACCATAGCGGCGCTTGTAATCCAGCCGGTGCTGATGGATATAATGAAAGACAGGATCCTTCTCCACCTGAGGCGGATAGTCCTTCCGCTTAGGCTTTGGGCCTTCGGCGGAGGCATCGCCAAAGGCCGGGATCACAAAGACTTCGTTCCATGCGGGGTCCTGATCCAGCTTCTCCTGCCGCAGGATCGTATAGAGCTCGGTATACACACCGGACTTATAGCCGTTGACAAAAAACATATCCAGCAGGCTCACCACCATGCCAGAATATAGGAACCGGAACGCCTCCTGCCCCGTCACCGCCGTCAGCGCAAAGCCTGCAGCACCCAGAACCAGAGCAGGCAGCAGAGACCAGGGCAGATAGATCGTCACATCCATCACGAAACAGCGCCACTTCTGCCCGTCCATCATTTGTCGGGAGAGCATAATGGCCTCTCGCGGCTTCAGGTTCGGATTCTCCGCCAATAAATAGGACACCATTTTATAGGAATAGTGTTTAATGGGCAGGCCCACGATGGTCAGGGACCACAGGAAATAGTACACATGCTTCAGCAACATGGCCAGGGTCAACTTTCGCCAGATGCTCCTGTGGAAGGGAAAGAGCAGCGCCCGCAGACCGATCTGATCCCGCACCCGGCACTCCAAAAAGAAACGGCGGGCACCGACCACCAGCACCCAGATGACCGCGATCGTAAACCAAACGCTCACCGCCACACCGATAGCCACCAGACAGATGCCGACCCAGCCCTTGAAGTCAGAGCGATACAATAAATTGAAAAAGGCAGAAAAGGGCTGCGTCAAATTGTCAAAGGCAGGCTGTATATCCTGCTGAGCTGCCTGGATGACGGGGTGACTGTCATCATCCGGGTCGATGTTCAGCCAGTGCATCAGGATGTCCCAATTAGAGACGTTTGTCTCCTGGGTCAAAACCTGATCGTTGCCCAACATCTCCCCCACATCAAAATCGTGGATGAAGCTGGCGGAGCTGACAAACTCTGCACCGGTAAATGCCAGCAGGAAGCAGATGGAGACCATCGCCAGCCAGTTTCGCAGGAACATTTTTTTGCCCCGCTTTTTGACTTCTCGTCTGTTCCACATGATCGATTGTTCCTTCCTCTTTCTTTCAAATCATCTCAAATGTGAAAAACTACCGCACGTTATTGTCCCACAAATTTCTCACTGCGTCAATGGGCATTGGGCAGGAAAAACCGGCAGACCCAAGCGGGAGTCTGCCGGCTTTCCTGGATTTAAGGAAAAAGGATAGATAGCGTATCAGAAACAGGGAATCAAGCCTGCTTATGGGTGGGCCAGGGCTTGCTCAGCTCCAGCAAGCGCTGGTACTTCTCCTTGGCCTGGATCTCCGCCTTGGCGAAAAGTTCCTTGGCTCGATCAGGGAAGGTCAGCTGCAACGAAGAGTAACGAACCTCACCGGACAGGAACTCCTGATAGTCCATGATGGGTTCGGGAGAATCCAGCTGGAAGGGATTCTTACCCTTCTCCAGGCGGCGGGGATCATAGCGGAAGAGGTGCCAGTAACCGGCCTGGACTGCGGCGCTCATCTCCAGCATGGTGTTCTTCATGCCGATCTTGATACCGTGGCTGATGCAGGGGGCATAGGCGATGACGATGGAGGTGCCGGGATAGGACTCGGCCTCGATCAGGGCACGCAGGGTCTGGCTGTAATCCGCACCCATAGCCACCTGGGCCACATAGACGTTGTTATACTGCATGGCGATGGCTGCCAAGTCTTTCTTGGCCACGGTCTTGCCTGCCGCCGCAAACTGGGCCACAGCGCCGGTGTTGGTGGCTTTAGACGCCTGACCGCCGGTGTTGGAGTAGACCTCGGTATCCAGAACCAGGATGTTGATGTTCTCGCCGGAGGCCAGGACATGGTCCACGCCGCCGTAGCCGATGTCATAGGCCCAGCCGTCGCCGCCGAAGGCCCAAACGGACTTCTGGCCGAACATATCCCGCATGTCATAGAGGGCTTTCAGCTCCTCCTGATTGGCTGCACCAGAGGACAGAGCCTTGGCCAGGGCCTCGGTAAGTGCCTGGCCGGTGGTGCGGGAGCCGACCGTCTCCTTGCGGTGGTTGAGCCACTTCTGGGCGCAGAGGGTGACCGCAGCGGGAGTATCTTCCTTCTGCGCCAGCTCACGGGCCAGGTCAGCGGCCGCGGTGCGGCGGGCGTTCACGGCCAGGTTCATGCCGTAGCCGAACTCGGCGCCGTCCTCGAAGAGGGAGTTTTCCCAAGCAGGGCCTCTTCCCTCTTTGTTCACTGTGTAGGGGGTGGAGGGGGCGCTACCGCCCCAGATGGAGGAGCAGCCGGTGGCGTTTGCAATATACATCCGGTCGCCGAAGAGCTGAGTAACGAGCTTGACGTAAGGCGTCTCGCCACAGCCGGCGCAGGCCCCGGAGAACTCGAACAGAGGCTGCTGGAACTGGCTGCCCTTGACAGTCTCCATGGCGAAGGGCAGTTCTTTGTGGGTGACCTGCTCCATGCCATAGTCGAAGACCTCCTGCTGGTCCAGCTGGGTGGCCAGAGGCTCCATGGTCAGGGCCTTGGTCTTGGCCGGACAGGCTTCCACGCAGGAGGCACAGCCGGTGCAGTCCAAGGTGGACACGGTCATGGTGTAAGCATAGATCTCACAACCCTTGCCGCGCATATCGTGCATCTTGGTCTGCTTGGGTGCCTCCACCACCTCATCGGCAGACATGACAATCGGCCGGATACAGGCATGAGGACAGACGTAGGAGCAGATATTACATTGCACGCACTTGTCGGGGTCCCAAGCAGGGACTTTGACAGCGATGCCGCGTTTCTCAAAGGCAGCCGTACCCTGGGGCAGGGTACCGTCCGCGCCGGGCATGAACTTGGAGACGGGGATGGCGTCGCCGCGCATGGCGTTGGCAGGGATCATCACGTCGGTGACGTATTGAGCCAGCTCCTGGCGATCGGTCTTGATCTCCGGTGCTACCGTCTCGTCCTGGGCGTCGGCCCATCCGCTGGGGATCTGGATCTCCTGCACGCCTTCCACGCCAGCATCCACGGAATTGTAGTTGCGCATGATGACATCCATACCCTTATGGCCATAGCTCTTCACGATAGCGTCCTTCATGTGCTGGACAGCCTCTTCCACGGGGATGACCTTGGCCAGCTTGAAGAAGGCGGCCTGGAGGATCGTGTTGGAGCGGTTGCCCATGCCCAGCTCGATGGCCTTGTTGGTGGCGTCGCAGGTATACATCTTGATGTTGTTCTGAGCCAGGTAACGCTTGGCTGCGGCGGGCAGATGTTCCTCCAGCTCCTGGAGGTTCCAGGAACAGTTGAGCAGGAAGGTGCCACCGGGTTTGATGTCCTGGACGATGTCGAACTTTTCAATATAGGAAGCCAGATGACAGGCCACGAAGTCGGCCTTTGTGACATAGTAAGAGGCTTTGATCTCATTTTTGCCAAAACGCAGGTGGCTGATGGTGATACCGCCGGACTTCTTCGAGTCATACTGGAAGTAAGCTTGGACCTGCATATTGGTGTTGTCGCCGATGATCTTGATGGAATTTTTGTTGGCACCCACGGTACCGTCACCGCCCAGGCCCCAGAACTTACAGGCGATGGTGTCCTGGTCAGCCACATCCGGCTCCTCCAGGATGGGCAGGGAGCGATGGGTCACGTCATCGGTGATGTTGATGGTAAAGCTGCGGACAGGGTCTTCACTCTGGCCGTTGCGGAAAGCAGCCAGGATACCGCCGGGGGTGGTGTCCTTAGAGCCCAGGCCATAGCGGCCGCCCACGACCTTTGCCCCGGCAAAGGGACTTCCGGCCAGCGCTGCCACAACGTCCAGGTAGAGCGGTTCGCCGATGGAGGAGGGCTCCTTACAGCGGTCCATGACTACCACGTTCTTGGTGGTGACGGGCAGAGCCGCCACAAAGCGTTCCGTGGCAAAAGGACGATAGAGACGGACTTTCACCAGACCGACTTTCTCACCCTTAGCGTTCATGTAGTCTACCACTTCCTCAGCGGCGTCGCACATGGAACCCATGGAGACCATGACCGTCTCAGCGTCAGGCGCACCGTAGTAATTGAAGAGCTGATAGTTGGTCCCCAACTTCTGGTTGACCTTCCCCATATACTCCTCCACCACGTCAGGAAGCGCATCATAATACTGATTCCGGGTCTCGTTGACCTGGAAGAAGATGTCGGGATTCTGGGCCGAACCGCGCAGGACAGGATGCTCCGGGTTCAGAGCACGGGCGCGGAACGCGGACAGGGCGTCCATGTCCACCATGTCCTTCAGGTCCTCATAGTCCCACATCTCCACTTTCTTGATCTCGTGGGAGGTGCGGAAGCCATCGAAGAAGTGCAGGAAGGGCACCCGGCCACCGATGGCCGCCAGATGGGCCACGGCACCCAGATCCATGACCTCCTGGGGGTTGTTGCTGCACAGCATGGCGTAGCCGGTGGAGCGGCAGGACATCACATCGCTGTGGTCTCCGAAGATGGACAGTGCATGGGTCGCCAGCGCACGGGCCGAAACATGGGTCACGCCGGGCAGCAAGCTGCCGGCGATCTTATACATGTTGGGGATCATCAGCAGTAGACCCTGGGAGGCGGTGAAGGTGGTGGTTAGTGCGCCTGCGGTCAGAGAGCCATGGACCGCGCCCGCTGCGCCGCCCTCCGACTGCATGACCGATACCTTGACCGGCTGACCAAACATATTCTTCCGTCCTTCTGCGGACCATTTGTCCGACAGTTCCGCCATAACGGAGGACGGGGTGATGGGATAGATCGCTGCGACCTCTGTAAAAGCATAGGCCACATGGGCTGCCGCGGTATTGCCATCCATTGTCTTGCGCTTTCTTGCCACGTTGACTCCTCCTTGTCCCAGGGGAAATGGGGACCCATTTCGCTGGAAATTTCCTTTTATGTTCAGAGACGAGCCTTCTCTTGCGGCTCGTCGATCGTTCTGACAATTTTATTCTAGCATCTTCCCCGTCACCTTGTAAATGAAGCTTCTACCCAAAAATCCTGCATAAAACCTTGTAGAATCCTTTCATCCTGCCGGTAACACAAAAGGAGAACGATGGGAGCAATTGTTCTTTGTGCAAATAAACTAGGTGCGTTTTGTCAACTTTTCTACCAAGTGTTGTTCTTCTGCCTTTCCGAGCAAAAACCGCCGACGCATTTTTTGACAATACGTCGGCGGTTTGAGACGGGTTCCCGGCAGATCTCAACGGTCCAAAATACGCCCATCTGCCGAAAAGGTCACCACGTTCCAGGGGATATGTTTTCCGCTGGCCAAAAGAGCACTCTTAGCGGCGCTTTCCAACCCGCCGCAGCAGGGCACCTCCATGCGGGTAACGGTCAGGCTCTGAATATCGTTGGCCATGAGGATCTGCGTGAGCTTGTCCCGATAATCCACATCATCCAGCTTGGGACATCCGATGATCGTGATGTGATCGTTCATAAATTCCTGATGGAAATTGCCGTAAGCGTAGGCTGTGCAATCTGCCGCTACCAGCAGGTGCGCCCCCTGATAATACGGCGCACGGACCGGCACCAGCTTGAGCTGCACCGGCCACTGGTTCAGGCAGCTGGCTGCCGGAGCCGTTTGTTCCATCGGCTGGTGGCAGATGCTCCGGCTCATGCTGCCAGGGCAGGTGTGCATCGCGTGGGAATGGGGATGAACCGGAGCCTGCGCCGCCTGCTTTGCCCGCAGGACAGCAGCCTCATCATAGGCCGGAGCCTCCCGCACCTCAAAGGTGATCGCCCCGGTGGGACATCCGGGCAGGCAGTCACCCAAACCATCGCAGTAGTCCTCTCTGGTCAGCTTTGCCTTGCCGTTTACCATCTGAATGGCCCCTTCGTGGCAGGCTTCCGCGCAAATTCCGCAGCCATTACAAGCTTCTTCGTGGATTTTAATGATTTTTCTTACCATATCCATAACCTCCTTGGGCAGCGCCCCTTGACTTTCTGCCTACATTCTAGTAGGATGGACGGGATGCGTATGTTGGAAATCCAACAAAGGAGTGAAAAAATGCGGGAATATCTGGCGCTGCTGGGGCAAAGTCCCCTGTTTCACGGCATCTCTCCCCAAGAACTGGAGGGGATGCTCCCCTGCCTGGGTGCCAGAGAGCTCCAGGCAGACAAACACCAGATGATTTTTCGAGCCGGCGATCCGGCCCGCTGGGTGGGATTGGTTCTGTCGGGTGCCGTTCATGTGATCCAGGAGGATTACTATGGAAATCGAAGCTTGGTGGCACTCCTCCAGCCGCCCCAACTGTTCGGCGAGGCTTTTTCCTGCGCTGGGGTGGACACCTTGCCGGTCACTGTGGAAGCAGCCCAGGACAGCCGGATCTTGCTGCTGGACTGCCAGCGGGTCTTAACCACCTGTGATGACGCTTGCGTCTTTCACCGGCGCTTGGTAACAAACCTTCTCAAGGTGGTTGCCGCCAAAAACCTCATGCTGACCCAAAAGCTTTCCCTGCTCTCCAAACGGACCACGCGGGAAAAGCTCATGGCGTACCTGGCCGCAGAGGCCCAGCGAGTGGGTAGCCCTTCCTTCACACTATCCTTGGACCGTCAAGCCTTGGCAGATTATCTAGGGGTTGACCGTAGCGCTATGTCCGCCGAGCTCAGCAAGCTCCGCCGGGACGGTTTGCTGCAATGCAAGGGTCGCCACGTTGTCCTGCAAAAAGTACACTCAAAAACACCCTAAGAAAAGAGAGAGAATGTCAATGCAATTCATCCGGACCAATGGGCGCGGTATACTTCTGTGCCTGATCCTTGCGCTGCCCGCCTGGTGGCTGGGCAGCCGCTTCCCTGTGATCGGCGGGCCGATCCTGGCGATCCTGCTGGGGATGCTGGTGGCTATCCCTTTGAAGGACCAAGGGCGTATGGCCCCCGGCATCAAGTTTACCTCCAAAAAGGTCCTCCAGTGGGCGGTCATCCTGCTGGGTTTTGGCCTGGACCTGACCGTAGTGCTGCGCACAGGCAAGCAGTCTCTGCCTATCATTTTGTGTACGATCACGGCTTCTCTGGTCATCGCGTTCGTTCTGCATAAAGTCCTGCATATTCCCAGTAAGATCTCAACCCTCATCGGGGTTGGCTCCTCCATCTGCGGTGGGTCTGCCATTGCCGCCACCGCACCGGTCATCGACGCGGACGACGAAGAGGTCGCTCAGGCCATCTCCGTCATCTTCTTCTTTAATGTATTGGCCGCCATCCTTTTCCCCATCCTAGGCCACGCCATCGGCTTCGATACCGCCTCCGGGGAAGCTTTCGGTATTTTTGCTGGAACGGCCGTGAATGACACCTCTTCCGTCACCGCTGCCGCCGCCACCTGGGACAGCATGTGGGGGCTGGGCACGGCCACGTTGGACAAGGCCGTCACTGTAAAGCTCACCCGTACCTTGGCCATCATCCCCATCACCCTGGTCCTGGCGTTGATCCAGACCAAAAAGGGCTGTCGGGAACAGGGCAAGAGCGTAAGCCTAAAGGCCATCTTCCCCTTCTTCATCCTTTACTTTATTGCCGCCTGCCTCATCACCACCATCGCCGTTCACTTTGGGGTGGCCGCCTCTTTCTTTGCCCCGCTGAAAACGCTGAGCAAATTCCTGATCGTGGTCGCCATGGCCGCCATCGGCCTGAACACGAACATCGTTAAATTGATCCGTACCGGCGGAAAACCCCTCCTGCTGGGCCTATGCTGTTGGGGCGGGATCACGGGCACCAGTCTGCTGGCACAGCATTTTCTGGGGATCTGGTGAGCGATCTACCCATGAACTTTTATATTATATAAGGAAGGAGGCGCCCGCCCATGTCCTTTCAATCCTATACGTTTCTCTTCTTGCTGCTGCCGGTAGCTGTTGCAGGCTGGTGGCTTCTAAACTGGCGAGGCCACGGAATGCTGGCGCAGGGATTTCTGCTCCTGGTCTCCTTGGCTTTTTATGGGAAAGCGCGTCTTGCATTCCTGCCCATTCTGCTGGGAAGCATCCTTTTTAATTTTTGGCTCGGCAAAGGTCTGCAAACCTTTTCCCGTTGTCAAAAAAGGTTCCTGGCGCTGGGCCTGCTGGGCAACTTAGGCCTACTGGGTTATTTCAAGTATGCCAACTTCTTTTTGGAAAATGTAAATCGGGTGCTTGGGACCTCCCTGGGTGCCTTGACGCTTCTGCTTCCTCTTGGTATCAGCTTCTTCACCTTTCAGCAGATCGCTTATCTCATGGACTGCTATCGAGGGGACAAGCCAAACTATACCCTGCTCGAATATGCCTGCTTTGTCAGCTTTTTCCCCTGTGTTACGTCCGGTCCCATTGCCTTCCACGATGAAGTCATCCCACAGCTGCGGGCGGCAAATGGCCATGGCCCGACGGCACAGACCATCGCAGAAGGTCTATGGCTCTTCTCACTGGGAATGTGGAAAAAAGTCCTGCTGGCCCAGGCCTTTGGCGGCGGTGCCGATTGGGGGTATAACAACATCCCCGCCCTGAACAGCACCACCGCCTTGGCTGTGGTCCTGAGCTACACGCTTCAGCTCTATTTCGATTTCAGCGGCTACACCGACATGGCCCGCGGCATCGGCAAGATGATGGGGGTGACCCTGCCGGAAAACTTCGACGTTCCCTACCAAGCCCTGACCATCCGGGGGTTCTGGAAGGGGTGGCACATCACCATGACGCGCTTCTTTACCCGCTATCTCTACATTCCATTAGGCGGCAGCCGTAGGGGAACGTCCCGGACCTGCGTCAACACCATGATCATCTTCCTGGCCTCTGGCCTGTGGCACGGAGCGGATTGGTCCTTTGTGGTGTGGGGTGGGCTACATGGCATCGCCATGGTGGCCGACCGTCTGTTGGGCAGCCGCTTGGAAAAGGTCCACCCTGCCCTCTCCTGGGCCGTGACCTTCGCTTACGTCAATCTATGCTGGATCTTCTTCCGGGCGGACAGCATCCATCAAGCGCTCTCCATGGGCAAGGCCATTGCCCGATGTAATTTTGGCGCTTTGTCTGACCAATTTACAGACAATTTCCAGCTGGCCCTGCCCGCTTGGATCGGCCGAGAGATGGGGATCACCCTCCCCCGCCTGGCACTGCTGATGTTCCTGGCCTTTACGGCGTTCGCCCTGGTATTCTGTTTACAGGAGAAACCGGTGAAAAACCGGAAGTTTGTAATGACCGGGAAAAAGGGCGTGTTGGCAGGTGTTCTGCTGTTCTGGTCCATCATCTCCCTGGGCACCGTCACGCAGTTTATCTACTCGAATTTCTGAAAGGAGGGACGCCCATGCCCCGACGGTTTCTTGCCTTGTTTTTCGCGGTCTTCTTTGCGCTGACCGCGCTCTTTGCCGGCACGGTGTATGTGCTGGACCCCTATTATCATTTTCACGGCCCTGTGCTTGGGATGCCTTTGTGGCTGCGCTACCCCCGCTATCAGTCCCCCGGTGCAGCCAAAAATCTGCCGTATGACCATCTCCTGCTGGGAACCTCTGTCACAGCCAACTTCCATACCGACCAATTTGATGAAGCTCTGGGCGGACGGACGCAGAAGATCATCATTCACGGCGCGTATTTTGAGGAATTGCTCCGCCCCCTGGACATCGCCTTAGAAACCCATGACTTAGATCAAATCTTTTGGGGCGTAGACTCCGACTGCTGGCGCAAATACGACGCCGACAACACCTGGGAAGACGCCAGCTATCTTTTCGACAACAACCCCTTCAACGATCTCCACTATCTTCTGAACAAAGAGATGGTTTTCTACACGCTGACTGAAATGGTAGATGACCTCCGCGCAGGCGGCACCGACGACGAACACACGGGTGGTTACATCTGGGGAGATGACAAGGAATGGTCCAAGGAAGCCGCGCTGGCCACCTACCAGCGTCAGGCAGAAAAAGCCGCCCAACAAGTCCCGTCGGACAGTCTCCTGGCCCCGGCGGAAGAAAATCTTTCCCATGTCTTGGCCCGTGTCGATGCTAACCCGCAAATCACATTTACCTTCTATCTCCCCCCGGCCAGCATCCTTTTCTGGGATAAGACCGACCGCAACGGAGAGATTGAAGCCACGCTCACCATGCAGCAGAAAGTCCTGGAGGAGCTGACTTCCCGCTCCAACACCAGAGTATTTTACTTCATGGACGACCTAGACCTCATCACAAGTCTGGACAATTACTGTGACCATGTCCACTACTCCCCTGCCGTCTGCCAGGAGCTGGCCCATCGGATCCTGCAGGACCAACCCATGACCCAGGAGGAGATCGCGCCGCGGATCGCGGCGTTCCGCGCATTTTTGCAAAGCTATGATTTTGATGCTCTGTTTGAATCGTAAAAAAGAAGGTTTGCCGATCATAGCAAACCTTCTTTTTTATGATTCAGTCCCACTCCCCCCGGCGAAAGGCCTGGATCATGTGGTTCGTCAAACTAACACCATCTGGAGGCAGATCTATCTCATCCCGATGATACCAACCAGCTTGGGAGAGTTCCTGTCGATCCAAATGGATGGCGGAGGGGCCGTCCAGGCGGGCAAAAAATCCCAGAAGTAAGTTGGCATCCGCCCCCCAAGGCTGACTGCCGTAATAACGCAGGTCTTTCACCTGAAGCCCCACTTCCTCCATCACTTCCCGGCGGACCGTATCTTCTGCCGTCTCTCCGATCTCCGTAAACCCGGCGATCAGCGCGTATCCCTTGTAGTCCCGTCCTTGGTAGCGGGTCATCAGGATCTGATCCCCGCGGGTCACCGCGACGATCACAGCCGGGGCGATCTTGGGATAGATCAGGTTGCCGCACTTTGGGCAGCGAAGCATCCGTTCTACCGAGTCCGGCTGGGTCCGCTCCCCGCATCGACCACAGAATCGGTTGGCCCCGTACCACTCCGCCAGATGATAGGCTGTGGCTTCCGCGAAGCAGAGGACGCGGGATTTTTTGCTCCGCTCATGGCGCAGGTCGTGCCACTCATATCCCTCCGGGCTTTCTAAAGCGTTTGGGTACTCCGCAAGATAGTAGGCAGTCTCGTCGATGATGAAGAGAAATTGAGGCTGGCCGATGTGCGCCGCCACGGCGGCGTAATCCGGCAGCACCAATGCCTCCCCATCCCAGCGTTCCAGCACAGTCCGACCCCGGAAGAAAAAGCATTTGTCCTCCGGTTTGGGCGGGCGGGGCTGGTAGGCCACTTGATAGCAGCTGGGAAAAATGTCTTGTATCATCTGGTCCATTGGGTCAGGTCTCCTTAGTTTTCTTCCTTTTCTGCGCTGGGTTTCGGCGGGCGCAAATCGCGCCAGAACTCGTATTCCGGTTCCAAAACCTCCATCTGCTCCGGGTTCATGCCCATGGGGCTGTCTCGGAAGAGGCGTGGGTCCATGTAGCGGACGTACTCCTGGATAACAGGGGAAAATTCCATTTGGTCCAAAATATCCAGCTGGAGATCCACCCCATGGGCGATCTCCACTAGCGTCAGGCCCTCCTCTTCCAGACGGAAAACGGCACGCTCCGTGATATACCAGACCTCCTGCCCCTTTTTTAGGGCTTCCCGCCCGGAGAAGGTGATCGCTTCCACTTGTTCCAGGAATTTTTTCTGAGGTCCTTGGGCATGGATGGCCAGGCCGTCGCCCTTGATCTTGACCTCCTGTTTCCCGGCGGTAAAGGTCCCAATGAAGCAGAGCTTTTTTACGTTCTGGGTGATGTCGATGAAGCCACCCGCCCCAACGACACGGTTGTTGAAGCTATGGGCATTCACGTTCCCCCAGCGGTCCACCTCCGCAAAGCCCAGCACGGCCATATCCAATGCACCGCCGTCGTAGAGCTGTAAAATATCCGCCATGCGATACATGGCTTCTGGGTCGATCGCCGCGCCGAAGTCGATCCCGCCCAGGGGGATCCCGCCTAAGGGCCCACACTCCATGGAGAGGGTAAAGAGATCGGAAAGCCCCTCCTCCTGGGCTACGGAGCCGATCCCGCCCGGCATCCCGATGCCCAGGTTGATGAGGGAACCTGGGCGCAGCTCCATGGCCGCCCGGCGGCAGCAGATCTTCCGGGGCCCCATGGCCAAGGGTTCAAAACCTGTGGAGGGAACCTTCGCCAGGCCAGCGATCTCCGGCCGGAAGGCATCGGTAGCAAAACTCTGCCGGCTGTACTCCGGCTTGCCCTCGACCACATAGTCCACCATAAAGCCATGCAAAAAGACTTCTTTGGCTGGGATACTCCCCTTTTGAACGATCTTATCCACCTGAGCAATCACGATACCTCCGGAATTATGGACAGCAGAGGCTACCTCAAACTGCTCGATGTTCATGGCCTCGTTGGCAAGGGACAAATTGCCCGCCTCGTCGCCGTAGGTTGCCCGGATAAAGCAGATGTCAATGGGGAAAGTGGGATAAAATAGACATTCTTTTCCTCCCAGCTCAATCAGTGAGACGATCTCTTTTCCCAGATCCTTGGTCTTTTGGTTGGCCTTGCCACCGCCGTTGCGGGGGTCGGCGAAGGTCCCGATGCCGGTGGTGGCGATGGCGCCAGGCAGCCCCCCGGCGATGGCCCGGAAGAGGGCCATGAGATTGCCCAAGGGCAGCAGGAAGCAGGAGACTTTTTCCTCTTGCACCAGCTTCCGCAGGCCAGGGTCATAACCCATGTGGGATAGGATCAGCTCCTGAAACATCCCTGGCTTTTCCGCCAAATGGCTCACGCCCCGGCCTTTTCCGTCGCCCTGACTGGTGCATTTGACCAGCGTAACGTCTTTTGGATGGCTGGTCTGGTCAAAGTGATCAGCCAAGGCCATCATCAGATCTTCGGGGCATCCGAAGCCATTGAAGCCCGTGGTGGTCAGGGTGCAGCCGTCCTGGACCAGCGCGGCGGCCTGGGCGGCGGTGATGATCTTGCTCATGTTTGTTCCCTCTCCTTATTCCGGTCAAGTTCAATGCTCCTATTATACCATGCTTTTTCTCTGGGGCAAGACAGCAACCTCCCCTTTTCCCCTTTTTTCGGGGCAGAGAAAAGAATTTCTTGCGCTTTCTCCTACGTCCCGGTATACTGAAAGGCAAGAACTCTCCCCAAGAGGGAGAAGACAAAGAAGGTATCACGATGCTCCCTCCCGTCCCAATGCACATCATCGCCACCATGCACAGCGCCTTTCCCACCAAGTTCGGCATTCCTCGGCAGAGCGGCCTGGTGTCTGAATTACAATCTACGATCGTCTTTGAGCCAGAATACCGCAACCCCGATGCCCTGCGGGGGATCGAGGGCTTTTCTCACCTCTGGCTGGTCTGGTCATTTTCCAAGGCCGTTCGGAAGACTTGGTCCCCGACGGTCCGCCCGCCCCGCCTGGGGGGCAACACTCGGATGGGCGTCTTCGCCACCCGCTCTCCCTTCCGGCCCAACGCCATTGGGCTTTCTTCGGTCAAGCTGAACGGGATCGAAGAAACAACCCACCTAGGCACGGTCCTTCATGTCTCCGGGGCTGACCTCTTGGACGGCACACCCATTTTTGACATCAAGCCCTATCTTCCCTACACCGATGCCCACCCGGACGCCACCAGCGGCTTTACGCAGAGCTACACCGGCTACCATCTGGAGGTCATCTTCCCGCCGGACCTGCTGGAACAAGTCCCACCAGACCTCCGCCCTGCCCTCACCGGCGTGCTGGCCCAGGATCCCCGCCCGTCCTACCAGGACGACCCGGAGCGGGTCTATGGCATGGCTTTTGGGGGCCTGGAAGTGAAGTTCAAAGTCTGTGAAAAGACTCTGGCTGTGGTCTCCGTGGAAAAAAGCTCCTTCTAAAATACAAGTACCCCCTTCATCGAGCGTTCGGTGAAGGGGGTACTGATCTGATATGGGATCGTTTTTTTGCAGGTTGTGACAAACGTTAGCCACAATACGCCACAGGGTTCACACGGCTGCTGCTGGAGCTACTCAGCCACAGCTCGAAGTGCAGGTGGGAGCCGGTAGAGTTGCCGGTGGAGCCAACATAGCCGATGGTCTGTCCCTGGCTCACAGTCTGGCCAGCAGAGACAGCCCGCTGGGACTGGTGGGCGTACATAGTACGGGACCCATCGCTGTGCGCGATGACCACGTAGTTTCCGTAAGAGGAGCCATAGGTGGAGATGACCACCACGCCGCTCTTGGCCGCCCGGATGGGCGTACCGCTGGGCGCGGGAACGTCACAGCCACCGTGGAGCTCCTGGCCGTGGTAGGGGCAGTTCCGGTAGCCGAAGGGAGAGGATACTCTCGTGTACCCCGACAGGGGCCACAGGTAGCCACTAGAGCTTGTGGTTCCGCTGGAGGAGCTGTTACTGCTGGACGAAGAGTTGTTGCTGGAAGAATTGCTCGAAGAGCTGTTATTAGAAGAACTGGAACTGTTGTTATTCTTGTTCGCGTTCTGCTGCTGTCTTTTGGCTTCCTCTTCCTTCTGTCTCTTCTTGGCAGCGGCTTCTGCTGCGGCCTTCTCTGCGGCTTCCTTTGCCGCTTTCTGTCTGGCGGCCTCTTCTGCGGCCTTCTGCGCGGCGATCTGCGCCTGGTATTGCTTCTCTGCCTGGGCAATCTGGTTGGCCAGGTTGGACTGGCTGTTTTCCAGCTTTGCCATCTGGGAGTTGTACGTAGAGGATTGGCTGGTGATCTGCTGGATGGTAGCTTCCACCTTGGCCTGCTCGGTCTGCAGGTCGGCCTTCTGGCTTTCCAGGCTGGCCTTGGCCGTTTCCTCGGCGGCCTTACTCTCTTCCAGGGCCGTCTTGGCGTCGGCAACTTCCTGGCGGGCCTTAGCCAGCTGATCCATGATCTCGTTGTCATAGTCCATGACTTCGGAGATGGCATTCACCTGGTCCAGCAGGTCCGAGAAGCTGCTGGCGTTGAAGATAACGGACCAGTAGGACACATTGCCCCGCTCTTCCATGCTCCGCACGCGCTCGCAGAATGCCTCGTAATACTTGGCTTCCTTTTCCTTGGCGGCAGCCAGCTCGCTCTCCTTCTGGGTGATCATCTCGCCGTACTCTGCAATGGCCTGTTCGGACACAGCGATCTCACTGCGGAGGACGTTGATCTTCTGCTCCAGCAGGAGCTTCTCGTTGAGGGCGGAGTTCTTGGAGTTGGACAGCTTATCCAGCTTTTTCTGGATGTCCGCCTTCTGGGAGCTTAAGCTCGCCGCCTGGGACTTTAAGTTGTTGATGTCATCTTGGGTCACAGCCTGCGCCTGGGGCAGACCAGCGGCCATCAGGCCAAACAGCATGACCAGTGTCATTGCCATTGCTCCCAGCCGCTTCGCCCAACCCTTGGTGCGATAAGAATGCTGCATCGTTCGCATCACCTCGTGAAGATTTTCAAATTGTCTGTTGTGTATGGAGTTTCTTGTCAACGAGACCAGTATAACATACCCTGTCAAAGATTGCAAGAAAAAACAAAAGTTTTACAAAAGAGTAACAAAGTTAGGTAGTTACTTCTCCAGGAACAGCACGCCCAGGGTGCCGGGGCCACAGTGAGAGGTCACAGTGCAGCCCGTGCGTGTAAAGAGGACTTCCTTTACATCCGGCACGGCAGCACGGACTGTATTCTCGAGCTGCTGGGCCAGCTCCGGGGATGGCTGATTCGAGGTCGTGATGAAGATGTAGTTGGGGTCCACAGGCTGGGCCGACAGGCGCTCAGTGATGTACTTGTGGTACACCTTCTCGATGTTGCCCCGGTACTTTTTGCAGACCTCCAGCTTACCATCCCGCATCTCGATGCAAGGCTTGAGATTCAGCAGGTTGGCACCGAAGGCTGCCACACCGGTGCAGCGGCCGCCCTTCCACATGTACTCCAGGGTGTCAATGACGAAGCTGACGTTGACGCGGGGGATCATCGCTTCCATCGCCTTGGCGATGGAAGCAGCGTCCATGCCCTCGTCCCGCATCTTGCAGGCAGCCAGGACCATCTCGCCCACGCCGGTGGTCAGCTTATGGGTGTCGATGGGATAGATGCCGGGCAGGTCCTGGGCAGCGATGACAGCGTTCTGGTACGTCCCGGATAGGCCGGAGCTGATGCTCAGAAAAATTACCTCATAGCCCGCCTCTACCAAGGGGGTGAAGAAGTCCGTAAACTCCTGGGGGCTAACAGCAGCAGTCCTGGGCAGGGTCTTATCCTTGGCATAGCGCTCGAAGATCATCTCCTGGGTAAAGTTCACACCATCCAGATAGGTGTCCTCTCCCAGTAGGACGTGAAGGGGGGCGGTTTTTACGTTAAAACGCTCCAGCAGCTCCGGGGTCAGGTCACAAGTGCTGTCGCTGGTGATAAAGACAGGTTTACTCATTGGTACAGTTCCTTTCCACATTCTCACATTCTCTATGGTCTGTTTTCTCAGGGATATCCGATAACTGGGAGAAATTTGAAGTTTCCCGCATTGTCATTATAGCCGCAGTCCCAAGGAATTTCAAGAGCCGGGCTTTCATTTCTCCCCGCCGCCAAAAAATTCCCTTGTCTTCTGCAAAACCTGCTCCAACTCACCTTCTCCCATCAGAGGATGTTCCCCGTTGGGCAGAAGCAACAGGTCCGCGCCGAACTGCGCGGCAAAGCGCTGCGCATCCTCCGGGGGTGCCACGCTGTCCTTGGCCCCATGGACCATGGCTAGATCGGCCAGACCCTTCTGATAACGGGTAAACACATCGTGCTCTGCCAGATCCACCAAAAAGGGCGGCATGATCCGCATCTCCCGCACATAGTCATAGTCTGGGACGAAGTAGCCCCGTTCGGACAAGCTTCCCTTGGCCCGCTGGTCCAGCCAAGTGTTGACCAGCTTGGGCATGGTCACAGCCGCCGAACGCAGAAACGCCTTGGCGCCCTGCACTGGATCCCGCCCCAGACGCAGAAGGGTGATATAGGCCCCAAAGCTGGACCCAAAATACCCAACGCTTGCCTTAGGCAAAATGGTTCTGACCCACGCCTCTACCGTCTCCAAATCATCAATGCAATAGGGCACTCGCAGGTACGCCCCGTCTACCGGGCTATCCCCATGGGCGGGGAAGTCAAAAGCCACGGCGGTGATCCCGTGCTGAGGCAGGGTCTGCATCAGTGCCTCGACCATAGGACTTGCCTTACTGCTGCCGAAGCCATGACAGATGATCACCGCCTGCTCCTCTCCAGCCCAGGCAGCCCGGACCGGGATGTCATAGCCATTGCGGCCGGGGACCCACTCCATTTTCATGGGCATCCTCCTCCTTTTGCCCTATTCTGGCATAGTTAGCCCGCCGCGTCAAGAGGGCAAAAATACCGCCCCTGCGGCTGGGCAGGCGCGGTATTTTGTGCATCTTAGTTCTTGGTCGACACAGGGGGCGTCGGTGTCTTGTTTTCGGGTTCCGTGTGCTTGACCGTCTCTACGATGCCCTCGGCTAGACCCGCCAAACCCTGGATCTCCGAAGGGATGATGATCTTGGTGGCCTTGCCATCTGCAGCGGCCTGGAATGCCTCCAGGGCCTTGATGCGGATGACAGCATCGGTGGGGCAGGCTTCGTTCAGCATCTTCAAAGAGCTGGCCTTCGCCTCGTTCACGCGCAGGATGGCGGTAGCCTCTGCTTCTGCTTCCATGATCCGAGCTTGTTTTTCGGCGTCAGCCCGCAGGATGCGGGATTCCTTTTCGCCCTCGGCCACCAGAATCTGACTCTGCTTCTGGCCTTCGGCCTGCAGAATGGATTCCCGGCGCTCCCGTTCGGCACGCATCTGCTTCTCCATGGCGTTCTGGATGTCCTTGGGGGGCAGGATATTTTTCAGCTCCACGCGGTTGACCTTAATGCCCCAGGGATCGGTGGCTTCATCCAGGATAGACCGCATCCGAGCGTTGATGACATCACGGGAGGTCAAAGACTGGTCCAGCTCCAGCTCGCCGATGATGTTACGCAGGGTCGTAGCCGTCAGATTTTCGATGGCATTCATGGGGTTTTCCACACCGTAGGCATAGAGCTTGGGGTCGGTGATCTGAAAATAGAGGACAGTGTCGATCTGCATGGTGACGTTGTCCTTGGTGATCACGGGCTGGGGCGGGAAATCTGCCACCTGTTCCTTCAGGGAGACCACTCGCTGGATTCGATCGATAAAGGGGAGCTTAAAGTGAAGGCCCACGCTCCAAACAGCGTGGAACGCGCCCAGGCGCTCGATGACATAGGCCTTTGACTGCTGCACCACACGGATGCAGCGGGCCAGGATCACCAAAATCACCACGATGAGAATGATGATCGGAAGGGGCGTCATGTCAAAATAATACATAGAGTTACCGATTCCTTTCTATGAACAAAGTCATGGGGTCGTAGCGGCTTCTTCTTTTTCCGTTGGTCCGGCCAGGCTCACAATGGCTTTCACGCCCTCGATGCGCTCCACGCGGACCAGCGTTCCCTTGGGAATGGGCTCGTCTTGGGTCGAGCGGGCCGTCCAAATAGCACCGCCTACCTTGACCTGACCGATCCCCCGCAGGTTGTCGATTTCTTCCAGAACAACGGCCTCTTGGCCTAAAATACGGTCTGCGTTGGTCTTGACCAGCTTGGGCTGGACCCATTTCCGGGCCATCGGCCGCACCAGCGCCATCGCCACCAAAGACACAACGACGAACAGGGCAATCTGCACCGGCAAACCAGCTCCTAGCCAGGTCGCAATGAGAGCCACCAAGCTGCCTGCGCAGAACCAGACAGAAACCAAACCCGCCGTAATGCCTTCTACTCCGGCAAAAATAATCAGCAGGATCAGCCATACAGTCTGCATACTCAAGAATTGTTTCCTCCCTTCTCCATTGCACAAAAGTACACAAAAGTATCTTCACATCTTATAATATAATTGTATCATACGTTGCATATCCCTGGCAACCAAAATTTTCAAGAGTGAGGCATAAAATTCCCCCGTTTTCGACACCTCTGCCCTCTGGTTCGTCATCAAGCGCACCCAAGCGCAGGCTTACCCCTCCCCTTGTAGTTTCTACCGGTCTGTGCTAGAATAAACGGGACAAGAAACAGCGGAACAGGAGGGCTGTGCCGTGCGAAAAAAACAGGAAAAGAAAACCTGGTATCCCCTGGACAACGCCGGTGTACTCTACTCCGCCCTGCAAAAGGAACGCTACTCCGCCGTCTACCGCTTCTCCGCTGTAATGACCCAAACGGTCGACCCACTGGCGTTGCAGCGGGCAGTACAGAAGACCATGCCCCGCTTTCCCACCTTCGGCGTTCGTATCCGCCGGGGGGCTTTCTGGTGTTACTTTGAACCAAACCCCAACCCAGGGCCATTCGTCAAAAAAGATATGGCAAACCCCTGTCAGCCCATTCGTTTCCACGAGGACAATGACTGGCTCATCCGCATTTTTTACTATGAAAAACGAATCTCGTTAGAAGTTTTTCATGCCATTTCCGACGGGGCCGGATCCATCATTTTTCTGCGAACATTACTGGCTGTGTATTTGCGGGAACGGGGGTATGACATTCCCAATGGTCCTGGCATCCTGGACGTCAACGAGCCGCCCCGGAAAGAGGAACGTGAGGACGCTTATGGCCGTTACGCAGGCAAAACGATCCTGCGGGGGCCATTGGAAAAGACCGCTTTCCCAAACACCAGCCAGGCTGAGCCATTTTACACCCTGAATGTCACCATGGGACTGGTTCCTGTGGATCAAATTCGGGCCGTTGCACGAGGCTACGGTGCCACCATTACGGAATACCTGACTGCCGTGTTACTAAAAAGCCTGATAGAAAATCAAGCCGCCAAAAAGTTTCGACATCCCCAACCGGTGGCGCTGGCCATTCCCATCAATCTGCGGCCCTGGTTTCCCTCGGAAACGTTGCGGAATTTTATTTTGACCATGCGGCCAGTCGTTGACCCCTCCTTGGGAGAATACTCCCTGGAGGAGATCGTCTCCCTGGTCCACCACTCCATGCGCCTGCACGCCAACCGGCAAGAGATGCGGGCCAAGCTGACTGGCAATGTGCGCTTTACCAAAAATAAATTTTTGCAGATCGTCCCTCTGGTGTTAAAAAATCCTGTCATGTCCTTCTCGTACAAGCTGGTGGGGGTGCGGCCCTATTCGGGGACCTACACCAATCCAGGACCTTTTCCCGTTCCCCTGGAGATGGAGCCGCATATTCAGCACATGGAAGTTATGCTGGGCCAGGCAACCCGACCTTCCCCGCACTGCGCTTCCATCAGCTATGGGAACATCATGGCCATCACCTTTGCCGGAACGGGCGTTTCCAGCGAGACGGAGCGCCGGTTCTTTACCCATCTGGTTCGGGAGGGCATCCACGTCAAAGTGGAGTCTAACCGCACCTATTAAGTTTCTGTGCATCCTCATTTTGGATGGAGGTGTTTTTTCGATGTCTTACTGCGTCAACTGTGGGGTCGAGCTGGACGCCACTGCGTCCTTCTGTCCCCTGTGCCATACACCAGTGTATAACCCAAACCAGCCGGTAGACGAAATATCTCCCAAGCCTTTCCCCACGGAGCGGAAAGAAGTTCCGCCGGTTTCCCGGATCCAGGTAGCGATTCTACTGACTGCTATCTTTGCTTCGGTGGGGGTATGCTGTGGTGTGCTGAATATTTTTCTGCGTACACAACACACTTGGTCCCTCTATGTGATCGGCGCTGTCATCATGCTTTGGATCTGGACGGTGCCTCCCCTGCTGCACCACAAAAAAGATACGTTCCGACTCCAGCTTTTCGCAGACATTATGGCGATCGCTGTCTATATCTCCCTCATCGCCGTAGATCTGGACGGCTGGAACTGGTATTGGCACTTGGCCCTCCCCATCATTTTACTCTTGGGGGCTGTGTTCTTGTTCTGGGGTATTACTATGGGTGTAAAAAAGCGCAGCACCCTGACTTCGATCACCTTGGTCATCGGATCCATTGGTGCATTTGCCGTGGGGGTCGAGTGTCTGTTAGACCGTTTCTTTCACGGATCCTGGAGCCCCAGCTGGTCTCTGATCGTACTGACGGTATGCGTCATTATCATCATTCCGCTCATTGTCGTGCGGCGGGTGCCATCTTTGCGGGAAGAGGTGCGGCGGCGGTTCCATATGTAAAGCGCCTACTTTGTAGAATTTCCCCCTGGATCTATGATCCAGGGGGATTTCATATAGCTTATGCTGCGCCAGCGTTGGCGTTGATCTGGTCGATCACTTGGCGGATACCCTGCCACAGGCTGAGGTCCTGGAAGACTTCGCCCAAGCTCCCCTGTCGGTCAAAGGGCGGGCCTTGCAACACCCGCAGGTCCCGGAGCATCCCGTTGTGGACAATGTACTCCACGATCTGATTGACAAAATAGATCTGACGGGCATCTAAATTTGTGTCGTTCAAATAGCGGGAAAAGGCGGCTTTGGCGGCGTTCATGTCCAGCCCTACGATCTCCCGCACCAGCTCGCCCAGGGGCTTTTGGCCATACTCTGCTTCGTAGTCCTCCTTGGTGCCCACCTCGCTCCATAGAATTTGTTCCAATTCCTGCACGTCAGATTCGCCCAAGGGGAGGTTGCTGCGTAACTTGGCGATGGCTGGGGCGTCCTGGTTCTTTCGGATGTAAAACTCAGCTTTGGCCTTATAGTTTTTCAAGTCGTCATTTTCCAGGTCCGCCTCGGTCCACTCGGTAGAGAGAATTTCATCGGTAAAGTTCGTGGTATAGACGGCACTCCCGCGTGGGATATATTTCATCAGGTCCCGCAAGTTCTGCCGGATGTACTCAAACTCATGGATGCCTGCCCGGTCCAGATAGGTCCCGTGCAGGATATTCTCGATCAGTTCCGACTGCGCTGCGATCTCCGGGATATTCGCCACGCCAGCGACCCCGGCCACCCGTTTCACCAAGTCCTTTTTGGCGCGGGTGTAGGTCTTGTCCGCCAGATAGGCCAACTCTATGCCATAGAGCAAGGCGTCAAACCGCACGGCGCTGGCCTCGTCCTCATCCGGCAAAATAAGCGGCGTCAGCTCCGCCCGGAGCTGGTTGAGCTTCTCTTCCGTCAGGATGTCGTAGGTTCGTTCGTCGTTATACTGCTCTACAAAACGCAGATGCTGCTTCACCGCGAAATTGTCCTGATTCAGCTCCCGCACTTTGGCGGCCATCTCCTCCACCAGCCGGCGGCGGAAGGTGATGAGTTCCTCTGTCTGGTAGTCTAAGTCCTGTAATTTCCAGGCGATCTGCGCTTTCAGGCCAAAGATCGCCCCTTGCAGCGGCAGGCCGTTGGGGGTGGGCTTGCCCTTGCTCAGGCGGAAAAAGGCAAAGTTCCCGCAGAAGTCAAAGATGCGAAAGCCCGTCTTGTCCTCCCCATCCAGCAGGCCCGGACAGAGCCGCGTCCCCCGCCCGATCATCTGCCAGAACTTCGCCTTGCTCATGACGGGCTTGAAAAAGACCAGATTCAAGATCTCCGGCACGTCAATGCCGGTGTCCAGCATGTCCACAGAGATGGCGATACGCGGCAGCTTGTCCGCCTCGGAAAATTCGTCGATGGCACTCTGGGCATAGGTCATATAGTTGTCGATGACTTTGGCATAGCCTGGCAGGTGGGGATATTCCTCCCCAAAGATCTGCAAAATTTTTTCGGCGTGGGCGTGGTTCTTGGCAAACAAAATCGTCTTGCCCAGCGTCTCCCCGTAGTTGACCCGCAGGCCCTCGGTCATCAAAACGTGCAGGACCAAACGGATGGTATCCTCGTTAAAAACCACTTCGTTCAGCTTTCCCGCGCCAATGCGGTCCGGCCAGTCGCCGTTCTCGTCCAGAAACGTCTCCTCGTAGGCGGCCTGTTCCTCTGGGGGCAGGTCGTCGTAAGCGATGCCTTCCTCCAAAAATTTCAGTTTCGTCTCTGCCACCCGGTAGTCCACCAGATAGCCGTCCTGCACGGCCTGGGCCAGGTCATAGCCATACGTAGGGACCCCGTTTTCCAGCTGAAAGACCTCATATGTATTCTTGTCGATCTCATCCTTCGGCGTGGCGGTCAGGCCCACTAAGGGCGCATCAAAGTAAGTAAAAATATCCTGGTATTTGTGATAGATCGACCGGTGGGCCTCGTCGCAGATGAGCAGGTCGAAATGCCCGCAGGTGAAGAGCTTCTTCCCCGTCTCGTCCGCCACCGTGTCGATGCAGTTCATCATGGTCTGATAGGTCGAAAACACACACCGGGCCGCAAAATTGTCTTTTTCCTCGCACAGGTTCGTTACGGAGAGATTCTCCAGCAAATTCACAAAGCTCCGCTTCGCCTGCGTGACCAGGGAGTTCCGGTCCGCCAGAAACAGCACGTTTTTCACCCAGTTGTGCCGCAGTAAAATATCCACCAGCGCAATGACCGTCCGCGTTTTCCCGGATCCCGTTGCCATCACCAGCAGCGCCCGCCGGCGGTTCTTCCGGTCCAAGCTGTCGCACACGGCCCGCACCGCGCCCTTCTGGTAATACCGCCCGGCAATGTCCTCCCGCACAGATACATTCGCCAAGCTCGTCCGAATCCTTCTCAAATTAAACAGCTTTTCCAGATCGCGCTTCGAGTAAATGGCCGCCACCTTCCGCTCAGGATACTGCCCGTCCTCCATGCGCGTCTCAAACCCGTTGCTCAGAAACACCACCGGCCGCCGCCCATATTGCCGCTCCAACAGATCCGCATACAGCTTCGCCTGCTGCCGCCCCTTCGCCACGTCCACGCTGGTCCGCTTGGCCTCCACCACCGCCAGCGCTTTCCCGTCGTCGCCATACAGCACATAGTCCGCAAACCCAACCTGCGCCTGATTCGGCATCCCCGCCAGCTCCACCTCTTCCAGCCAGTCCACGCCTTTCACCCAACCGGCATCAAGGAGCATGGTGTCAATGTAACGGGCACGGGTTTGGGCTTCGGTGGGGTCGTAGGAAGAACCTGCATTACTTTTGCCAGCCATACTCTGCCCCCAACACATTCAAGCAAGCAAAAAACGCTTTCTGTTGATGCTGCTCATCTAACTTCTTAACTGCTTGGCATAGTTCGCGACACGCCTTGGCTGCGTTGACCACTTCCTTATCTTGGCTTTCTTGGTAAGCCATCTGTGCCCGCATCTGCTGATAGTAGGTTGGATTTACAAACTCACGGTTGAACATCATTTCGTTGAAGTACATGGCAATTCTCCTTTCATAAAACAATCCGTCTTCCGTTTTTTACAAACTCACAGTATGACTCCCACACCTCTGTGGCTAATTGATTTAATTGTCTCCCCTCTTTCTCATATTGCCGATATTCTTCATCATTCCAGTCAAGTTTTCCGTGATCATAATGCCAAATCTTCGTTGCATAATACTTAGAATTTCCAACAGTAGCTGAATATGTATTTTCTACTAAATATCTTATGAACTTTTGAATCACACAAAAGAACGTCCCTCGTAACTTTTCAAGTTCTGAATCTAAAAACTCAAAAAATGGGTCTTCTGATTCGTACATCATTTTTTTCAACGGCTGAAAGGTTTCTACTGGATGTATCTCATTCAAATCTGCGTCTCTAAGCCAACTCCTCAAATCTTCATCAAACACATCACAAATTCGTTGAAACAGTTTCTTATCTGCTTCTGACACACCTTGTCCCATTCCCGGTACTGTATCAGAATTTGCAACTTGTTTCATCCATCGTTCTTTGTGCCCTCTCAGCTCTGCTTCACTATATCGCTTTCCTTTCGGATGCTTCGGGTCCCCTTTTCCCATGTCAGCATGACAGTCAAAACACAACGGAATACAATTCTCAAAGGTGTCTTCACCGCCATCTGCTTTCTGCCTAATGTGGTGTAGTTCCATTTTTGTCCCACAAAATTTGTGACAGATACAGCAACATCGTCCACATGCAACCAATGCTTGAGTAGCTACCGATTCAGGAAAGCTCATCTTCTATATCCCCTTTTATCCAAAATACTGTTGCATCAATGCTTTCTTTAAGGTTTCCATCTGCTCAAGACTTTTTTGTACGGTTACTTTTACTACATCTGTCTGTTCAATAAAGTCTACAAACCTATATTGACGCTCTATTGGTGGCACTACAACTAGCAATTGCTTCAATTTTGCTCCAGGTAAATGAGCAATCGTTGCTTTTGCCCCTTCAATTGCTGCAAACCCATTATTTTCACAATTAAACTTGAACCACCAAGCAAGATAATCAGGAAGAATAATTTCCTGGTTACACCTTACTCTGTGTAATGCCTTTTGAAAATAACAGGATTGTACTTGATTGTGCCATACTGCGCAACGTCCAATTTCTCCACCCTCACATACTAAAAGATCACCATCTTTAAGAGAAAACTCAACCTGTTCCGCTTCATTGAAATCCATTCGATTCAAATTATCAGTTTCAAATCTAAACCATTGAACATTTGCATTTGCTAAATACGGAAATGAATGTTTTCCTGTTTGCTGTTTTGCATCCAGCATTTTTCCTAAACGAGATGACGTAATATCTGAGAAACGATATTCTTTCCATTTCTTATCATTATGAATAACATCCCCAAACATCTCGACAAACCGTGCTTTCACCAATTCATCCAACTTAGCAAGTTGCTGTTGGCGGAAGGAAATAATCATGTTGACAGTATCAAGTCTATCCGCAATTACAGATTGTTCTGTCTTAGTGGGAACTGGAACAGTGACTTTTCTCACCATTTCACTATTCAGATTGTTTACAACACCGCCAACGGCCATACCTTTAAACTTCATGTAAGTAGTTTCCGCACTAAGATAGTAATAGAGAAACCGCTTATCAAATAGATTCTCCTTATCTCTAAGGACCAGCCAGCCATCGTGAATGCATCCGTCTATCTTTAAAATATAAGGTCTACCAAAACTCATAGAGTTCGACAGCAAAAAATCCCCAGGTTGAACATATCGAGACTTTTTCATTCCTTCTGGCCGTATCTTTTGTGCCGTTTTTGTAATATACATCGAGTCGTCCGTGTCACCAATTTTAATCCAATTAATCCCGTCAGAACTATCCGTAATAAAGTTTTCTATCGGTCTTGGCGAACCACCTCTTTCAACAATACATACGTCACCTATTTTTTTATAATCCCACTTTATGTTCATCCAACATCCCCTCCATCTCATTCATTACCACAACCAAAAAATCACACGCTCTCACATAAGATAACTATGCGCTACCCTCGTTGTTTTCCCTCATATTGTGATACTCCCTATTTTACTCCCTCGATTTCTTTTTGGCTAGCTTTTCTGTCTCCTTAATGGTTTCCAGATAAGCCGTCTCCACGGGCGACAGGGTTTGGACTTGGTACTTCCGATACTCCTGCTCTGCTTTCTCCATGGCCCGTTTATGGCTGACGGTGCCTGCTCCTTTGAGCATTTTCTCACCAGTGAAAGAGAGTATTTTGTCCAGGTGCTCAATGTAATCTGACATATGCATGGCGTTGTGGCGCATGGCTTGAACTTCCGCGAAGTCAAAGTAACCGGATACGATATTGTTCAGAATTTTCAGCTCGTTTTCATCCAGATAATTCTTGGCAATCTTCACGTCCTGGAGGACCGGCATTTCTCCCTTGAACGTTTTCAGGCCCATAAACGGCTTGGTTGCGTCGGCCCGCTCATAAATGACTTCCGGAGCCGTATGGCCATGGGCAGCGTAGTGGAGTTTATTCTGGACGATTTTGAAGAAGCGAATGGATTCTTCACTGCGTGGGTCATAGTCTACGCTGGTGGCGTAGAGGTCCAGCACTTGGCGATACATCACTTTTTCCGAGGAACGGATGTCACGGATCCGGTCGAGAAGCTCCTTCCAATATCCGCCGCCCCCAAGTTGCTTCATACGTTCGTCGTCCAGGGTAAAACCTTTGATCATGTACTCTTTCAGGCGCTCAGTAGCCCAGATACGGAATTGTGTCCCTCGAATCGATTTTACACGATACCCGACAGAAATAATAACATCTAGGTTATAGTAGGCCACTGGTTGCTTGACACCATCAACGCGCAAAAATTGCGTGTTGTTCTCCTTGGTTAGCTCACCATCGGTGAAAACATTGTTGATGTGTTTCCGAATCGTTGTCTCATTTCGTTCAAAAAGCTGCGCCATTTGATTGGCCGTCAGCCAAACACTACCGTCATGTAAATCAACTTGTATCTTCGTCAGTCCATCATCGGTCTGGTAAATCATAATATCGCCGTTGTTATTCATCTAACATTTCCTCCAGTTTATCCATTGCTGCTGCAATATCCATTTCCAGCTCCCAGAGCTGGGTCATGATCTCCAGGGGGGAGGGGTACTCGACGGGCACATACTCCACCTGTTTGTATTTATTGATGGAGAGGTCATAGCCATTTTCCACGATCTCCGCCTTGGGCACGAAGAACGAGGATTCCGTGCGCTGGCGGGTCTGTTCGGCGGCCAGGTTTTGGAAGCGGGCGATGATATCCGGAATATCGTTTTCCGGGACGGGGGTTCGTTTGTCGTCCAGGGAGAAGCCGTCAGCCTTCATGTCGTAGAACCAAACTTGGTCGGTGCCGCCGTGCCCGGTCTTGGTGAAAATGAGGATGCCGGTGGACACCCCGGCATAGGGCTTGAAGACGCCGGAGGGCATGGAGATGACGGCTTCCAGGCGGTTCTCTTCCACCAGTGCCTGGCGAATGGCTTTGTGGGCCTTGGAGGACCCGAAGAGCACGCCGTCCGGCACGATGCAGGCGCAGCGCCCGCCGGTGCGGAGCATGCGGAGAAAGAGGGCCAGGAAGAGCAGCTCGGTCTTTTTGGTCTTACAGACCTTAAGCAGGTCAGCGGAGACGATGTCCGCATCCAGGCTGCCCTTAAAGGGCGGGTTGGCCAGGATGAGGGAATAGGCATCCCGATCCGGGTTCTGGTCGCTGAGGCTGTCCCGGTAGGCGATGACGGGATTTTCGACACCGTGGGTCATCATGTTCATGGCCCCGATGCGGAGCATGGTGCGATCCATGTCGTAGCCGGTGAACATTTTGGTCATGTAGTGTTCTTTGGCCTGCTGGTCAAAAAAGATGGCTTCCCGGCAGTTGGTCTTCAGGTACTCCCCCGCCGCCACCAGGAACCCAGAAGTCCCGCAGGCCGGATCACAGATGGTGTCGGTGGGCTGGGGGGCCATCAGCTCGACCATCATGCGGATGATGTGCCGCGGGGTGCGGAACTGCCCGTTCACGCCGGACTGGGCGATCTTGGAGAGCAGATATTCGTAGGTATCCCCCCGCATATCGCTGCCGGGATTCTGGGCCATGAGGCGATAGATCTCGTTCAGCCCATCCACCACTTTGGACAGCAGCAGGGGCGTGGGCAGCTTGAAAATGGCGTCGTCCATGTACTTGGAGTAGGCACTCTCCTTGTTCCCGTGCAGACCCTTGATGAAGGGAAAGACCAGGGTCTGGACCGTCTCGTACATTTGCTCGGCACCGATGTCTTGGAATTTAGACCAACGGAGCAGATCCCCCTCGACCTCCCGCTCTCCAATTTTCACGGTCCCGGCAAAGATGCTCTCGTGGGGCAGACCCAGCATAGCGGCTTCTCTGGCGCGGAGGCGATCGGTGTCGTCCAGGTCGCGGATGAACATGAGGTAGGTCATCTGCTCCACGACATCGAGGGGGTTGGTCAAGCCGCCGGTCCAAAACATCTCCCAAAGGCTGTCGATCTTATGCTTCAGTTCTCCTGTGATCACGGTCCATGCACTCCTTCTCTGATTTATAAGAATTGTACCGTATCTGATATATTTTTGTCAACTCAGCAGGAGGTTGAGGAAAAACAGGAACGGCATGACCGAGGTCACACCGTTCCTGTGAAAATAAGATATGCTTTTTGTGCTCTTCAGGCAGGTCTTACTTATTCTTCTCGTTGTAAGCCTTGATGCCCAGGGCCAGCAGGTCCATGGCACGCTCCAGGTCAGCCTGCTTCAGAACGTAGGCGATCCGGATCTCGTTCTTGCCCTTGCCGGGGGTGCCGTAGAAGGGCTCGCCGGGGGCAAACATGACGGTGTCGCCGTTGTCCTCGAACTCCTCCAGCAGCCACTGCTGGAACTTGTCTGCGTCGTCCACGGGCAGAGCAGCCATCAGGTAGAAAGCACCCTTGGGGCACTCGCAGATGACGCCGGGGATCTCAGCCAGCTTGGCCACAACGGTGTCGCGGCGGCGCTTGTACTCGTCACGGACAGCGGCAAAGTACTCAGGGCCAACGTTATACAGAGCGGCAGAAGCGATCTGATCCAGGGTAGCCACGGACAGACGAGCCTGGCAATACTTCATGGCCTCGCCCAGCAGCTCGTGGTTGCGGGTCAGGATGGCACCCACACGAGCGCCGCAGGCGGAGAAACGCTTGGACACGGTGTCGATGACGATGACGTTCTCGGCAGCATCGGCATACTCACCGAAGGACTGCAGAGGCTCGCCAGCGTAAACGAACTCACGATAAGCCTCGTCGCCGATGATGAACAGGCCGTGCTCCTTGGCGATGTCGCACATCAGGCGCTGCTCATCGGGCGTCAGGACCACGCCGGTGGGGTTGCCGGGGTTGGTGCAAACGATGGCGCGGGTGTGCTCGTTGATCTGGGCCTCGATCTTGGCACGGTCAGCATAGCGATAGCCCTCCTCAGGAGAGGTGGGGATGGGGTGGATGCTGGCACCGGTGGTGTTGACCATGGTGGCGTAGTTGGGGTAGAAGGGCTCAGGGATGAGGACCTCGTCGCCATCGTCCAGGATGCACTGGAAGATGATGGACAGAGCCTCGGAACCACCGGTGGTGATGAGGATCTCGTCCTTCTCGAAGTGCATGTTCAGGTTGTCATAGTACTTCTGGATGGCATCGATCAGTTCGGGCATACCAGGAGAGGGAGCGTACTCCAGGACAGACTGGCTGAAGTTGCGCACAGCCTCGAAAAACTGAGGGGGGGTCTCCACATCGGGCTGACCGATATTCAGGTGATAGATCTTGCGGCCCTTGGCTTCGGCTGCCACTGCGTAGGGATGGAACTTACGCATGGGGGACAGACCGCACTTTTTGACTTTGCTAGAAAACTTCATGTCCTAACCTCCAAATATCTCATATTTGCCCCCCATCCGATCGAAGGGAGCAAATCTTCGTCACCTATTGTACGTCCTTATCGAAAAAATGTCAATCTAAATCCACATAGATTTCCCGGACACAAGACGCTGGAAAGTCGCTTCAAAACATGGTATACTGATTTTTGAAAATTTTCAAGGACACCACAGGAGGCATCTCCCATGCGTACATCTACCTTGCCCCAAGGGGAGCAGGCAGCCCTGCTTCCGGGCGCACACTACAGCGTGCCAGGATTGTTTTTATACTCTGACTTGCTCTACCGCTGTATGGATGAGACAGAAGCCCGTTTTTCCTATCGTCTGCCCATCCAATATGCCTACGGCTCACCTAAGGTCCGCTGGAACTGCGGGCGGCTGATGCTCACAGAAGATTATAATGACTTAGGCCGCATCCAGGCAGAGCTGGCCGGAGCGGTCACCCACGGCATCACGCCCCTGCTGACTTTCTCTGCGCCGGGCCTGACCGAAGAAGATCTGAAGGACCCCATGGGCAACGAGATCTTGGCGATCGCCAACGAGACAGGGGGCGGAGTCATTGTCTCCTCTCCCCTCTTGCGCGATCACATCCGGGCACACTACCCCCACCTGGAAGTCCATGCTTCCGTCATCCTGACGGCGTTTACAGAGGAACGTGACCTTGCCTACTATGAAGGCCTGGCGAGGGACTACGACCGTTATGTGCTCCACCCGGATGACAACTTCCGCCTGGATCTGCTGGCCCAGCTACCCAAAGACAAGGCGGAGATCATCGTCAATGAGCCATGCGGCTTCCACTGTCCCCAGCGAAAAGAGCACTACCTCTCCATCACTCTCGATCAGGCAGCTCTCATCGAAGAACGGGGGGAACTGACGGATTTTCTGGATCGCTGTCCCTATGTTCCAAACAAAAAGCAGCGGGAGATGAAGGAGAGAAACATTGCCCTGGATACTGACGAAGTTACAGTGCTTCATCAGATGGGCTTTTCTCTCTTCAAGCTCCAGGGACGCTTGGACATCCCCTATGCCTTTTTCTTCGACCTCTTCCGTTACAGCCTGGAAAGCCGCGTCGCCTTCCCCGCCATGTACCCACCCTTCTGCTTTGACATCCGGGCCCACCTGAAAGAAAAGGCCAAGCGCCGCGCCCAAGAAAAACAAAGATAAGCAAAAATCATCGTCCTGCGTTTTCCAGCAAGACGATGATTTTTGTTCTTTGTCCCAAATTAATTTTCTTCCAACTGCTGGGTCAACACCTGAGAAAACGCCGGGAAGGATTTTTTCAGGCGAAGAATATGCCCCTCTGGGTCCAAGAAGCAGTGCTCACTGTCCCCTTCAAAGACGACCTCGCCCCCGGCGTTTTCCATGACATAGTGCAGGCGCAGACGAACGCCGGTATACTGCGTCAGAGAAACATGGATGGAAATGACCTCCGGGAAGGTTGTGTTCTGCTTATAGTGGGCTTCCAGGCCAGTCACCGGGGAAATGGCCCCCATAGCCTCCAACATCTCGATGTTCCAGCCCAGCTGGGCCAGGTAGGCCACCCGGGCCTCCTCCATCCAGCGGATATAGTTGGAATGGTGAACGATGCCCATTTTGTCGGTTTCGTAATACTGTACGGTGTGCTGATAGGGTTCCATACAGGGATGCCTTCTTTCTCTCAGGGTCTTGCTTAAAGTTTGCAGATGTTTTCCGGTTGCCCATTCAGATAGGCCTCCACGTTCCGGAACACGATCTCCGCCCGGCGGAGCATGCTCTCGTCAGTGGCAAAGGCCACGTGGGGCGTGAGGACGGTGTTCTTGGCGTGCAGCAGCGGATAGTCGGCAGGGATGGGCGGCTCCATGTCAAACACGTCGATGCCCGCGCCTGCCAGCTTGTCCTGGTTCAGGGCATCCGCTAGCGCTGCATTGTCCACGATGGCACCACGGGCCACGTTGACGAGGATGGCATCGGGCCGCATCTTAGCGATCAGTTCTTTCGAGATCATGCCCTTGGTTTCCGCATTGTTGGGGGTGTGGATGGAGACGATGTCACTGCGAGACATCACGTCTTCCAGGGTCGTATATTCCACGCCCATAGCCTCCACTTCGGGCCGAACGGTCCGGGAATAGGCGATGACTTTGGCCCCAAATGCCAGGAACAGCTGGGCTGTCTTGGTGCCAATGGCACCGGTGCCCACGATGCCGACGGTGCGGCCGCAAATCTCCCGGCCACGCAGAGGGCCGCCCACGCCGCCGGTGCGGGTGGCCGTCTCGCAGGCGGGCATCTTCCGCAGACAGGCAATGGTCAGGGCAATGGCCAGCTCTGCCACACACTGGGTAGAATATCCGGCAGCATTACAGATCATCACGTTCTTGGCTTTGCAGGCGTCTAAGGCCACGTGGTCAATGCCGGTAAAAGCCACGTCCAGCATTTTCAGGTTGGGCGCAGCTTCCACCACCTGGGCGGGATAGGGATTGTTGGCGATGATGGCGATGTCGCTGTCCCCCGTCCGGCGGATGAGTTCTGCCGGGTCGGTGGTCTTGTCCCCGTAGGCCGTAAAGCTGTGTCCCTTGGCTTCCAGTCGGGCCTTGTACTGCTCCAACACCTGGGCGGGGATGCCCAGAGGCTCTAAAAGGGTGATCTTCATGCCAAACTCCTCCTAAAACTCAAGTTAGATTTTCGTTTTTTGGTTCTTAGAACGGCAGGTTCATGCCGCCGGTGATCTTACCCATGCTGGCACTCATATCGTCCATTGCGTTGCGGATGGCCTCGTTGACAGCAGCAATGACCATATCCTGGAGCATCTCCACGTCGTCGGGGTCCACAGCCTCAGGATCGATGGTGATGGCCTTGACCATGTGCTTACCATCCACAGTGGCAGAGACCACGCCGCCGCCTGCGGTGGCGGTGTATTCCTTCTCCTGTAGCTCGGCCTGGGTCTTCTCCATGTCAGCCTGCATCTTCTGGGCCTGCTTGATCATATCCATGTTCAGACCGGGCATGCCCATGCCCATTCCCTTGCCGCCCTTGCGGCTCATGGGGGGGCGTCCATATCCTTTTGCCATAGTGTATTCGCTCCTTTTTATGACTTCACTTTACTTTACTTTGAAATTTCCAAACTGCCGCCCTAGGGCCAGCAGATCATCAAACTTATCCTCTTGTGGGGCCTCCTGCCGCTGTGATGCGTTTGACCTGGGCTGCGTCGGCTGGGCAGGCGGCTTGCCGACCTGGAACTTCACCCGGCGCTTTTGCCCGGTGTAAGCCTCAGCTGCGCGTTCCAGCACGGTCGGGGTGTCACCCCGGTTGAGAAAGCTCATCGTCAGCTCTGAGTCCGTCCAAATCGTCAGCGTATGCTCCTCAAACACGCCCTGGGCCGATTCCGGTTTATGCAGGAAGGAATGGACCATGGGGGGCAAGTCCCGCAGAGTCTTCAGGAATCCGTTCCAGTCCCCTGCTTTTTGGGTCGTGGAGACCGCCACAGGTTCTTTCTGGGGAAGTGTTTGGACCGGTGGCTCCATCGGTTTGGGGGGTGGAACCACTTCTGCTTTTGGTTGGGCTAGTTTTTCCGGTTTTTTCGGAGGCTGGGGCTCTGCCGGTGCTTCCGTTGCTGGCGTTGGAACCACTTTCGGCAGCACACCGTGCGCCAGTTGGGCTTCGACACGGCTCAGTCTAGCGCTGAGGCCCTGAGCCGTGTCCGATAAGCTTCGGTCGCACAGGCGAATGAGACAAAGTTCCGCATCCGTCCGGCGGCTGGCGCTGCGGTAGAGGTCAGCTTGTGCGTTTTGCAGGATGGTCATCATCTGCACCAACTCTGCCGCCGTAAAAGCCTCCGTCAAGGGGCGAATGACTCGCTCCTCATATCCACCGGTGAGCAGCGTTTTACCGCCCTCCGGGGCTGTTTTGCGGATGAGCAGGTCGCGGACCAAAGCGGCGATCTCGCCGAGCAGGGCGCCCATGTCCTTGCCGTCTCGATAGAGCTCATCCAAGGCTGTCAAAGCCCCCGTTGTATCCTCTCTGGCCACACAATCCAGCAGGCTGGCCGTTTTTCGGTTACCCGCCAGACCCAGCACATCCAGAACGACCGCTTCCGAAAGCTCCCCCTCGGTGCCACTGCACTGATCGAGCAGAGACAGGCCATCCCGCAATCCCCCGTCGGCCAGTCGGGCCAGCAGCTCTGCGGCCTCTGACGTAAGCGGGATCTGCTCCTGCTGGGCCACATATTCCAGCCGCCCGGTCAGGGCCTTGGGCGAGATACGTTTAAACGCAAACTGCTGGCAGCGAGACTTGATCGTCGCAGGGACCTTGTGCAGCTCCGTCGTCGCCAGAATAAACATCAAGTGTGCCGGAGGTTCCTCCAGGATCTTCAGCAGGGCGTTGAACGCCGCCATCGAGAGCATGTGGACTTCGTCCACGATGTACACCCGTTTCTGCACCGCAGCAGGGGTGTAAGTCGCCTCGTCCCGCAGGGCCCGGATCTGATCGACGCCATTGTTGGAGGCTGCGTCCAGCTCCAGCACATCTAAAATAGAGCCGTTCTCAATGCCCAGACAGGATGGGCAACAGTTGCAGGGGTTACCGTCCACCGGATGCTCACAGTTGACGGCCCTGGCTAAAATTTTCGCGCAGGTCGTTTTGCCAGTGCCTCTGGTACCGGTGAAGAGATACGCGTGGGAGAGGTGACCTGTAGCCACCTGCCGCTTTAGGGTCTCGGTGATATGAGGCTGCCCCACCACCTCATCGAAGGTGCGGGGGCGCCATTTGCGGTAAAGCGCCTGATACAATGGCCTTCCTCCTTTTCCCCAAAGGGGTAAAAACAGAGCCTACCTCGTGCGCTACGACATTCGGCAGGACCGCACACCGGCCTTTGAAGAACTTCTTATCCCTGTCTCACTGGCAGCCAGCTCAAAACCGGCAGACCCGCGGCACACGCAGCGTTCTGCTTAGTGCTGCTCGGTTCCCCGCCTGACACGGTTCACAGTGCCACGTTGCGCAGGACCGATTGATCATCACCGCTTACCGGCAACTAACGAAACAAGAAGCCTCCGGGGGTCCGGGATTCATCCCTGCTGTAGCGGATTGCAGGTACAGGGCACCGCTATCTCCCCGACTAGTGCGGCCTTGCCCAACGCCGCAGGCGGCATCTGGCAGACTCTTGGTTTATATCATACAACATTTCCCCTCAAGAATCAAGCGGCTCACCATAAAATTTTTGTATTCTTTTTCTGAAAAGGGCTTTACTTTTTTTAAAGTTCTGCTATACTATAAAATTAATTGGAAAGAGTGGCAATCCTGCACATTCTCTCCAATCCCCCTTCGGGCCCGTGGCTCAGCTGGGAGAGCGTTCGGTTCGCATCCGAGAGGTCGAGGGTTCAAATCCCTTCGGGTCCACCATAGCGCGAAGATACGAACTCTGCATTGTTCGCAATGTCTTCGGGTTAACCATCAAGATAGAGGATCGTTGAAAGACGGTCCTCTATCTTCTTTTCGCAAAAAAGATGCCCCCGGTGCTACCAACATAGAAAAGGAGTGGACTCAGATGGAAGATACCAGCATAGAAGCCATCAGCGCAGACACCGGAAAACCGAAGAAACAGTTGCCTAAGAATTTCCGGAAGTTCTTCTTCGTTGCAGCGGTTATCCTTTCTTTCGTTGCCGGATACCTGATCGGAGGCGCCTCTAACCAAGAGAAGATCTCGGATCAGAAGCGCGGCTTGGACGAACAGCTGAATACGATCGCTTCTTTGGAAGAACAGATTCAAGAACTCCAAAAAGCCGCTGAACCAGAAGCACTCCCAGACCCAGAGGACGACGAAGACGTTGCAGATCACGACGAATATGACGATGATGATACCTACTCCGATGACTACTCTGATGAGGACGAACAGGCCTATGACGAACAGGTCTATTATGATGATTGTGACACAGACTTTGCTGACACTGAAGAAGACATCCTGGTCTATATCACAAATAGCGGCGAACGCTATCACCGTGCCACTTGTAGCTCGTTGAGCCACAGCAGCTATGAAGTTACACTTTCTGAGGCCATGGATGCAGGGTATACACCCTGCAAAAACTGCCATCCTCCAACCAAATGATGGGAAACCCGCCTATGCTTATAGAGAGAAAGAGAGGAAACTTATGTCTGCTGTCTCATGGTGCCGCGCCAACGCTATGCTGCTGATCGCTTTGTTGGCTGCCGGGATCACGGTTGCTTTTGTTCCGCCAGACAAGGGATATTTTGGATACTATGATGCCCGTACCCTGGCCTGCTTGTTCTGCGTACTGGCCGTGGTTTGCGCACTGCGGAACATGGATCTGTTTTCCGCGCTATCACAGCAGCTGGTGCAGCTGTTTCACACCACCCGTAGCGTCGTGACCGCCTTGGTCCTCATCACACTGGTTGGCTCCATGCTGCTGACCAACGACACCGCTCTGCTGACGTTTTTGCCACTGAGTTGGTTCGTTCTGCACGCCACCGGACAGGACAGGCACCTGGCGTTTACCTTTATCCTGCAAAACTGCGCCGCCAACTTTGGCGGAATGCTCACGCCCTTTGGCAACCCGCAAAACCTTTACTTGTTCAGTTATTATCATATCGCCAGCACAGAGTTCATCGGCATCATGCTGCCGCCCTTTTTGCTGTCGATCGCCTTGATCCTGCTGTGCCGCTTCTTCGTCCCAAAGGATCCGCTGGCTGTTCCGGAGGAGCCAGTCCGGCTAGACCAGAAGCGTGCCGTCGTCTATGCACTGCTCTTCTGCCTGGCTGTGGCGATGGTGCTGCGGGTCGTGCCGTATGGGGTGGGACTCGTCATCATCCCCGCCGTTCTGCTGGTGTTGGACCGAAATGCCCTTAAAAGTGTGGATTGGGGGCTGCTGCTCACGTTTGCCGCATTTTTTACATTTTCCGGAAATCTAGCCCGGATCGACGCCGTACAGATGTTTTTCGCGCGTCTGCTATCCCACGGCACAATGCTCGTCTCAGCCCTGACCAGCCAGTTCATCAGCAACGTCCCCGCCGCCATTTTGCTCAGCCGTTTTACCCAGGATTACCAAGGTCTGCTCATCGGCGTCAACGTGGGCGGCGCCGGGACACTCATCGCTTCCCTAGCCAGCCTCATCACCTTTCGAGAGTTTGCCAAGCACAAACCTGCGCAGACCGGGCGCTTCCTGCTGTTGTTTCTGGCGGTCAGCTTTGGGTTTTTGGCGGTTCTGTTGGGAGCAATGTCCCTGCTTGGGCAAGCCTGAGGATTCTCTTTCCCCCAAAGCGATCGTTTTCTCTTTTTCTAGACAGACGTCCCAAAATATGTTATTCTAAAAATATCCCAGAATATCAACAGAGAAAGGACGGATCAAACATGCGAAAACGATTCCTTTGCCTGCTCCTCACACTGCTTTTGTGCCTGAGCTTGGCCCCTGTCAGCCAGGCAGCAGGTGGCTCGGCCTATGACCGGCCGGGGCAAAAGCTGGCAGCCCTGACCTTTGATGACGGTCCGGGGCCCTACTCAGACCGGATCATGGACACCTTAGCCGCCCACGGGGCAAAGGCCACGTTTTTTATGAACGGCTATAAAGTCAGAACCTATGCCAAGCAGATCCAGCGCATGGTCGCTGAGGGCCATCAAATCGCCAATCATACCTATAATCATCCGGTCCTGGCCTCATCCTCTGCCACAAAGGTCCGCAATGAGATCACAGGGACCGCCAACGCCCTGACTGAGGTCACAGGGCTGACCGGGACGGGAAACACCGGCTTCTACCTCCGCCCGCCCTATGGCAGCTGGGACAACACGACCCTAAGCTTGGCCGGGGTCCCGGTCATTTGGTGCACGGTAGACTCTGGGGACTGGAAGTATCAAGACTCCGCCCGGCTGACCAGCTACACCGGCACCGTCTTGCAGGATGGTGACATCGTCATCTTACATGAGATCCACAAAACGACCGCCCAGGGCTTGGATGCCCTGCTGACCAAGCTGGACAAGCGCGGCTTTACCCTGGTCACATTGGAAGACCTCTTCTGGCGGCGTGGCATCACACCCCAGGCTGGGAAAGTCTATTACTCCGCCAAAAACACCGGGGTCAACCGTTGTGAGCGCGCCTTGTGGTTCGATGAAAGCAAACTCAGCACGCACTGGGCCGCTTCCAGCATCGACTACGTCCGGCAAAAGGGCCTTATGCACAACAATCCATACGGCGAGTTCACCCCCAACTTCCCCTTGACCCGCGGGATGTTCGTCACCTGTCTGGGCCGTTTGGCTGGGGTCGAAGGTGACGCCGCTTCCACTGGCTACCGCGACCTCTCCGCCGACCACTATGCTGCCCCCTATGCGGCCTGGGCTAAGGAAGCTGACATCATGCGCGGCCTGCCGGACGGACGGTTCGCCCCGGACGCCCCCATCACCCGCCAGGAATTGGCCACCGCGCTGGCTCGCTATGCAGCCCTGTGCGGCGCGGAGCGCGGAGACACCAGCGCACCGGTCTATCATGATCAGGCCGCCATCGCAGATTGGGCTAAGGACGGCGTAGCCCTGTGTGGGCAGCTTGGCCTGCTGGTCGGTGCCAACGGCACCTTCTCCCCCACGGACACAGCAACCAGGGCCATGGGCGCGGTGATCCTCCAGCGGCTGGATGAAGCAGACCTGCGCCCCCAACCGGTCGAAAATGGTTCAAATATTTGAAAATACTGTGCGCAGGTCACAGTAAAACGCCATAAGTCTGGCTATACTAAAGCCAACAAAAACGGAAACACCAAAAGGAAGTGTTATTATGGCGATCACCACCATCAACCAGGAAAATTTTGAAACAAAAGTCACCCAGTCCTCTGCCCCCGTACTGCTGGACTTCTGGGCCGCCTGGTGCGGACCCTGCACGATGCTCTCCCCCGTGGTGGAAGAGCTGGCCCAGGAGCACCCGGAGATCTCCTTCGGCAAGGTCAACGTCGATGAGGTCCCTGAGCTGGCCCAGCGCTACCAGATCTCCGCCATCCCCACCCTGCTGCTGTTCAAAGACGGCCAGCCGGTGGACATGTCCGTGGGCGTGAAATCTAAGGCCGAATTGGAAAACTTTTTGAAGTAAATCTACCCTCCTCAACATACAAAACAGGCCGCGAGCTGTGCATCATCACACGCCTCGCGTCCTGTTTTTCTATTCTTTTTCTTCCGCTGGACACAGCGACTTGAAAAGGGCATTCCGTATCCAGAACAGCACCGCGCTGATCGAAATACCAACCAGTACCCCTGCAATCGCCAGGATCACAGTCACCGCAAAATGCTCTTTCCATAGCACCGGCAGAGCCATGACCGCCGCCAGGACGGTTCGCACCGTCCGCAGGTTCAGCAGTTCTTTCCGCCACGTTTCCCCCGCTCGACCCAGAGCTTCTACCAGATTCGTGAGAAGTTGGAAGTGGAAATAGAGCGCCGCCACCGCCAGCAATAAACTCAACAGTTGTAAAAGATAATGCTGGCTGTTGATCCCAATGAGCGTCAATGTCCAGAACCACAGCTCCAAGGCCGCCAGTAAAATGCACAGCGGACCCAGCAGGCCCATAGCAGGCGACACCCCTTTCAGCTCTTTGATGGCCTTACCCATCATCAGATAGCCGACCCAGTTGGGGATGATGTTCATCGTCCCCAACGTGACGTTGAAGTACAGGAAGAGATACCCCCAGGCGATCAGGCTGATGGCGTGGGCCAGTTTCTTAGGTTCCATCCGTTGGCACCTCCTTCGCGGTCAAGGTCTCTTCTTTCAGGGTACCCTGGTCGTTCACAACCAGATGAAGCGTAATGGTTTTCGGCGGGGCATCCAACCAAGGACCAGAGTTGGAATCTACTATGGTACCGTCCCAGTCATCCTCGATCGGACTCGTACTCCAGGATAAACCTAAGCTACTGGAACCGCCACTGCTCTGGCAAGTTTTCACACTGTTCAGAAACTCCTGGTAATACTCCGCGTCTGTACCTGGATTTGGATCAATGGATAAACCGACTGCTTTCCAAGGGACCTTTTCCGGGAGCGCGGCCTCTGCAAAATACTCATACGTCATCGTCTCAAACTTGATGTCTGGCTTTGCGGTTTGCCGAATGACGGTCGGGGCACTCCAAAAATCATTTGCTTTTTCCAAGTTATTGACGGCACAGTAGCTTCGCATTTCCACCGTCACCGTGCCATAGGCCCCTTCCGCCGTGTAGGTGCGTTCCGCCGGGACCAAGTTCCTATAATACATCCCCTCGGTTCGTTCCAGATAAATGACAGGTTCCCCGGTCTGCTCGACGACATAGCGCCCTCCCTCCCGTCTGACCAGGACCGGGAACGTGACCTGACCGGCGCAGGTATCCGGGTATTCCATGTTCATGCTCATATATTGCTCTGTATCTGGCACAGACGAAGCATACACCACCAACAGGGCCGTATAGCT
>OLNF01000272.1_pt1 | contig 43504 bp, 34 predicted proteins | sample 1673061 | NCBI WGS metagenome assembly OLNF01 (sample SAMEA3136751, study PRJEB25190) | human gut metagenome
GAACCCACGTATCCAGCTTGGAAGGCTGGTGTTCTACCATTGAACTACACCCGCACAGCTTGTTGTCTGTGCATCTCTGTCGTATCAACGAAGATTAGTATATATGATGAAACTTCGTTTGTCAACACTAAATTTAAATTTTTTCTATTTTTTTAATAACATATACAATTTCACTACTGATAAACAATTTATTTCTCCTGCTAATCTATAGTACTTTCCAAAACAAGCAAGTCCCCCACTGCTTATTGCTTTTCGCAATTGAAGCAGGAGGCTTACTTGATTTTGTTAAAACTGGCAGTGGAATAAGCAAATTCTCCCTTCCACTGCCAGCTATATAATGGCAAATATTTCTCTACAATCTAACTCCAGTAAAATTTGCAGTCCACCTGACTACTTGTGCAAAGCCAGACAACTAATCTTTATTCTGCCTGCATTTCACATGCTAAACTTATGCCAGCTCTTCTGTTATCCAGTTCCTCTGTCATGGTTATTCTGAGAGAATCCAGCTTATAAAAATAAGTGAGTACTGCAATGATCACACAGAGCACAATTGGAATCCAGATAAAGCAAATTTCAATATAAGAAAGTGCTTTCTCTGTCTGAACTGCATTGGCTACATAGCCGCCATTCTTCAGAAATACACCAATGACAAAACTTGTCAGTCCCATTCCGCCTTTTACAAAAAAGCCCTGAAAAGCAGCGATCAGACCTGCAACACTGGCATTCTTTTCGTATTCAGAATAATCAATTACATCCGGCTGCTGCCGCTGTAATCCCAAATACATCTGTATAAAAAACCATCAGGTAAGATGCCATAGTACTGAAAACCAGATTACATCCCAGATCCCCAATACCATATCCTATACGTTTTCCCCATTTTCCCATATAATTACCTTCCCATTTTTATTACTGTTTTTTCGCTACCTTTTACCCCAATTTCTTTCATCATGTTTATCCCGTTCTCCAATGACTTTCATCCAACGCTCTACCGATTATATTCAAACAGATAAATTTATCCGTTTCGCTACTTGCTTATAACTGAATGATTACTCCGCAGTTAATTCGGTTAGAAGCAGGTGAATGCTCCATCAATCACGAAATCAGAGCCTGTTGTGAATGTGCTCGTGTCACCTGCAAGGTATACACAGATGGATTCCAGTTCTTCCGGTTTGCCCATTCTGCCAAGAGGTGCCATTTCATTCCATTTCTCGATCAGCGGGATCAGTGTCGGAGAATTCAGAGTAAGTTCTGTTCCGATATATCCCGGGCTGATGCAATTTACACGTACCCCACGTTTTGCCCACTCAATAGCAAGGGATTTTGTTAACTGGATCACGCCAGCCTTGGATGCATTGTATGCACACTGTGGCTGCGGTACGTTTACGATATGTGCAGACATGGAAGCTGTATTAATGATAGATCCGCCGCCATGTGCCAGCATATATTTACCTGCCGCAATGTCTGTAAGGAAAATTCCGTTCAGGTTAATGTTAACGACTTTGTACCACTGCTCATATGTCATCTCTTCTGCTGGAGCATTGATGCAGATACCTGCATTGTTGTGGCAGAAATCCAGGCCGCCCAGTTCAGCAACTACCTGTTCAACCATTGCGTCTACCTGTTCTTTGTCTGTGCAATCTGTCTTGATCGCGATTACTTTTCTGCCTGTTTTCTCTGCAAGTTCCTTCGCTGTTTTCTGTGCTTCTTCGAAGTCAAGATCAACGATCGCTACATCTGCGCCAGCCTCTGCAAAGGCAGTTGCTATGCATTTTCCGATTCCTCTTGCTGCACCTGTTACAAAACCTTTTTTACCATCCAATCTCATTTTCTCGATGATTCCCATAGTGATTCTCCTTTTCTTTTTAATTTTTACTGTTTGCTGTTTCTCTGATTTCTGCAGATATTATTTTGTTGTATATCTGCCTGGTTATTTTTGTTATTGTTTTTGAGTCAAGCGGATATTCGCAATCTACTTCGCTACGTGGCTCTACACCAAATATCTGCTCCGCAGTTTATCAGAAGGAGCTTACACTCCTCCTGATACAAGCAAGTCCCCACCCACTGCTTATTGCTTTTTTTGCAATTGAAGTAGGGGACTCACTTGGTTTGGCTAATTTATTTTGTAAAATCATTTATCAAATTGCAATTACATAATAATCAATAAATACTGTTTCGTCAATCTGTAATTGTTTCTAATCTTTCTCCGGCAAAACTATGCACATTCAACAATGGACGAATTTTTTTCTGCTTGTTATAATAAAATTGTAGTTTCATTTTGCAAAATATTTTTACAAAACAGGTGATATTATATGAAAAAAAGCATTACACCAAATCAGATCAGGGAAAATAACCGAAACCTGATCTATCAGTATATTTATAGAAAAGAAAAGGTTTCACAGCAGGATATCGCTTATGACCTTCATTTAAGCCGCCCAACTGTGACAACCAATCTCTCTTCTCTTGAAGAAGACGGATTGATCATCAAAGATGGCCGGATCGATACAGAATATGTCGGCAGAAAGGCAAGTGCCTATACGATCGTTCCTGATTTTCGTGTTGGAATTGGAGTTGAAATTCTGAAAAAAGAAGTAAAGATGATCATTGTAGATCTCTACGGAAGAAAAATAGAACGTTCTGTATTTGAAATTCCTTATAAAGATGAAGATTCCTATTTTGAACAGGTAACCTCACAGATTCTCTCTTTTAAAGATTCTGTCGGAATCAATGACGAGCAGATCCTGGGCGTTGGTTTTGCCATGCAGGGACTTGTTTCCCCAGATTCACAGACAATGTTATATGGTAAGATTCTGGAATGCACAGGACTTTCCATCAATGCCTTTACCAGATATCTGCCTTATCCCTGCTCTTTTATCCACGATGCAGACAGTGCGGCTATTTCTGAACTGTGGGTTTCTCCGGAGCTAAAAGATGCCTGCTATCTTTCTCTCAGCAAGCATCTTGGAGCCTCTCTGATTGTAAACCGCGAGATCATAACCGGAAAGCACGGACATAATTCCACCATTGAACATGTACAGATGGAACCCAAAGGCCGGCTCTGCTACTGCGGTAAACATGGATGTATGGAAACCCTCTGCTCTCTGGATGCACTTCTGAATGACGGTGAAACACTGGACAGCTTCTTTACAAAAGTCCGAAACAAGACGGAAAGCGAGAGCAAACGCTGGCAGGAATATCTGTCACACCTTGCCAGATCCATCAACCTTCTGCATCTGATCTATGATCAGGATTTTATTTTAGGTGGATATCTCGCACCTTATCTTCAGGAAAAAGATCTTTCTTATATTCATGAGGAGATTCGCAGGATGACCCCGTTCCCGGAAAATCAGGACTTCCTGCACATCAGTAAAATGCCGAAACACAATATTACGATTGGTGCAGCATTGCCGTATATTCAGGAGTTTCTGAATATGTAAATCATTCTAATATAAAATTTCAAAGGAGGATATGCATTGAAAAAGCTGAAAACAATCTGGACCGAAGCAGCAGCCCAGGGAAAGACATTGAAAGAGTACCCGCGTCCGGGTATGAAACGAAAACACTGGATCAATCTGAATGGCATGTGGGATTATCTGATCACAGACAAACGTATTCTGCCATATCAGTTTTACGAAAATGAATATTTTCCATTTGACGGTCAGATTCTGGTTCCATTTTCACCGGAAGCTCCCCTTTCTCAGGTAAACAGACAACTTCTGCCTGATGAAGTTCTGTGGTATTCCCGCGTGATCCAACTCCCGGAAGGCTGTCTGGACGTAAAAAGCCAGCGCCTTCTCCTTCATTTCGGAGCCGTTGATCAGATCTGCAACGTGTACATAAATGGTAAATTCGTAGCTTATCATAAGGGCGGATATCTGCCATTTACTGTAGATATCACAGACTTTGTCACAGAAGACCTCACGGTTTCTATCCTCATCAGTGTACATGATTTCAGTGATACTTCTTACCATGCCAGAGGAAAACAGCAACTGGAACGCGGTGGTATGTTCTATACTGCACAGAGTGGAATCTGGCAGACAGTATGGATGGAAATAGTACCGAATGAATATATCAAAGACATCCGCACCACTCCGGATTATGATAAAAATCAGATTCACATAAGAGTTCGTACAGCTTCTACTCAAAATCAGAGCACCGAGCAAACCAGTGATTCAAAAACTCTCTCTGTTCCTCATAGCAAACCGACTTCTTCTAATACAATTGCATGCAGAATTTATCAGCCCATTTTTCTGGACGCCAGAGGACTCACAGATGATTTACTTCACAAAGAAATTACTTCTGTCACTATACATCCCGGCAAAGAAACCACTCTCTCCATTCCGGAAAACGCACAGAGATCCTGGACTCCAGAGGAACCATGGCTCTATCCTTATTCTCTGGAATACGGTGAAGACCATGTCCTTGGTTATTTTGCCCTTCGCAAATGCGATGTCCAGATGGCTGATGACGGGTATCTCCGTTTCTTCCTGAATAATCAGTCTTATTTCCAGAGCGGGATCCTAGATCAGGGTTACTGGCCGGACGGACTTTACACAGCACCTTCTGATGAGGCACTGATCTATGATATCCGGGCTATGAAAAATATGGGCTTTAATATGCTTCGCAAACATGGAAAAATCGAGACTGACCGCTGGTATTTCCACTGCGACCGCATGGGAATGCTTGTATGGCAGGATATGCCAAATGGAGGATCTGATTATCAGCACTGGTTTGTCACTTACCTTGCCACTCTGCTGAACTGGACACGTATTCCTGTTAAAGATATCCATGCACGCCTTCTCTCCCGTACAGATGAAGACGGACGCCAGGAATTTGTCTGTGAACTTCGCGATATGATAAAAACTCTGTACAACCACCCTTCTATTGTCACATGGGTTCCTTTCAATGAAGGATGGGGCCAGTTTTCTACAAAAGAAGTCACAGATTTTATCCACAGGCTGGATCCTTCCCGTCTGGTAGATTCTGCCAGCGGCTGGTTCGACCAGAATTGTGGAGATATCAATAGTCTGCACTATTATTTCCTCGGACTTCCGATTCCAAAATCAGAACGTGTGCTTGCACTCTCTGAATTCGGCGGCTATTCTCTTCGCATTCCGAAACACAGTGCCTGCAGAAATATTTACGGATACAAAAAATTCAGAAACAGCAAAGCCCTCACTGACGGCTTCTCCAAACTGATGAAAGATACCATTGTACCTTCTGTAAAAAAAGGATATTCTGCAACCATTTATACGCAGCTTTCAGATATTGAAGAAGAGACTAACGGTCTGCTTACTTATGACCGCAGAAGGGTAAAAATGAATCCTTCCACTGTGCAAAAATGGAATAAAACATTGAAAGATTCTTTATAAAACAGATTCTCTGTCATCAAATTATATATCGTCTACATCTCAAAAATAAAAAACTATCCTCAATAAGCGTCAGAGACTAAACACTCTGCACTTATCAGGATAGTTTTTATGCATATAAGCCAGCAGATATGGATCAGTTCTCCCAATCCCATACATTGGTAGCTTCTACTGCACTTCTCGGTTTCTTAATTACAAGCTCAGGACTCTTTGCACTGACCTTGGTATTTGCTGGAATAGACTCTGTAATAAAGGTGTTACCTCCAATGATCGTGTTCTCTCCGATCACTGTTTCACCGCCAAGTACAGAAGAGTTAGAATAGATCGTCACATTATCTCTGATCGTCGGATGTCTCTTCACATTAGCAAGCAGCTGTCCCTGACGGGTAGAAAGTGCACCGAGTGTCACGCCCTGATACAGTTTCACATTCTTTCCAATCTCTGTAGTCTCACCAATTACAACGCCGGTTCCGTGGTCAATAAAGAAATATTCTCCGATCGTAGCACCCGGGTTGATATCAATACCTGTATAACCATGCGCATACTCTGACATAATTCTCGGAATAAACGGCACATTCTCCAGATAAAGAACATGTGCAAGTCTGTATACATAAATTGCGTAGAATCCAGGATAGGAGAAAATAATCTCCTCTTTGCTCTTGGCTGCAGGGTCCCCGTCAAAACCTGCCTGCAGGTCAGTTAATAAAACACGCTGAATGTCCGGTACATTTGCAAAGAATCTTTCCGTAATCTGCTCTGCATGTTCTTTCGCCTTCTGTTCTTCTTCACCCTGATATAAAAACGCAATCTCAATCTGCTCCTGTAAGCAGTCATACAGATCATTCAGGCGGTATGCCACATAATGTTCCGGGAACACACTTGCGCTGGAATCCACACTGAAATATCCTGGAAAGATAATGGATCTCATATCTTTAATGAAATTAATGATCTCTTTCTTATTTGGAAGACGTTCTCTGTCTTTTCCCAGAAAAAGTTCTTCTTTACGGTAAGTATCTGTCAGCTTCTCCACAGCTTCCAGAATTGTTTTCTTCTTATCTGTCATGATCGTCACCTGTCCGCTTTCCTCGCAGTTGCTTGCCTACCCCAAACAAAGACGTCTTTATCCGCAGGGTAAACAACCGCATTTTGTTATTATCTTATTACAGTGAGAGCAATTCGTCAATAAAAAAAGAATTGACCTTTCTGCGGATTCCTTATATAATAAAAAACAGTCCCGATTATACTTCGGAACTGTTTTTCAGTTCTAATATGGAGATGTACCCAAGTGGCTGAAGGGTCCGCACTCGAAATGCGGTAGGCCGGGCAACCGGTGCGAGGGTTCAAATCCCTCCATCTCCGCTTCTATTTTCCTGCTCTGTGGTAATAAAATCTTTTCTTGAACGTAATGTACAATAACGTTTTGTCTCAAAACACTCTGTCAAAAATTTTTCTCAAAAAAACTTTAGAATAAATGCACAATATCCTTGACAATCGTCGCTTTTATATGTATAATTGCAACAGTAAAAGAATTTTTACAAAACAACATAAATAGGGGATTGGTCAAATGGTATGATAGGGGTCTCCAAAACCTTTGGTGGGAGTTCGATTCTCTCATCCCCTGCTGTTAAAAGTGCTCGAAAGCCTTGTATCTACTGGGTTTCGGGCACTTTCGTTTTATTCTGAATGATTGGAAGTAATCACCAAAATAATCAAAAAGATACTATATGAATCTATCATACTGATCCACATAGTATCTTTTTCAGGCAATCCATACTATTGTCAATAAATATTTCTTCTTAATCTTCTACTTCTCGATTTTCTCCTTTTTCTGAATTTTCTCCGCATTACTGTATGCCATTGCATAAAAGATTTCCTGAGAATTCAGTCTTACATCATTCAGATTCCTGTCTACATAGTTTCCGGTTTCTGTCAGGCGCTTTCCTTTTTCATCATCATTCATCATTGTATCAAACATCCAGTCCAGACGTTCTTTCAATTTTTCATCAAGAACCGGTGCTGCTACTTCTACACGGCGGACTGTGTTTCTGGTCATAAAGTCTGCGGATGCAATATATATTTTTTCGCGCTCTTTGGTACCAAAACGGTAGATTCTGGAATGTTCCAGATAACGGCCGACAATACTTACCACCTTGATATTCTCTGTATATCCCTTTATTTCCGGGATCAGACAGCAGATTCCTCTGACGATCATCTCTATCTTTACTCCTGCCTGGGATGCTTCTACCAGTTTATTGATGATTACTTTGTCTGTCAGGGAATTGATCTTGATTCCGATATATCCTTCTTTTCCCTGTTTTACCTGGTCGATTTCTTCCTGTATCATATCCAGGACTTTGTTCTGCAGACATTTTGGTGCAACCAGAAGAAGATTTGATTTCTCAACAACTTCTCCTTTTAAAAGTGCTGCAAAAACTTCTGCTGCTTCTTTTCCGATTTCCTGATCTGCAGTAAGTAATGACAGATCTGTATAAAGTGCTGATGTTTTTTCATTATAGTTTCCAGTGCCGATCTGTGTGATATAGGAAACTCCTTTCTCTGTTTTTCTGGAGATCAGGCACAGTTTGGAGTGTACTTTATATCCGTTCAGTCCATAGATCACTCTGCATCCTGCCTCTTCCAGCTTTCTTGAATATTCAATGTTGCTTTCTTCATCAAATCTGGCTCTCAGCTCTACAAGTACAACTACTTCTTTTCCGTTTTCTGCTGCTTCCACCAACGCATCTACAATCTGACTTTTATCTGCCAGACGGTATAAAGTCATTTTGATCGACACAACCGATTCATCTTTTGCCGCTTCATCCAGAAGACTGATAAAAGATTTAATGTTTTCAAATGGATAGGATAAAAGAACATCTTTCTTCAGGATCTGCGGGATCAGAAGGCTCTTGTCATCCAGTTCCGGTGTCATTCTCGGAGTGCGTCTCTGATAGAAAAGCTTCTCCTGTGCTGTGTTCTTCAGATAGCTCTGGATTCCAAATACAAAGGACATATCCAGCGGAACTCTGGACAGAAATACATGTTTCTTATCCACATGAAGTTCTTTACAGAGAGAACTTATCATCTTTTTATCAAGTTCTCTGGACAATTCCATTCTTACAGGATTCATTCGTCTTCTCTGTTTGATCAGATTCTCCATAGCCTCTCTGTAATCCAGATCTTCATCATAAATAGTTTCTGTATCAATATCTGCGTTTCTGGTAATGCGGATCAGGGATTTCTCCTTAATTTCATAATTCTTAAACATTTTAGGCAGAAAATGAAGAATCAGTTCCTCTGATAGCATGAATGTGCCTTTTCTGGTCGGAATATCGATTAGTCTCTTAAATACAGTATTGCTACATGGAATGATCGCAGTTTTTGTTTTTCCACCCTTTGTCATCAGAGATGCTACAGCATATATATTTTTATTTTTCAGAAATGGAAACGGCTGCTGTTTGCTCACTATGTTTGCGGACAGATACGGTGCGATCTCCTGGTCAAAATAAGTTTCCAGAAGCTTTCCTTCTTTTTCGGAAAGTCTGTTAAAATTAATCAGACGTATTCCATAAGGCTCCAGTTCTCCCATGAGCTGTTCATAGATTGCCGCTTTCTTCTGATCCAGTTCCCTGGTTGCATCAAGAATCGCACTAACCTGCTCTTCGCTGGTCATATTTGTTTTATTCTCACGGATCACTTCGGTTGATTCCATTTGATCCATCAGTGTTCCCACTCTGACCCTGTAAAATTCATCCAGATTTGACTGGTAAATAGATGCAAATGTCAGTCTCTCTGCAAGCGGAACTCTTGGATTTCCTGCTTCATTTAACACCCTCTCATTAAATTTCAACCAGGATAATTCTCTGTTCATCATGTATACAGGTGCTGCTTTTTCTTTAGTTTTTTTCTGTTGTTTTTTCATTCAGATAATTCCTCACTCTTTTTATTCGTGATATCAGAGACAAAAATCACAAGGCTGTTTGCTCCTGACATCCCATAATGTTTAGAATTATAAGCTTTGAATATCAATTTCATCGAATATCTCTGTTATATTTATGTAAAATCTCTGTTTCTGAATTTTCTGCAATTGCTATAATATAAAAGGACCGCCAGTTTCCCGGCAGTCCCGTTCTGATCATTAATTCTGTCTTTTGTATTTCACCACAGTCAGTGTCAGGCACACAAACACCACTGCAAATAATACCTCTATTCCCATTGCCATATATATCTGAGATGCAATTTTATCTGTGAGTGTGGTATACTCTCCCAGCAGTTCATTCACCTGTTCATACCAGTACACCGGCAGAAACTGGGATACTTTCAGAACTTTTTTGTCCATGACATTCATTGGTACAAATACACCACACAGAAAACACATTCCCAGCGAGATCACATTAGCAAATCCGCTGAGCATGTTGCTGTTCTTAATAAATATTCCCACCAGATAGGAAAGAGACAATGCCACCGCCATCATGATCAGGCTGTTCAGAAAATAATATCCCAGAGTCTCAGACTGCCAGAACTTCCTTCCATACATAATCCCGGCACCTGCAATTCCGATCCCCCAGAGAACAATTCCCATCACGCCCATTGCCAGCAGCCCTTCCATACTCTGCCGTCTTACAGGTACTGCTGAAGCTTCCATTCTTTTCTGAATATCTCCCTGGCGGAACGCGATCAGAATATAACCGACGACATAACAGAACACTCCAAGAAACAGATATGGAAGATAACGGAAATAATAGAGGTACCCCGGTTTCTCCACACTCTCAGAAGTTCCCTCCAAAGTCCGCACTTCCGAATGCGTTTCAGAGCTGATCGCCTTTCGTGCTTCTTCCTGTGAAAAGCCTGCAGCCAGATAAGTTCTTGCCATACTGAGATAACTGTTGATCTGCTGATCTACATAATAAGAAGTGTAAGACCCTGGTATCTTTGTCACCTTAAGTGCCTCATTGTCCCGGATACAAGACTGTTCAAAGTTCTCTGGAATCTGTACAATATACTCTACATTTCTGTAAAACAAGTTCTCCTGCAGCACCTCACGGTCATTCTCCTGCATCGTAATGTGGTGGATTTTGCCCAGATAGTCCTTAAGTCCCTGTGCCAGAATCCCACCGTCCTCATCCACAATTCCTATCTCAATACTCCTGCTCTGATAGCTGTCACTGCCCTCTTTTTCTGCTGCCGCCTGCATTGCCAGCGCCACTGCAAAAAAGATCATCAGATACATGACCACCAGACCGATATTCTTTTTTAATATTTTCATATATCCTTTAAATACTGTCATAACGTTCCCTCCGAATCAGCAGAAATGAGGCAACCACCAACACAAGGCTCATCACTGCCAGCGTGACCAGGCTCCGATGATAACGCACCGTATCGTCATACACATTAATGCAGTAAAAAGCATCTGAGATCAGAGCCGCCGGATTGATCCTGTTTATAAAAGGCGCATGTCTCTCAACAATATCTTTCATATTGCCATTCATAAGTCCTGCGAGAAAACTGCATATCATAGAGATTCCCAGTATGATCCCGATTTTTGCCCCTTCTTTCATCTTTCCCAGGCTTCCCACGAAGATTCCCATAGATACTCCGATCAGAGAACCCAGAAAACAGATCAGAAGCATTCTTCCCATCTGACCGTTAAAATCCAGTTTCAGTCCATAGCGCAAATACAGAAGAAGGATCACCACATCTACATATCCCAGCAGAAAACTGGAAATCAATTCGGAAAAAACCAGTTTCAGTTTATGTGTCGGTGTGACACATCTTCGCGCTGCCAGTGCTGTCAGGTTTGCCTGCAGACTGACCGCAGCACCAAATCCAATGAAACAGCCGTACAGACATCCCATAGCGATCAATGCGTAGAAAAATTGCACATTTCCATCTATCGTCCTGCCTCCAAGTGAAAATTCCTGTACACCATTCTGCTGTTCCCTCATGGCTTTTAGTCCATTCATGATCCCTTCCGGATGGATTTTTTTCATATTTTGCAGTGTACTCCTGGTATTCTCGTAGCTCTGCAGAACAGACTGCAGGATACTCTCTTCAATTCCATTGGAAGCTACTGTCAGTGCAGGCTCTGTGCCTACATAATAAATACCGGAAATTTTCTTCTCTTTCAGTTTTTCCTCTGCCTCTTCTTCTGTCATCTCTTCTGGTGACAAAAGTTGGTCATCGCCATTTTTAATCTGATCCAGGAATGTAAGAAAAATCTGATCTGCCTGCTCCCCTTTAACCACAGCTACAGGTACTGTCTCGAAATCTGCATCATTGATATTTCCAAATGCAAAAAAGAACAGTGTTCCAAGGATAAGTGGAAATGCTAATGGCCAGAAAGTCATGCCAAAATTTCTCAGCTTTACTTTCACATTATAGATTAGTAAATGAAACATCCGTTTTTCCCCCTTAGTCCCTCAGCTGTTTACCTGTAATCTCCAGAAATACATCATTCAGAGTCGGCATCTCTGAGAATACTCTTCCAAACGCGATATCCTGATTTTGCAGATAATTCAGGATTCGGATCAGGTTATGTTTCGCTCCTGTACAGCGCACGATAAGAATCTGATTTTCATAATGTACATCAAAAACATGCGATAATGCCTGAATTTCTCTTATATTTTTTTCTTCAAGAATTACTGCTTCGATGGTTATCGTCTCGCCTGTCTTGATCATCTGTTTGAGTTCCTCTTTAGTTCCTGAAGCTATGGTTCTGCCGTGATCCATAATAGCGATCCGGGTACAGATCTGTTCTATTTCTTCCATATAGTGGGATGTATAAATGATCGTGGATCCCTGCTGATTTAGCTGCTGGATTCCTTCCAGAATCTTATTTCTGCTCTGCGGATCTACGGCTACCGTCGGCTCATCCAAAATGATCAGCCGTGGTTTATGAGCAATTCCACAGGCAATATTCAATCTGCGCAAAAGTCCTCCGGAAAGCTTTTTCGGGCGCATTTTTCGATAATCTTCCAGCCCTACAAACTGAATCGCGTCTTCTACAAGCTGCTTTCTTTTCTTCTTGTCGCTTATGTAAAGGCCGCAGAAATAATCGATATTTTCCTGCACGGTCAGTTCTTCAAAAACTGCCACGTTCTGAAGTACAATTCCAATCTGTTTCTTCACTTCATAATTATCGGGACTCATAGGTTTTCCAAAGATTTCAATCATTCCTTTATCATATTTCAGTAAAGACAGCATGCAGTTGATCGCAGTTGTTTTACCCGATCCATTTGGTCCAAGCAGCCCGAAAACTTCCCCTTCCCTGATATCCAGATTCAGATGATTCAATGCTACCAGTTCTCCGTATCTCTTTACCAGATTCTCTATATGAACAATATTCTGTGCCATGTTCTCCCTCCCTGTTATCCTGAATATTTTAGATACATAATTTCTCTGATACTTCTATATTATAAGCAGATGTCACAGTTACTCCAAGTGCAGAATGTCATTCTCTCTCCATGACAAATGTCATATCTTTCGCCATATGCATTTATTTTCTGCGTCAGTTATAGTATGATTACTGCAGAAACTTTTAAGGCAAAGGCTTTGCCTGGACAGGAGTAAAGAAAGATCATGCGTTATTTTCAGGATACCGGATTATTAATTTTATACAGTTTTCTGGCTCTTTTTTTCATTGATCCGGACGGTCGTTTTATCTTTGCACTGTTGTGTACCCTGATTCTGATATGCTGCTGTTATGTATTTGAAAACCGCGTTTTAACAGGTACACTGTTTCTTATTTACGGACTGATAACTTTACAGCTGAAAGAACTTCTTATATTTTATCCTATTTTTATTTATGTGATCTTGCACCAGTGTCTGTGGCCATTTCTGTTATGGGCTGCCGGGATTTATTCTTACATGTTCATAGCCTTTTCAGACAATATTTTGTACGCAGGAATTTTCGGTGCTCTGCTGTCGGCTCATCTGAAAAGAAGCACCATAAACTATGAGAAACTGGAACAAAACTTCTGCCACAGCAGAGATGACAGTGAGGAACGGACGCTTCTCCTTGCAGAAAAAAATCACGCACTTCTGGAAAAACAAAACTATGAAATCTATAATGCAACCTTAAAAGAACGCAACCGTATTGCAAGGGAGATTCATGATAATGTAGGACATGTACTCTCCCGTTCTATCCTGCTCATCGGTGCTGTCAAGGCAGTAAATAAAGATGCCGATACTGCTCCTCTGCTTGATAATCTGGAAACTTCGCTTAATTCTGCAATGAACAGTATCCGTTCCAGTGTACATGATCTGCATGATGAAGCAGTCAATCTGGAGCATGCCGTCCAAGGCCTGGTTCAGGACTTCACTTTCTGCCCTGTTATGCTCACTTACGATATGTCTGATCAGGTACCGCGAAATGTTAAATACTGCTTCATCAGTATTGTAAAAGAGGCTCTGGCAAATATTATGAAACACAGCAATGCGGACACTGTAACCATTGTTCTGCGTGAACATCCGGCATTGTATCAGCTTTGTATTGAAGATAATGGAACTTCCATTCATTACGATCCATTACATTATCCAACTTCTTCCGGGATTGGACTGGTAAATATGAAAGAACGTGTCAGCTCTCTAAATGGAGAAATACAAATCAGTACCAAAAAGGGATTTCGGATTTTTATTACAATCCCCAAAATATTTTGAAAGGGTTCTTATGAATATTATAATCGTAGACGACGACAGCCTTGTGTCTGGCGCTTTAAAGACAATTCTTGAAATTAATGAAGATGTAACTGTGATTGCCACAGGCTCTGACGGACAGGAAGCCTGTGATCTTTATCGCAGATATCAGCCGGACATCCTGCTTATGGATATCCGTATGAAAAATATGTCCGGTCTGGAGGCATCTTCTGCTATCCTGCAGGAATTTCCCCAGGCAAAGATCTTACTACTTACCACCTTCTCAGACGACGAATATATTGTAAAAGCTCTCCGACTGGGCGCAAAAGGTTATCTGCTGAAGCAGGATTATTTAAGTATCCTGCCTGCTCTGCGCGCGGTATACTCCGGTCAGACTGTATTCGGAACGGAAATCGTATCCCGCATTCCAAAACTTCTGCAAACTGCAGACTCATTCAACTACAGTTCTTATGACATTAATGAAAGGGAACTTGAGATCATTGAACTGATCGCCAACGGATACAGTAATAAAGAAATTGCATCAGAACTCTTTCTGAGTGAAGGTACTGTACGTAATTATCTAAGTTCCATTCTGGATAAGCTCCAGCTCAGAGACAGAACACAGGTTGCTGTATTTTACTATCAGCATAAATAAAAGGTCAAAAGGTAATAATTTCAGAATAATTTTGGTAATCAAAAATCCCCATGAGCTTCTGTATATCTATTGTGATATACAGTACACTCATGGGGATTTTATGTGTCAGGCGGATATTCGCGATCCGCTTCGCTACTCGCTTGATTTGGTTAAATTTTTTCAGAGCTATTGATCATGCGTTCACCGGATTCACATGCACCATGCAATGTTTTACATCTCTGAAGTTATCCTCGATCGTATGATGAACATTCTCTGCAATATCATGTGCCTGTATCAGGGAAATATCTCCTTCTGCTGAAATTTCAATATCTACATACATCTTAGATCCGAAAAGTCTTGTCTGAAGAAGATCAATTCCTTTCACACCATTTACTTCAGAAATCACTTTCTTCATACTCTCTTCTGTTTCTTCATCACAGGAGTGGTCTACCATCTTATCTACCGCATCCTTAAAGATTTCTACAGACGCTTTCACGATCAGAATACAGATTGCCACACTGGCCAGAGGATCCAGAATCGGGAATCCAAGTCTTGCTCCCAGAATACCTACAAATGCACCGATAGAAGACATTGCATCTGAACGGTGATGCCATGCATCAGCCATTAATGCACCGGAATTAATCTTCTTCGCTGCACTTCTGGTGTACCAGAACATCCACTCTTTCGCCACAACAGAAACAACTGCTGCGATCAAAGCCAAAGTTCCCGGAATTGCAATGCTCTGTCCTGAAGTACTCTTGATAATGTTTTCAATTCCACTCATGCCAATACCAATGCCGGTTGCAAGCAGCAGTCCGGACAGGATAATAGAAGATACACATTCCATTCGTTCATGTCCATACTGATGCTCTTTATCAGATTTCTTACTGGACAAATTCACACCAACGATCACCACAAATGTGCTTCCTACGTCAGATGCTGAATGAATCGCATCTGAAATCATGGCACCTGAATGTGCCAGAATTCCGGCAAGTAATTTAAACAGTGAAAGTAACAGGTTCACCGCAATACTCACGCCGGATACCTTCATTGCTACTTTATGTTCCCATGCGGGCTCTTCTTTTGTTGTAGTGTTATTGTTTGTCTGTGCTGACATTGCTGTCATATTTAACTGTCTTGTCTGTTCCATAACCAGGACCTCCTAAATTTTCTTTTCAAATATACGAGCTTTTGTACTTTCCTATATTTGAGTTTACAGGTTCTTCTTATGTCACATACATTGCGTCACAGTCAGGAAACATGTTTCCTTTCTGTTCCTTATCAAAGTGCGGTCTTCCCGGGGTCTTTTTGTATCTCGGAATTGCGCCTGTCTCAGAAAATCCTTTCAGAGAAAATCTTTCCAAAACATACTTTCCTGAAAACAAAAAGACACACCTGCGGAACATACACTGTCCCACAGATATGTCTGAAAAGTTTCATATCTGCTGCCGCTTCACGCAGCCCGGCCCCACGCCCTCGAACATCTCGGGCATCGCCTGCTCAGTTTGTACTGTTGATCTCGCATTCTGTTGAATGTAATGCAGTGCAAAGAGAATTAACGTTACATATATCTGATTCACAAAATAGCATTACGTGAATCAAATAACAAGTCACATTGTAACAGTTTTATAAGACTGTTTCCATTTGACTTTTACTGATAATACACTATAGTATATCGGTTAGTCAAGCCAAATGTTATTGAAATTTATTATCATTAATCATCAGACAAGCGAATATTCGCAATCCGCTTCGCTACTCCCCTGATACAATACTTATGACACGATATTCTGCAGCCACACACCCTTCTTAACCAGCACAAATCCAATCACACACTTGATCAGATCCGCCAGCTGTACACACGCATAAATAGCCAGCACATGGATTCCTGTAAAACGACTCAGCACAAACGCGATCGGTACACTGACACACCAGATAAATACACTGTCAAACAGGAAGGTAATGATTGTTTTTCCGCCGGAACGCAGTGTAAAATAAGTTGCATGCAAAAATGCATTCTGCGGCATAAAGAACGCAGTGATCATAATCAGATACTTCGCAAGCTCTCTCGCCTCATCATTAGTATTATAAAGCATCGGAAACAGTGGAGCCATAACAAACATCACAATCGCCACACAGGTACAGCACATCACAGAAAACGCGATCATCTTGTTATCCGTATCTCTCGCCTTCTTCATATCTCCTGCACCCAGAAGCTGTCCCACAATAATCGCAACAGAATCTCCCAGTGCAATAAATACGATATTAAACACATTATTGATCGTATTGGAAATATTCAGCGAAGCAACCACATTCAGTCCACGCACAGAATAACACTGTGTCAGCATTGCCATCGCGGATGCCCATAACGTCTCATTAAACAACAACGGCGTCCCCTTGATCAGAATCTTCTTCGTCAGATTCGCCGGAACTTTAAACGTACTGTACAATCCCTTCGCAAATACATTCTTCTCCGTATGTCTGTGCGTCCAGCTGATTACGATCGCAGCCTCCACATAACGTGAAAGTACTGTCGCAATAGCCGCACCGCGCACTCCCAACACCGGGAAAAAGAACACTCCATAGATCAGCAGATAGTTAAAAAGCAGATTCACACAAATCGCCACAACACCAGCCTTCATCGGAAGCACCGTCTCCCCGCACTCTCTCAGTGTACTGGAATAAATCTGTACCATCATAAAAGGCGGCAATCCCAACAGCATAATCTGCAGATACTGCTTTCCATAATTTAATGTATCCGCAATCTGCTGAGCAGTTCCCTCACCATGCAGATACATACTGATCAGATTCTCTCCCGCTGTCAAAAACAGAATAATCGTACCAATTGTCAGGATCACAGCCATCCAGAACTTATACCTGAAAGTCTGGCGCACACCTTCATTATCCTTCTGTCCGAAATACTGCGCCGTAAAAATACCCGCACCGGATACTCCACCGAAAATACACAGATTATAAACAAAAATCAACTGATTCACAATCGAAGCCCCAGACATCTGCTCCGTCCCGATCCGCCCGATCATAATATTATCCAGCAAACTTACGAAATTCGTAATCCCATTCTGGATCATGATCGGCACAGCCACAGCCAGAACCATCATATAAAACTTCTTATCACCGATAAACCTCTTCCGAAACGATGATTTCTCCTTCGTCCTCTCCATAAACCCCTTTCCCTTCATCCAATTTCACAAAAAATAGACTGCCCCAACGCAGCCCAAACATCAAGTGTCGTAAAACCTACTTTACTATAAAATTCCGCACATTTCAACCCTATTGTTTCATTTTTATCAGCTTTTTTCTGCTAACACATTACTGCTCATCACATACTCAACAGCATTCATCTCATTTTAAGATCCTTACTTAATATTACTATTTTATTAGTATTATTCTCTTTTCCACATCAACCACATACCACCATCAAACCTATCCACTTTGCCAATAATCAGCGCAGAAAAAGAAATGGTTTGAATCACATCTACAGGGGATGTAGCAACTCTTAGTCTTTGGGGATTTGCGTTATGCCGGAAAAATTCACTGTCTGAGTGAAACGAGTTTGAATTTTTCCGGCATGCTTTTAGCAAATTTCCAAAGGCTTAGAGTTCCTGCCCCCGCAGCCGTGATTCAAACCATTTCTTTTTCTGCGCGTCCCTATTTAAAAAAACAAAAAAACTGCCACCTCCCCAAACGGAAAGATGACAGTTTTTCAAAAAAGTATTTGCAAGCCTATTTAATAGCACCCTCAACCATACCATTCATAATCTGCTTCTGAGCAAGCAGGAATACGATGATCATCGGAATCATTGCCAGGAGTGCTGCAGTAAGGATCAGATCCCACTGCTTAACATAAGAACCAACAAACGCCTGTACAGCAACCGGAAGAGTCTTAACCTTACCATTCTGTCCTAACATCAGAGAAGGAAGAAGGTAATCGTTCCAGATCCACATACCATTCAGAATAGTAACAGTAACAATAACCGGTTTCAGAAGCGGAAGGATAATGCGGAAGAAAGTTCCCTCAGGAGAACATCCGTCAATCGCTGCTGCCTCTTCCAGTTCATATGGAATACCTTTAATAAAACCAGTTAAGATAAATACTGTCATAGCACCACCGAATCCACAGTATGCAAATACAATACCAGGAATAGACTGAAGCATGTTGATTCCAAGGAATTTACCTACATCACGGAATGTAGAAACCAGAGGAAGCATAACTACCTGGAAAGGAATTGTCATGGATGCGATAAATGTCATGTAAATAACGGTAGACCATTTTGTCTTGTTACGGCAGATAACCCATGCAGCCATACCGCCGAATAAAGCAAGTAATACAAGGGAAACAACTGTAATGATCGCAGATGTTCCGAATGCACTCCAGAAACTGAAGTTAGAGTTGTTGACAACATTTGAAATATTAGTCTTAAACTGTGCAAAGCTTGCACCTGCAAAACTTACAGGATTTGCAACAATACCGTTTGCATTCTTAAATGTATTAATAAGTACCAGATAGAAAGGAGATAATATGTACGCTGCGATAACAATCGCAACAGCTGTAAGCACTACCTTTGGAGTTTTCTTCGTAACCATTACATTTCAACCTCCTTCTTATTGGAAATTCTAACCTGAATAATAGATACAGCAGCCAGGATAATGAAGAACAGAATAGCTTTCGCCTGACCAAGTGCATAATTGTTCTTGGAGATCGCTGTATTATAAATATTCAGAGCCAGCATCTGAGTACCGTTTGTCAGATAGTTTCCGAAGAAACTTGCAACAGAACCTGTACCATTTGTCAAAGCCATGTTAACATCGAACTGTTTGAATGCTGATGTTAAGGTAAGGAATGTACAGATAGTAATTGTAGCTGCGATCATCGGAATCTTGATCTTAAATAATGTTGTAACTGCATTTGCGCCATCGATCTGAGATGCTTCCAGTACATCTTTAGGTACCTGTGTCAGACCTGTTACATAGATCAGCATGATATAACCTGCATACTGCCAGATATAAACAACGATGATAGCCATCATAGCTGTGTTTGTCTTTGACAGAAGTGAAATATTATTTGTCATCTTGATCAGTACGTTATTAAATACGAACTGCCATACATAACCAAGTACGATACCGCCGATCAGGTTTGGCAGGAAATAGGAAGCTCTGAAGAATGAGAGTCCCTTAATCTTAGAGGTACAGAGTAATGCAAGCATAAACGCTACTACATTTACCAGGACCATATTCAGAACTACAAACAGAATTGTGATGATCAGTGACCAGAGAAAACTTGGTTCACTGAACATTGCCTTATAGTTTGCAAATCCTATAAATCCTGTCATCTTGATTCCATTCCAGTCTGTAAAGGAATAGAATACACCAAGGCACAATGGAATAATAACTGTTACTACAAATGTAAATAACAACGGAAATACAAATATAAAGTTAACGATGCTTCTGTGATGTTTTAATGTTGGGAATAAATACATTCCCAGTAAGATGCCAATTGCACCGATGATCAGCGCCGGACCTCTCCAGCCAGCTCCGCTTCCGGAAATATCCTGAATCAATGCTGCTGCCAGTAAAATAATACCGGCTATCAGGCATACCATGGAAATTGCTTTTTTACTAGCACTGTTTGTATTCATTTTGCCTTCATCCTTCCTATTTCTTATTTCAAAGCAAAAATCAATGCGTCTTAGACTTTTTGCGTACCTGGATAAAGGTCTGTCGGACCTTTACTCAGGTATGCAGCGCAAATAAAAGTGGGCGGCAACATAAGCGCCGCCCATCAGATATCAATTATTAGTTTGCATATGCACTTTCAAGAACCTGCTGCATTGTCTTTACAAATCCAGCTTCATCAAGGCTTCCAGATGCATAGTCAGCAAATACCTGACCTGTATAGTTCTGTGCGATACCTTCTTTGAAACCTGGAATTGACCAGTGCCATGCGGATGTCTTTCCTGCTTTCTGATAATCAGTAATTGTCTGAGCAAACGGATCATCGCCTACGATTGTGCAGGATTTAAATGGGCTTACGAATCCAGCTTCTTTTACGAGAACTTCCTGAGCTTCGTCTGTTGTCAGCCACTGAAGGAATGCTTCTGCTGCTTCTACATTACCATCTTTGTATACAGACCACCAGGATGGGGAGCTTGTAAGGATTGTATCCTGTCCGTCTTCGAATGCGTATGGGATCATACCAACTTCGAAATTACCAGCTTCTTTGTAAGCGTCAGCGTCATCACCAACCATTGTTGCACCGATCCAGGATCCCTGTGTAACAAATGCATATTTACCGGATGAGAAGTTCAGAATCTGCTGATCGTATGTACCGGAAACAAGGAGCGCAGGATCTGAATACTGGTTCAGAAGACCTACAAAGTTAGCGAAATCTGTGAAACGGTCTTCGTCAAGTTTACCGCCATCATTGAGCATGTCAATGTAAGTAGTGTCATCTCTGTCAAGACCTTCATCCAGATATGTACCAAATAAATGGTTACCTGTTGACCAGTAAAGGTTAACTGGTTCTGCTGCATAACCTACAACTGCTGTCAGTCCAAGTTCATCTTTCTTGGAATCAATTGTCTCAAATGCTTCTTTGATTGCATCCGGACTTGTTAATGTGGAAGGATCAATTCCTGCTTTATCAAGGATGTCTTTGTTATAAGCAAGACCGATTGCTTCTGTTGTATATGGGAAGCCGATTGTACCCTGGCTCTCATCAACATAAGCTGCATCTGTATCAGAAGCCCATTCCTGATCGCTCATATCTACTAACATATCTGTCCAGTTAGCAAAGTCTGCTCCACTACCATTTACGAAGATATCAGGCATGTTATCTGACTGATAGTATCCTTTCAGAGTACCCTGGATATCGATTCCGCCGCCCATGGATTCGATTTCTACTTTAGTTCCTGTTTCTTTCTCATACATTTCAGCTAATTTCTTCAGCTGAGCGTCAACTTCAATCTTACCGTTTACAAGACGAATACTGTCACCGTCTGCTGCCTGTACGGATACTGCTGCCGGAACCATTGATGCGATCATAGATACTGCTAAAAGTGTTGCAAATACTTTTTTCTTCATTTTCGTCACCTCGTCATTTTTTTAACTGTTTCTTTTTACCTTTTGCGCATAAGGTTTTTCGATAGTTGTATAATACCACTTTATCTCTGAAATAGCAATACCTTTTTCGCATAAGTTTGAATTTTTTTATCTTTCTTTTTCGTCATTTGTTAAATATGCACAATTTCTTTTTTCTATCTTATTACACTATGTCCAAAAAAGTGCTACTTTGAGGTCAAAAAAATGCATGTTCTTTGGATTGCCTCCTGTGACTTGTGCCTGTTTTTCATTCACCAAACAAGTAAAAACGTTGCTGTTCACTCCGTTCACAGTAATGTAAAAACTTCTGTGCAGAACATTACGGAGTAATTTCCTGTAACATAATAAAACCGGCAAAAGCCGGAAGTCTTGCTTCCTCTTTTGCCGGTTTTTATTAATTTTCTACTTTTAAGAATGTAGCGGATGCTGCCGGTACTTTCCATTTACCATCTGCATAAGCTGCTTCTCCATTATTGGAGTAGACTGACTGCGCATTTTGCGGAATCTGTGCATCACATTCCACATCCTGTCCGGATGGGTTGAGTACAATATAAATCGTCTCATCTTTTCCGGTTCTTTTGTATACTAACGGGTATGCAGATTCTTTTACATATACAAATTCCATAGGTGCTGTATTCTGTAATGCCTGATGTTCTTTTCTTACTGCGATTAGTTTCTTTACTTCATCATACAGGCCATTCTTTCCTGCAAGTGCGTCCTCTGCTGTCGGGCGGTCTTCATCAGGATCGATCTGGATGTAAAGTTCCTCCGGTTTGCAGCTTGAGAATCCTGCATTTGCACTGTGATCCCACTGCATCGGGCTTCTGGATCCTGTGCGGTGGAAACCTCCCTCCACAGATTTGATTCCTGAGAGATATTTCATACCGATTTCATCACCGTAATAGATGAAAGGTGCACCAGGTACAGATAACAGGAATGCAAATGCGATCTTAATTTCTTCATCATCCAGAGTTTCTTTAATACGGATCATATCGTGGTTTCCGGATGGAATACAGATCAGTCCTTCTCTGTTGGTAGCTGCATAGTTTTCTTCATAAGTTTTGACAAATTCAGAGATATCTCCTTTTCCTCTCCTTGAGAAGTATGGTTCTTCTACACGGAACAGGTCAAGATAATGAGATGGTCCGAAATGAAGAAGGAAATCCATATGGAATCCGCCTCTTAATGAACGTCCCGGCTGGCCCCACTCTGAAAGAAGCGCACATTCCGGAAATTCTTCATCCATAAATTTACGGAAATCCTGCCATAAAGCGATTGTTCCTTCCTGATCATCATCATTCTTTACCAGAGATCCTGCCATGTCTACACGGAAACCATCACATCCCATAGACATCCAGAAACGCATAACATCTTTCATCGCTTCTCTTGTTGCCATTGGTCCAGGTGCATCCATTGGCTGCTGCCATTCTTTATCACATCTTGCGAAGCCAAAGTTCAGAGCTGGCTGTACAGAGAAAAAGTTTACTGCACAGCAGCCATTTCTGTCGGAAAATCCTCGAATGCTTCCTGTGATACTTCCTACATCCTTGAAATCATCCCATACATTATTGGTCCATACATAACGGTCTGTATATTCATTTTTCTCTGCCTTGCAGGATTCTCTGAACCATTCATGATCTGTAGAAGTGTGTCCCGGTACGAGATCAAGCAGGACTTTCATTCCTTTTTCATGAGCTTTCCGGAACAGTTCTTTTAAATCCTCATTTGTTCCGTAACGTGGAGCTACTTTCTTGTAATCTGCCACGTCATAGCCTGCATCATAAAACGGAGAAGCAAAACACGGATTTAACCAGATTCCGTCACATCCTAAGTTCTTGATATAATCCAGTTTGCGGATGATTCCCTGGATATTTCCGATTCCGTCCCCGTCTGTATCCAGAAAAGTCTGTGGATAAATTTCATAAAATACGATGTTTTCTAACCATGATGGCATTCCCATTGCAAAAATCCTCCTTTAAATGTTTTTCTTTGTATGCCTGCACAATTGATCATACAAAAAATTTTCTGAAATAAGCAAAAACTATTGTATTTTGCGGCAACTTTTTTTAGTAATTTGATTATATCTCGATTATTCAGGAATCTCCACTGAAATTTTGACTAATTTTTATACTATTTTGACTTTCTATAACCAGAAACCTCAATTACATCAGTAAGTTTTTCTGATTGAAGTCATGTCAATCTTCTTATAGCCGTCCTTGTAAATAATGCATCTTAATCCTGTCCATCAGAGTGTGAAATCCTGCCCGGCGAGCTTTATCATGTTATAGGAACATTACTGAGCAATTTTCTACAACATAATAAAACAGCATTTCAGGTTCTGCACCCGAAATGCTGTTTTATTATGTCTTATTCATTTTGTATCCGTTTATGCTGCCTGTTCTTTTTTCTTACCGGTGACTGTAAGCAGATGACTCTTGATCAGTACCGGACGTACTGCATTGTAGATCACTGCTACCAGGATCACAGAAACCACTGCATTAAATAATGTCGCTACAGCACTCATTTTTGCAAGTGCCTGTGCCAGTTCCTGAGGTTGTCCGAGAATATACTGTTTGTAGAAATATCCTACTATTGGATCTGCCACAACATTAAATGCAAGACCTGCTACAGAAGCAATCACACTCCATTTGAAAACATATTTCTTATCTGTACTTTCATTAATCTTTGCAATCTTATGTGCTACCAGACCTGTGATCAGGCCAATACAGAATTTCAGTACAAATGTCTTTGGTGCACCTGTGATATATACAGGATCCATCAGGTCTGCAATTCCCATTCCGATGGCACCGGATAACCCGCCGTATACACCGCCGATCAGAAGTGCTGCCAGTACGCAGAATGCATTTCCGATATGGATGGATGTTGCATCACCGCCCGGTACAGGAATCTTAATCTGCAAGAATGTAAAAGATACATAGCATAACGCAGCCATAAGAGCTGTCTCTGCAAGTTTTGTAATTGTGCTGTTCTGAGTATTCATAATAACTGTCCCCTCTCATATGATCTGATAGAAGGCTCATATCAATAAGCCAAATTGCCTGTTTGATTTTCACTATCAGATTTTTTATATATTGACTCAGCAATATGTTGAAGTTATCATACGCGAAATGTGTCATTATTTCAATGACCAATTTTTTGAATTTTTTAGAGGTCAGATTGAATATTATGCAAAAAGCCCTCTGTCTGCATGCTGCTCACATGAAAACAGAGGGCTTCATTATTCTATTTGCTTAAATCCTTGCTACGCCTGATTTTCTTGCAGCTTCTGCTACAGCTTTAGCTACAGCGTCTTTTACACGTGGGTCAAAGGCTGCCGGAAGAATATATTCCGCTGTTAATTCTTCGTCGCTTACCAGACCTGCGATTGCATATGCTGCTGCAACTTTCATTTCATCGTTAACATCTGATGCTCTTGCGTCCAGTACACCGCGGAAAAGTCCCGGGAAGCAGAGTACGTTGTTTACCTGGTTCGGATAATCAGAACGTCCTGTAGACACCACTGCTGCGCCTGCTGCTTTTGCTTCGTCAGGGAAAATCTCAGGTACCGGGTTTGCACATGCAAAGATGATAGGATCTTTTGCCATTGTGCGGACCATATCCTGTGTCAGTGTTCCAGGTGCGGATACACCGATGAAGATATCTGCGCCTTTGATCACTTCTGCAAGAGTACCTTTCTCTTTGTTGAAGTTTGTGATCTTAGCCATCTCTTCTTTGATCGGGTTTAATCCTTCTCTGCCTTCGTAAATCGCACCCTTTCTGTCTGTCATGATTACATTCTTAAGTCCCATGGACATTAACAGTTTGATGATAGCGATACCTGCAGCACCTGCTCCGGAAGTAACGATCTTCACTTCATCAAGCTTCTTGCCAACCAGTTTCAATGCGTTGATAACACCTGCAAGTGTGATAACTGCTGTTCCGTGCTGGTCATCGTGGAAGATCGGAATATCACAGCATTCTTTCAGTTTCTTTTCGATTTCAAAACATCTCGGTGCGGAAATATCCTCAAGGTTGATTCCTCCAAAGGATCCGGCCAGGAGGCTTACTGTTTTAACGATCTCATCAACATCTTTACTGCGGACGCAGAGCGGAATCGCGTCTACACCGCCGAATTCTTTAAAGAGTACACATTTGCCTTCCATAACAGGCATACCTGCTTCCGGTCCGATATCTCCCAGTCCAAGTACCGCAGTTCCGTCTGTTACAACAGCAACTGTATTCCAGCGTCTTGTCAGATCATAACTCTTGTTTACATCCTTCTGGATCTCCAGACAAGGCTGAGCAACACCCGGTGTGTAAGCAAGGCTTAAAGCATCTTTGGAATCTACTTTGGCTCTTGATACAACCTCAATTTTACCTTTTAAGTCATAATGCATTTTTAAAGATTCTTTTGCGTAGTCCATTTTGTTTTGGCTCCCTTCTGCACTCTTTTTTTGAGACGCCTACATTGTAACATTAACCCGGCTCAGATTCTACTGTTTTTCTGACCTTTTTTTATCAAAATAAACAAAACAGCATCTTCCTGCAGAAAATTGTGAAGATGCTGTTTCAGTTATTGTACTTTATCATTTGATGTCAGTATCAAAAAGACTCTTTATATCATTATTTATCTGTATCAAAATGTACTTCTGTGCCGGCAACTGCCCGTTCATCCAGAAGCTGTTTGAAGGTCCTGGTCTTTGCTTTCTCTTCATAGTTATCAGACCAATAGTAGCCTTTCAGTTCGTCCATATACTCATAGTAATCGCAAAGATAGATATATACTGTGGAAACATCCCTGTCCTGTATTGCATATGTGTCCGCATTACTGTTTGCCACTCCGCCATATGGCATGATATCTCCATTGGCATCCAGCATAACAGCAACATATTTTGTTTCCGGATCCTGCATTTTCATAGTGATCTCAAATGGTGTTTTCGTAATGGAGAGAACGCCATCTCCATTTTCATCTACCACATTTACATCCTTTTTAACCGTATCGGAAGTATTTTTCTCTACATCTACGCTGAACTTCCAGTCACCTTTTAGTGTCCATGAGTTATATCTGTTATTACCTTCCTTTGCCTCAGGATATCGTTCAAAATACTCATTCCACATCTCAGTGAAAAACTGATGTTCCAGATCCTTCTGCTCTTCTGTCAGGCTCTCATAATCTGCATCGTCTGTGCTGATTCCATGCTCTGACATTTTCTGATTATATTCGTCCCGCAGATCCTGAGGGATATCCGGAGTGGTATCCTGATCCTCCGGAAGAGTGCCCACAATATCTTTCAGATCCAGTTCCATGGCAAACAGGTCAGGTACTTTGATGTCTTTGACATAATCACTGATTGCCGGACCTCCCACCTGAGGAAGCTTCTCATCACTGTATTCATCCATTCCCAGTGTCTGGGCCAACTTATCAAAACTAAAGTCCTCAGAATCTACATCAATCCCTTTTTCTTTGAAAAATGCATTACGCACCTCATAAAATTTTGTCCATCCTGCCTCATCCACTGTCATATCTTCCACAGGAATACGCAAAACTCCTGCATAGGTGTTATCATCCAGCATTTTTCCATCCAGATAAGCATTGAACAGATTACTTTTTCCATCCATGTAATCATATTTCACTGTAGAATTTTCGCTGAGCTTAATATTGGGTTTTCCATCAGATGTGATGAATGTATCCGGGAATCTATCCTCTGTATGGATTGTCATCGACAGGTACAGAGCCATTTCATTACAGTATACTTCTGAAAGCGTGACAGTTGTTCCATCTACTGTTTTGCTGTAGGATTGATTGTCTTTCGTTTTATCTGCATTGTGATTTTCTGTTGTATTCTGATTCTCAGCCTGAGCATTTTGAGAATTACTGCTGCCCTCCTGACTTCCGTCAGAATCTGCAGGCTGTGTATCTTCTGTGGATTCTGTCAACTGCTTTGCATATTTCGAATAATCACCATAAAATCCCAGGGAATTGCCGAGCTGCTTAAATACATTTCCAACCAGAGGAATGTTCTCTGCAAATGCCGGGTTTGTGATACATACTGTTGAAAATACAGCTGCAGCTGCAGTCAGTCCCAAAGCTGTTTTGTATACTGCTTTGAATTTCTTATGCGATTTTGCTATTCCTGTTGATTTCTTTCCGGAACTTCCTGTTGATTTCTCAGTTGGTTTTTCTATTGATTTCTCCGGTAATCTTCGCACCATATCCTCTGTATTTTCTGTATTTCCAGAAGCAGCCGCCATTTCTCTGATCCTGTCAAATGCTTCGTTTTTTGCATCTTCTGCCTGCTTTGGCAACGGAAAATCTGCCTGCATGATTTCCTCTATCACATTATCATTTCTGTTATTCTTTTCTTTATCAAAATCCAACTTCTTCGCCATGATCACTTCATCCCTTTCTTGCACTTACTGTTATGCTTCCTGCTGTTACTGATCCTGTTCTCAGATTTTCATTCTGATATTCTGCAAACCTTCTGCTATACCTGTGAATTCTCTGCTTTTCTTTTTTTTCTGCTGCAGTCTCTTCTTCTGAATATTATCTTCTGCTGAAGTATATTCCTGCTTTAGCTGCACCCGGGCTCTGACCAGTCTGGTTTTTACTGTGTTTTCATTCATATTTAATATAGAAGCAATGTCTGCGATCCGAAATCCCTCTACATAATACAGAACCAGTATGATCCTGTAGGATTCGTCCAGCATTCCAAGCATTTCCTTGAACTCAAATTCCTCAATGGACATATCCTGTCCAGGGACTTCCGGAAGTTCTTCGGCTCTGCTGAAATTTTTGTAGTGTCTGTGGATTTTATTGCATTCATTGATCAGGATCCGGATCATCCAGGTTTTGAAATATTCCGGATTCTTCAGTGTATGTATTTTTTCAAAGCAGGTAAGTATGGTATCCTGCATGGCATCTGCGGCATCCTCATCATTATCAAGGATTCCCCGCGCCACCTTGTACATTGCCAGAGAATTCTTTTCCATCAGTTCCAGAAATGCATCCGCATCTCCTGAGATGGAGCGTTTTACCAACTGTATCAAATGCTGTTCCTCCTTGCTTAGAGTTTTATGTGTTACTGTTTACTTCATGTCCAGCAGCTCTTATGTTTACAAATAGGTTTCATTCGAATGAAGCTTTGTTGCTTTGTTTTACACTTATTAGATGGGGAATTATAGAGAAAAGTTTCATATTTTTTAACTAAATTTTCAGGTACCAGATTTTTTATATTTATTATAGCTTCTCGTCCGCATATAATTGTAATACAAACAAATTATAATCCCCGAATTTTCCTACAAAAAAACCGGCACATTTCTGCGCCGGTTTTTTATCACTCATAATATTTTTTAACGTTTTCTTTTTATTCTTCAGCATTCAGTCTCTTCTGATACATAGACTGGAGCAGGAATTTTCCTGTCTCTGTTTTGAATACTTTTTCCATCATGTTTCTCACATTGTTTCCGGAGAAATTACTCTCATCTGCATTTACCAGATAATCTGCTTCTATCATAATCTGATAATCAATACCGTCGATTCCGGTTATTGTATGATGATGACTTACAATATAAGAAACACGATCTACAAATTCTTTCGGTAAATCTGAATCTGCGAAAAATTCCTCTATCAGTGCCGCACTTTCTTCCTCCTGATGTTTGCCGTTGGCATTTCCGTATTTTACTCTGCAGAGAGGACAGGAAATATCATGGACAACCGCAGTCACCTCCACCAGCTTCTGCTGCTCCGGTGACAGATTTTCGCCTTCTGCGATTGTTCTTGCATATGCGTATACTTTCATGAAATGGTTGATATCATGAAGATCTCCCTTGGAATACTCTACCATTTTCTTTATAACTTCTGCTACTGTCATGTTTTGTTCCTGCCTTTCTCTCACGGGTTTATCTTATTCTGAAAAACAGCAGAATCTTTCGATCCTGCTGTTTACAATTATCAATTATTTGCAGAGTTCCTCTGCCATAGCCTCAATCTCTGCTTCGTTTGCTTCGCTTAAGGAAGAAGTGATCTTTACATTATTTTCAAGCCATGTAATGTTTTTGCTCTTTTCGAACATTCCCTGCATGATTCTTGCTGCTGCAGGTGCCCAGCTTCCGTTTTCGATGAGACCGATGGTACGGTTCTGGTAGCTGCGTTCTGTAAGGTTCTCAATGTAGGTACGCATAAACGGGAAAATATCTCCGTTGTATGTAATTGTGGCAAGTACCAGTTTGCCGTAACGGAAAGCATCTTCCACTGCTTCTGCCATGTCATCTCTTGCAAGGTCAAATACAGTTACTTTCGGACATCCTTTTTCTTCCAGTTTCTGTGCCAGAAGTTCTACTGCTTTCTTTGTGTTTCCATATACAGATGTATAGGCGATCACAACACCTTCGCTCTCTACTTTGTAGGAGGACCAGATATCATATTTCTCAAGGTAATGTCCAAGGTTCTCTGTGAGGATCGGACCGTGGAGTGGACAGATGGTCTGGATATCCAGAGTTGCTGCTGCTTTCAGAAGTTTCTGAACCTGTGCACCGTACTTTCCAACAATTCCTATGTAATAGCGGCGTGCTTCGCAGTCCCAGTCTTCTTCTACATCAAGTGCTCCGAATTTACCGAATCCGTCTGCGGAGAAGAGAACTTTGTCTGTGCTGTCATAGGTAACCATAACCTCCGGCCAGTGAACCATTGGTGCAAATACAAATGTCAGGACATGTTTGCCAAGTGTCAGACTCTCACCGTTTCCTACTACCAGTTTCTTTCCATCCAGGTTCAGTTTTCTGAAGAAATTCTCCATCATGGTAAAAGTCTTTGTGTTGGCAACAACTGTTGTGTCGGGATATGCTTTCATGAAGTTCTCGATGTTTGCAGCATGATCCGGTTCCATATGCTGTACGATCAGATAGTCCGGTTTCGCACCGTTCAGGACTTTTGCTACGTTTTCAAGCCATTCATCTTTGAAATTAGCATCTACAGTATCCATAACTGCGATCTTTTCATCCATGATCACATATGAGTTGTATGACATACCGTTCGGCACTACATACTGTCCCTCAAACAGATCTACCTGATGATCATTTACACCTACATAATAAATATCATTTCCGATTTTCATTGTAAGACTGTCCCTCCTTGTTGAGCCTATTCATAGTTGTGTATTTCAAAATTCTGTACCTATTATATCCAATTTCTTGCAGAAAATCAATAGCGTCTGCACATCTATCTTTAAAAATCCTGTCTGATCAAGCGGATATTCAACAACCTAGTGTGCCTAGATGGTTTCAATGTGCTTTATCAAAAGATTAAATCCGTTATGGTAGGATACCATATTCCTCATATAATTGTTTTCGAGTTTCCACATTTGTCACAACAGACTGTATTTCTGTACTCCGTCCATCCATGATCAGATGATTAATTAAAGTACTTAAGCGTTCCTCACCCTCTGTTCTCCCTATTTCTTTCCCTATTTCTTTCCCTATTTCTTTCCCGATTTTTTCTCCGATTTCTTTTCCTATTTTTTCTCCTTTTTCTTTAGCCTCTGCTTCAGCCTCTTTTCGAAGCCGTTCGAGCCTTTCAGATTCCAGTTCAAGAACTTTTCCTCCCATAATCTCACCTATTCCTTTCCGGACCTTCTCTTCATTCTGGCATATATAGTCCGCTATTTTTATGATCAGTTTATTTAAATTCATATACAGAACTGCCTTATCTGTTCCTGACAGTCCTTTTTCCAGATTTGTCCTAACTTCATCATATTCATTTAGTAAATTCTGGAACATTTCTGGATTCTCGTTCATTTCATGAATGTCCTTTTCATATCGCATAATGTAAAACGGCAACAGCATCAGTAAATTCTTTTCAAAAATACTGTCTCTCGTATATGTCTCCAGCTTAATCGTCGGAACCTGATAATGTACTATGTTTTCATCCGGAAGCACCATCTCTATCTCCAGAAAATCCGGTGTATTGTTTCCACTTCTTAAATATAATACGCAAGACTTCGGAAAATCTATCCTGTATCTGCGCCCCTGCTTCTGTGCATTTTCAATTGCTATGGAAAAATCATATTCTATCATACGAATTGCCATAGTTGTATCATCTACACTCTGGCATTCAATATGATACAATTTACCAGCAATCTTTAAACAGGAATCCGTGATGATTTCCCCATTTTCCTGTTGATGTTCATTGCGAAGCTGTACAATCGGTACATTCTCCGGATAAGAAGTGTGAAACACTTCATTAATCAAAGGTACTGCCAGATATGGCATTTTCTCAATCATTGTACGAAATACATCATCAAATATTGTATTACTCATTAAATACCTCTCTTATATTCTAACATACAGTAACAATGTTTGAATACGCAATTGGCACAAATATGTATAAATTGCGTAAGCTCTATCTTTCGTACTTACTTTCATAAAGGAAAATGAATGACCGAATAGTCTGGAATTTTTTTGGATATGTAAATTCAGTGTAACAAGCGCCTGCAAGTCTGTCAATCAATAATTTTCGACATGTGATTGCTATTTTTGCGTGTTACTGAGTATGGAGGGACCAGTAACTTTTTCATCAGTAAGGAATAAGGCATTTTTACCAATATTACTTTTTTGACATTTTTTTCTATAATCAAGGTATTATCGATTTGCAGACTACGGAGGTATTTTATGGAATTGCGGAATTTACAGAGTTTTCTGCAAGTTGCAGAATTGGAAAATTTTACAAAAGCTGTCAGTGAACTTGGGTATTCTCAGGCAGCAGTTTTTGTATAAAAAGTGGCAGGATCAGGAGATCCTGCCGTCTTTCATTTCGAACACAACATCTGCTACGTTCATCGTAGATTTTCTGTGTGATACAAGTACCACTGTCTTTTTTTCTGAAGTCTCTTTCAATGCCTTCAGAATAATTCCCTCATTCAGCGAATCCAGATTAGAAGTAGGCTCATCCATCAAAATCATCGGACTGTCATGGAGAAATGCCCTGGCGATTCCAATCCGCTGTTTCTCACCGCCAGATAACGTATCACCAAGTTCACCAACTTCTGTATCATAACCCTTCGGAAGCGTCATAATGAACTCATGTATGGAAGCTTTCTTCGCAGCTTCCATAATCTCATCTCTGGAAGCCCCCGACTTCGCAATTCCTATATTATTAGCAATAGAATCATGAAACAGATGAGTCTCCTGCGTTACATAACTCTCCATATTCCGAAGATGTCGTGTAGGAATCTCTCTTACATCTCTGCCATTTACAGACACATAACCTGCATTTACATCCCAGAAACGCATCAGCAGTTTGAGAAGCGTAGATTTTCCTGACCCGCTGGCTCCGTGAATGCCGGTGATCTTGCCTGGCTCCAGTTTCAGTGAGTAATCATTCAGGATTATTTCATTTTCATAAGCAAATGTAACGTTCTTTGCTTCTGCTCCGGCAAACGCACGATAATCAGCTACATCTGATACTTTTTCGGATACATCACCCGTAATCTCCTGAACCAATGGTGTCTCTTCTAACAATGAAAGTACTCTCTCACCACTTGCCAGAGTCTGATTCAGGTTATTCGACAGGCTTGACAGCGCCACCACCGGTCCGAAAGATCCCATCATGGCAATCGTACAGGTCAGAATTCCTTCGAATCCGATCTGTCCTTTATCATACAGCCATATTGTCAGTACCAGCATTCCAAATGATGCCGCCAGTATCACCATATTGGTAAATGATCTCTGAGCACCTTCCATTTTGCTTAATTTTTCCTGCATCCCAGCAAGACATTGGGAGCGCTCTGACATCTGTTCTTTTCGTTTCTCCCCCTGACCATACTGAATAGTCTCATCCAGTCCCCGGAGAGAATCCAGTACAAAACTGTTCAGTTCACCAAAACCGGTTCGAAACTCCATTCCCATCTGACTTCCACGTCTGCCGTTCCACATAGGGATCACAACTCCCACTATCAGATAACCTGCCAGTGCCAGCATTCCCATCATCCAATGATATCTTCCGATAAACACCATCATGATCACTGAAGTCAGTGTCGCGATAGCAATAGGAGAAATAGTGTGTGCATAAAACACCTCCAGCAACTCAATATCTGTTGTAATGATCGAAATCAGATTTCCCTTATCTCTCCCTTCCAGTTTTGCCGGGCAGAGCTTTCTCAACGCGGCAAACACTTTATGCCGGATGATCGCCAGCAGTTTAAATGCGATAAAATGATTACAATACTGCTCCGCATAATGCAGGATTCCACGGAGAACTGCTATGATGATCATTACAATAATAATCGTTTTTACAGGTGTATTTATCAGCCACGTATTCTTTATTGTGATATCCGGCACACCACCTGCCACCCCAGCTGCTAATGTTCCTGCTTCTCCTGTCAGAAGTCCGTGCACGATCACCTGCCCGGCCAGAATCGTGAGAAAAATAGCACACAGATACCCGGCCGTTCCCAGCACAATAGCAGCCAGCATAATATGAAGCAGAGGCTTCACCAGACCGATCAGACTTCCCATGATCGAGAGGGCACTTCTGCGTTTCACTGCCTGATTTCCTGTATTTTTATCACTCATCCGCGCTTGCCCTCCTTTCCATAATTCTCCAGAGCCATCTGGCTTTCATACAGATGTCTGTACGCCCCGTTCATCCTCATCAGTTCCTCATGTTTTCCGCCTTCTTTTATTTCTCCGTCCTTCAGGAAATAAATCTGGTCAGAATCCACCACGTTTGCCAGCCTGTGTGAGATCAGAAGCACAGTCTTTGTTCTGGCGATCTCATGAATCACCTTCATGATCAGCTCCTCGCTCTCCACATCTATATTGGAAGTAGCTTCATCAAAAATATACACAGCGCCGTCTGCCAGAAGAGCTCTGGCAATTACCAGTCTCTGGCATTGTCCGCCTGACAGGTTTCCGGCCTTTTCCAACAACTTCGTCTGAAGTCCTTCCTGCGTTTCCAGAAATCCCAGAAGGTTCACTTTCTCCAATACTGCCTTCATCTGAGCCTCACTGGCATCTGGTTTTGCCATTCGAAGATTTTCCTCCACAGTTCCTTTAAAAAGATAGCTGTTATGACGTACAAGTACCACTTTCTTCACCAAATCTGTCTCATTTACATCTGAAAGTGGGATTTCTCCAATCTGTATCTCTCCGCTGTATCCCCGGTTCTTTCCGGAAAGGATTCCGGCAATCGTACTCTTACCGCATCCCGATTCCCCCACCAGAGAAACAAAACTTCCGGATGAAAGTTCCAGACTGATTCCTTTCAGGATTTCTCTCTCCTTCTCATATCCAAAGTGCACTTCCTTCAGCGAAATATCCAAAGTCCCCTCCGGCAGCATCCGATCTCCTGTCTCCGGCTCCGGCAGATCCAGAATCTTAAATATCTTATCACTGGCAGCCATTCCGTTCATGGCAATATGGAAAAAAGATCCCAGCAGACGCAATGGCAGAAAGAACTCACTTGCCAGCAGCACAATACATAAAGTACCTGATACAGAAATATTCCCTTTCAGAAATTCCGACACAGCTACTGCCATTCCCACAGCAGCGCCACCATATGCCACAATATCCATCACACTTGTAGAATTCAGCTGCATGGTCAGGACCTTCATAGTGATCCTGCGGAAATTCTGGGACTCCACATCCATCTCATCTGCTTTCTGCTGATCTGCCTGATAGATTTTCAGAGTTGTCAGTCCCTGCAGATTTTCCAGGAAAGAATCTCCAAGGCCTGTATAAATACTCCAATATTTGTTTAATAACTTCTTCGCGATCTTCTGTACTGCCACAATAGAAATCGGGATCAGCGGTACACAGATCAGGAGAATCACACTCGCTTTCAGACTTACTCTGCAGAGAATAATAAACAAAGTCAACGGCGCGATCAGACTATAGAATAATTGCGGAAGGTATTTTCCGAAATAAGTTTCCAGCTGCTCTACACCTTCTGTTGATACCTGTACTACTTCCGAAGAAGACACCTGTTCATTGTAAGATGCTCCCAGTTTCAGCATCTTTTCATAAATCTTTTCACGCAGAATGCGCTTCACATCCACGCATGCCAGATAGGATGATCTCGCCCCCATCCGCTCGCAGATAAACCGGACGATCACCACCAGGATCAGTGTGAGCACTGTACGTTCAACAGCTGCTGTTGTCACACTGTGATATACGACCTTTTCCAGTAAATCTGCAATCGAAAAAACTGCCAGTACCTGTGACAAAAGTGCTGCCCACTGCCACAGGATCGTATATACAATATACTTTTTTGCATGGGATAACAGTCCCACCAGTCTTGTTTTTATCATGAGTTTTTTACCTTTTTATGCCCCTTTTGAGTTATTGCTTATGTTATTTTCCTGCATCTTCTTCCTGTTTCCGCTTCTCTTTCTTGCTTCATATCAGATATCAGACTGCAAGTGTTTCTTTTCCGTTTTTACGGTTTTCACTCTCAGGAAAAAGTATAACACATGGCAGACCCATACTACAATCAGGCAAATCCTTCCAACAGGTACATTCTTCATGCAAAGAAAGCCAATCCCCATGATCACAGTTACAGTTCCCATAATGCGAAGCTTCGTTCCCATAGTCATGGCTCTTTTCTGCACAAAGCTGTCCAGATGCTTCTTATATAAATCGGTTCCCATAAACCAGGTATGCAGTCTCTCCGAACTTTTTGCAAAACAGAATAACGTTGCCATATAAAACGGTACCGTAGGAAGAATCGGAAGTACAATTCCCACAGTCCCCAGTCCCAGGCAAAGAAAGCCAAGGATCAGCCACAGAATCCTGAATGTATTTTTCATAAACTTTCGCTCCTTATATAATCAAACGGTACGCTGCCCGAATTTCAGCATTCAACCAGTTTCCCATCCTGTCTTTCTGTTACACAGTCAGTACAAATTTCCGCCCGTCAATCCTGGTCACCTTCAGCTCAATTCCGTACAGTGCCCGGATGCTCTCCTCTGTGATCACCTCATCCGGCTCCCCCTGCACCAGCACCTTACCATCGCACAATCCGATGATCTGATCAGAAAAATATATCGCCTGATTAATCTCATGAAGAACCATGATAATCGTCATCCCGTATTCACGGTTCAGTTTCTTCACCAGCTCCAGAATCTCGATCTGATACCGGATATCCAGGTAAGTGGTAGGCTCATCCAGAAAAAGAATTTCCGTTCCCTGTGCCAGCGCCATGGCGATCCATACACGCTGTCTCTGTCCGCCGGACAGTCTGGACAACTCTCTGTCACGAAGTTGAGTAATATTTGTTACCTCCATAGCCCACTCTACAAATTTCTCATCCTCTTCTCCCTGGATTCCCATTACACCCAGATGAGGAGTGCGTCCGAATGAAACCAGTCGCTCTACTGTAATATCATCTGCCGCTGTATTATACTGATGAACAATAGCTGCACACAGGGCAAATTCATTCAATCTCAGATTGGCTATGTTCTTTTTTCCCATCAGGATCTTCCCCTTATCAGGAGTCAGATTCTTCGTCATCAGGGAGAAAAGTGTAGATTTGCCGCATCCATTGGCTCCCAGGATCGTGGTAATTTTACCCTTCTGTACAGAAATAGAAGTAGTAGACTGGCTGTTTGCAAAATATTTTTCACGGGTAATCTTTCCAGTCTTCTCAGCACTGCTGTCAATGATTGTTACATCACCCTTGATCATGATCAGATTGTCTGCCTGATTCAGAGTATGTCCATTGAGATCAAGTGTTCCGCCTTTAATTGTAAGATCTTCTGTCAGAGTTACGTCTTCATCCAGTGCTACGGTAGTTCCGGCTTTCATATTCTTAAGCTGTGTCAGAGTATCTGCTTTTACTACATACTCTCTTTCTACTGTAGATGTTTCACTTGTATCATCACTTACTTTCTCTATATTCATCCAGTCAAGACCAATGCATGCATCCTGATGAACAGACATAACTTCAATGTACATATTGGTAGCTACTACATTCTGTTTCAGATCCGGGATTGTGAAGCTGATTTTAGATGGTTTCTTCTTTCCTGCCTGTACTTTGCTCTCATCTACACGTGCATTGTATCGTGCTCCTGTAGAAGAATTTGCTATTCCATCCAGATAATCCTGTGTACTTTCATAAATGGTCCAGTCAGAAGCTGCACCTGTCAGTCCCATAGCTGTGATTGCCTGTACTCCTGCTGTGAAAGTTGCTGTTCCGTCTTCGTGAATTACTATAGTAGCTGTATCATCTATGAAGTATCCATGTGCCATAGAAACCTGACTCATATAATTAGCAGATGTATACTGATTTGTTGATTCAGATCTTCCACCATTCAGAAGTTCAACCGGAATACTGTAAGTTCCAGGTGCCAGTTTCTTCTGAAAATTGCCACGTCCTACTGTTACTTCATTAGAAGCAGGAACTAACTTATCCATTGCTGTTTCAAGTCTGTCCATTGCAGTATGAACATCATCTTTATTTCCACGGTTTTCAATTACTTCTTTAGCTGCATTGATCACACTGGCCAGCCCAGCCTGTTTCCAGCTGTCTGCTGTATAATCTTCTTTCTTTAATGCTTCAGCCTCTGCAATTTTCTTTTCAAGTTTCTCTGTATTGTACTTCGGAACCAGTTTTCCGATATACAGATCAAGTGAGAAATTCGCACTGTTTACATTTCGTTTTGTATCACGGTTGGCAATTACTGTTTCTGCCTGATCAATGTATTTCTTTACATAGTTCCAGGTTTTTACAGTATAATCAGTTTCATTCAGAGCTTTGGCACGAGCCAGGGTTTCTTTAAGTGTTGTCTGGTCTCCTGCTTCAACCAGTTTGCCTACTGCATTTGCCAGTGCAGTATTCGCTGCATCTACAGCCTCCTGGGATTCTTTCGCTTCCAGAGCTGCTTTTGCTGCTGTTTTTGCTGCTTCAATCGCATCCTTGTTTCCGTCCCAGGATGCTTTTGTATAGGACATTTCATCCAGAGCTGCTGCCTGTGCGATAGTTGCTTCCAGAACTGCTGTATCTACCGGTGCTTTTACCGGCTGTGCATTGGCATAGTCCAGTTTCAGGAATGCATCCTGTGTTGTCTGCATCAGGTCAATATACATGTTTACATAAACACCGTCCTGGCTCTTGTCCGGGATTGTAAATGTAATGCTGTTTACTTTTCCGTCTTCTCCTGTAGTAGCAGAAGCATCTGTTGTTTCTGTTGTGATATCGCCTTTGTAGATTTTCCACTGCTCAGCGTTTCCTGTCATGCCCATAACAGTAACTGACTGGATCGGTACTGTAACTGTAGCGCTTCCATCTTCAGCAACAACCATTGTTGCATCTCCTGCGATGCAGGAACCTGCCATAGATGCACTTGTAGGATCATTTCCTTTCATCAGAGATGCTTTCACAGTGTAGGTGCCTTTTGCCAGCTGTGTATTAGCTGTACCGAATCCTGTCTGTGCCTCAGCCTGCTCATCTGCCTGAACAGCTACATCGCTGCTGAATTCTTCAGTCTGTACATCATCTGTAAAAACATCTGCAGCATCTGTTTCTGCTGTTTCTTCAACTGCATCTGCTGAACCTTCAACAGTGTCTGCCTCAGCCACATCCTCAGTTTCCTGAGTCTGCTCCATCACAGTCCCGTCAGAAAAATCTGCTCCATATGTAGGAACTACAGAGGTAGTCGCAATTAATGCTGCCATAGTACAAGAAGATAATCTCGCCCACAAATCTTTTCTTTTCATTTCTGTCAAAATCTCCTTTTTCTTTTTTCCGCACACTCTTTCGGAATAACCATACTATCCATATGATGAATCTCATGGCTACTCCGAAAGCAATGCTTTTACAAATAGCACAACTAAAAGTGCTACAGAATCCATCAACAATAACACAGCCGCCGGTTATTGTTGGCTAACTCCTTTTTCATGCGCAATTTTAACAGACGCTTTTGGTTAGTGTCAACTAATTTTTCTTGTTTCGTTCCCTGTGGGAACCATTTACACTTTCCAGAAAATCCCATAAATTCAACACTTTTCTACTTTTTTGCACTAAAAAAAGCCGAAATTTCTCAATTTCGGCTTTTAATTCACTGAAAATTTTCCTCAATAACATTCTTCATAAAACGATACTCTTTTATAGCATCCGTTTCGTTTTTAATAAATTTACAGTCCTTCTGTCTCCTTGACTTCCAAAACCTTCTGCTCAGAAACACCAAGTAATTCGGAGATTTCCTTCACATTTTTCCCACACAAAAGTGCCCCTACTATTTTTCCTTTTTGTTCGCCTCGCAATTCTCCTTGCAGTCTCGCTTCTTCTCTTATCTCGTCGATTGCTGTACACATATTCTGAGTCTCCTTTCCTTCATGTATTTTTAGCTTCGCATTGGTCAGTTCGTTTAACATCAGCACTGTTTGGGTTTCCATTTCATGAAATCCGGAATCGGTTTCCACGATTTCTTTTAGTTTCTTTTTGTTTTTTGAGTACTTCAGAAACAACAGTACTTCCCGTAAATCCGTTGTAAAATGATCAAACGCTTCATCACTCATCTCTGCCGGGGCGATCAGGTTAATCTTATAGTCCGGTACCATGGATAGGATCTTTTCGTCCTTCATGTCAAACATCTCATGCAGTCTCCTCGGTCCGTTCCATTGGTCTGCGCCGAAATAAACTACCAAAGTAATTATCGGGATCAGTACATCCTCCTTATAAAAACCAGATAAAAATTCCGCAGATGACCCTTTCCTCTTTTCTTCTCTGTTTTTCTTTGCTGTCTCCTCAACCTGCGACGCATACCCCAGTGCATCATATACCATATCCTTTATAGGCATGGCATAATGTATTTCAGACTGATTTTCCACTCCCAGCAGTACATACACTGCCTTCCCATCCTCCATAGCATGGAACAGTTTCAGTTCATCCCTGTACTTCTGCACCGGATACGGTATTGTTTTCTTTTTGTCTTTTCCATAAGGCACAGCCACCTCCGTTGTATCCACACTATGTAACAACTCCGGCTCTATGCCCTTTTTTCCCTGGTAAATCAAATGATTGAATGCATCCGCAAACACTTCCGCATTCTTCATGTAATCTTTCGTAAGAGTATCCTTATTTCCCATATGATTCCTCCTGCGAACCGGGAGAAATCAGCACGCATTTCCGCTTCTGAAATCTCCCTGCTTTTAAGTTGTGATATTAAGCATTGAGATTTCCTGTAATGCCAGAACGGCAGAAATGCATCCAGACAGACTCTTCAGGCCTGAGCAGATAATAGAAATAAAATGCTTATCTTGACTTTAGCACAATATGGACCGTATTTCCAGTACTTTCTCTCAATTTATAGTTTTTTTATATTTTCCACAAAATATGCCAAATTTTGTTATATTTTTCTTTCCGCACAGTTTTTCTCTATTAGAAAAGGGATTCTCCTGCGTTTCCAGGAAAATCCCCATACCAAATATCTGCTCCGCAGTCTGGTTAAACAGGCAATATCAAATAATTCATTTCACATCCAAAACGTCAGCAATGCCGTGCTTTCCGGCATATGTGCCTTCCCAACACTGCAGGTAACTGTGATCATAACTGTACCCTTCACATTTCCTCTCCTGCTTCTGAAAAATCTGCAGGCGCTTAAAGGAATCCTCAGATGTCCATCTTTTATGGCAGCCTGGTGAAGCTGTCCCTGATTCTCATATTTCAGAGACGACAAATGCCCTTTCATATCTGCCCCGTCAATTCTGGAACGGGCATGCATTTCCCGTATGGTCAGTTCCAGCCAGCTTCCCCGGGTATTATTACGGATATAGGCCAGATGTTCAAAACCCTGATGAGCCATAGAAAGCTTAGTCTCTCTGTTTCTGCTCACCTGATGAATGGCAATTCCCACCTGAAAATTTCCCTTATCCAGAATTTTTTCCAGAAAATATTTTCCCATGTCCTCACTCTGGGTATGATTTTTCTGTTCTTTCACCTGTCCGGCATTCCTGGTCATCAGGCGCAGCAGATCGTAATCCACATTTTCCACCAGCTGCTTTGTTTTCTCCGGAATCTCTATCTCAGGAATTTCCATCTTTTTCAGATATATCTGTACATCCCTCAGAATCTTTTTATAAATAAATAATGCCCGTTCGCCCTCATCCGTAAATTCATACCGCTCTGTCAGATATCCTCTGCCAATGCACTCCTTAAAAAATCTGCTTACCGGGCCGTGACTCACACCGCAGGTATCCGCAATTAACGCCACACTTCCACGCTTTTTCCCAATTTTCTCCAGCTCCAACAGATAGCTAATCTGCAGCATGGACGGATGAAGTAAATTTTCATACTCTGTATCTGCCATACTTACACCCCTACTTTCCAGATATGAACATCCAGCTCCCGGCAGTTCCATTCCAAGGGACGCTCCCCTTCTCTGGTAAATGCGATCAATACATTTCCTTCCGTCACAGGATCCTGTCTCCTTGTAGAAAATTCAAAAACTCCGGACGGAATCCACGGATTTCCCTCCTTCTGTTCTGCCCGCATCCATCCCTGCTCAGGATCTTTATACCAGATCCATCCATCGCCTTTATCTTTCGTTCGTATTAATTCAAAATAACTGTATTTCTTTTCCACATGGAGCAGGATATTCTCAGAAAACTGCTGAAATTCCACAGCCAGTCTCCTTGGACAGGTTTTCTCCATATAGTAAATTCCCATTATAAACGTATAAGTACCAGGATTATACCTCGTCCGCAGATCTGAATATTTCAGAATCCTCTCAAAAGTATCTCCATAGTCCACAAAATTACAAATCTGCTGAACTGTCTCCTCACTGACTACATGTTCAATACGACAGGCATCTTCCTCTGCCCTGTCACCCTGCACTCCTACAAATTGCAGAAACTGAGTAAAAATCTCATGTCTGTATCTGAATTCCTCACCTGTAATCCTGCCAAATTCCGTAAGAACAATATTTTCCTTTTCTTTAGGCGGCAGAATATATCCGTGAAGCACCATCTGCTTCAGATAAAAATTCACTTCTCTTCTGGTCAGATCCATACGCCTGCAAATATCCGGAACTGTAATCTCCATCCGTTTATTTGCCAGAATACAAAACTGCTCCAGCATATCTTCCTCTGTTTCCCGCCTGGAAGAAGGCATAATATCTCCTGTACCGGCAGTAAACTCTGTATCTTTCTTCATATGTTTTTTCTCTGAACTAATTTATATTTGCGGCTGTGTTAGTTCAGACTAATTTAAATTATACTAATACCTCTTATACTCTGTCAATCCTTAATACATAATATTTGCAACACCTCTCATTCCTTCTCACATCTATACCTCCGTAAAACATCCTCTCTCCAACATATAACATCCGCCATATTGACCTGTCTGATTTTTCACTCAACCACTTCAACCACTGTTACACTCTCAAAACAAACAGGCAGAAAAAAGAATGATTTCCCATGCATTTGCAGGGGCCGTAGCAATTCTTAGGATTTGAAGATCTGCGTTATCAAAAAATCAGGCACTGTTTGAGCGCAGCGAGTTTGCCTGATTTTTTGATGCCTTTAGCAGATTTTCAAACCCTTAGAATTCCTAGGCCCCGAAACCGCATGGAAAACCATTCTTTTTTCTGACGTCCCTTTTCTGGTACTCTTTTTATTCTATTATCTTATGTTTATCCCCAATTTTGCGCACAAAAAAACCAGCTATCATCCAGCTGGTTCTTCACTGTATCTTCAAAACTACATACATGCTGACATTTCCCTGAGATCATTACTTCCTGCGATTTCTTGGTCAAGCCCTCACCCG
>OLNF01000275.1_pt1 | contig 43379 bp, 29 predicted proteins | sample 1673061 | NCBI WGS metagenome assembly OLNF01 (sample SAMEA3136751, study PRJEB25190) | human gut metagenome
GGTTGCCCAGTTTCGTCTGGAACTCGTAGGAGACGGCCTGGAACACGAAGGTGACAAGCAGCAGGATCCAGACCCAGTAGGCACCGCCGAAACTGGTGCTGTAAAACAGTGGGAACGAGGCGAAGAACGCTCCGCCGAATGTTACGAGCGTGGTGAAAGTGAACTCCCATTTCCTTCCTGTCGAATTGACGATCAACTGCCTCTCTTCCTCATCCTTGGTGATGAATATCAAGGAGTTGCCACCCTGTACGAACATCAGGAAGACGAGAAGTCCGCCAAGCAGGGAAATGATGGCCCACCAGTAGTTCTGTAGGAATTCGTATGTGAACATGGCTTGGTTTCTTGATGTGGTTGTGTGTCTAGTAAGTGTTTCCCGGCCCCTTGCGGATAGCCTTGAGCAGGATTCTGATTTCTATCGCCAGGAAGAGGGTGAATATTCCCAAAAAGAGGAAGAATGTGGTCTTTACGGCATCCACGCTGACGCTTGAGACTCCCGCTTTCACAGGCAGCAGATCCTGGATCGCCCACGGCTGTCTTCCGACTTCGGCCACAATCCATCCGGCCTGGCCGGCGAGGTAGACCAGAGGAATGGACAGCACGCAGATCCAAAGGAACCATCGGTTCCGCTCCAAGGTCTCCCTTCTCGCGTAGTGGAAGGCGAGCGCCATCACGAGCAGCAGGAAGCAGCCAAGCCCCACCATCACGCGGAACGCCCAGAAGACGATTCCGACAGGTGGGATCAACTCCTCTTCGGAGGAGATGTAGCCGTAGCCGAAGTATGCTGAGTTGTCCATAAGCGTCTGCCTTGCGGCCGCTGCCAGCTCATGGTCGCTTTCCTTGGCCTTCCTGTAGGTTCTGAATGCGGACAGGGCGGTGTCGCCTCTGGCCATCATCTCGGCGGCGGAAGGATGCTTCGTCCCGTTCCGATCAATGTAGCCATCGAGAATGTCCTGTATGCCAGGCACATAGCCGTCAGCGTTCCCCGTGGCCAGAACTGAGAGCATTCCCGGAATCTCTATTCCAGGGACAATGGAGAACGGCGCTCGTGTGCCGCCTCTCTGAAGGCCTTCGGCCGCGGCGAGTTTCATCGGCTGGTGGTCGGCGACGTGGACGGCCGACCTGTCCCCGGAGAACATCACGGCGACAGCCCCCACAATGCCCACGACTGCGGCTACCCTTATGCTCGCAAGGGAGAAACGCTGCTCGCGTCCGCGGAGAAGGTACCAGCAGCAGATTCCGATCACCACCACGGCTCCGGTCATCCATCCGCTCAGTACTGAGTGGAAGAACTTGCTGACGGCCATCGGGTTGCTCACGACGGCCCAAAAATCCACCATCTCGTTCCGGACAGTGTCCGGGTTGAAGGCCATCCCGACTGGATGCTGCATCCAGCCGTTGGCCACGAGAATCCAGTAGGCGGAAAGGGACGCTCCGATGGCGGTCAGCCATGTTGAGGCCAGATGGAAGCCTTTACTGACTCTTCCCCAGCCGAAGAACATCACCGCGACGAAGGTGGCCTCGATGAAGAAGGCAAAGATTCCCTCGATGGCGAGCGGCGCTCCGAATATGTCGCCGACGAACCACGAGTAGTTGCTGAAGTTGGTCCCGAACTCGAACTCAAGGATGATTCCTGTCGCGACGCCGACGGCGAAGTTGATACCGAATATCTTCATCCAGAACTTCGCGGCGTGTTTCCAGAAGTCCACCTTGCGGATGACGTAGAGCGTCTCCATAATGGCCATTATCACAGACAGTCCGAGGGTCAACGGGACGAAGATCCAGTGATAGCAGGCAGTCAGGGCGAACTGCGCCCTTGACCAATCGACTAAGGCTGATTCTATCATAGTGTTGGACTTTTGTGCCCGGGGGCAATCTCGGGCGTGATTGAACTTATCTCACGTCAGGCGGCGATTGCCCATCGCACCGGACATTCACAGTAATATTCATTGATGAAAGATTGTTTCCCACAGCTTCGATTTTCTCTTCCGTGGTCTTGCCGGCGAGGGCAGGCCTGAAGAAGAACACCCTGAGGACAGCGAACAGGATGAAAAGTTTCAAGAATATGAGAACCCACAAGATGCGTCCCCACGTCATTCCTTTGAAACCTTGCACATAGAATCTGATAATACGGCCCGGCAATGCTTTAAGCCCGCCTGAGGCTTCCGGACTGTCAGGGAGTGGAGTGGCGGTGACCCGGTCTCTTTTCCGGAACCGTATTCAACCCTTTTCTGGAGTCAGTTGAAAGCGTGTTGGTCTTACTCATAAAATCAATACGTTTTTGTTAAACTTCAGTTTGTATCGTGTTGGGGGAAATCCGAAATAATGCTGGTCAGCCACGACTTTCCCTCGGTCTTGCCGTCTGCAATTTTTTGCAATAGTAGTAAGAATAATTCTAATCTGCAAACAATTGTCCGCATTTAAGTGCTGAATAATTAATGCTTTAGTCACCGAGCCTTTTCGCAAACGATTTCGCCTCCCAGTTCGTTCCCCGCTGCCTGCTGCCCGTTCCTTGCTGCCCGCTGCTCGTTCCCTGCTGCTCGTTCCCCGCTGCCCGTTCCTTGCTGCCTGCTGCTCGTTCCCTGCTGCTCGTTCCCCGCTGCCCGTTCCTTGCTGCCCGCTGCTCGTTCCCCGCTGCCTGCTGCCCGTTCCTTGCTGCCTGCTGCCAACTGCCCGTTGCCAACAGCCCGCTGCCGACTGCCGACCGACCATGACCGCATCGATTACTCTTCGTGAGCGGAACCGGCCTTCCTGCGCACGGGGAGGGAGTCGGGGGAGGAGGGCTGTCAACTCTCCAGCCAGCCCAGAAAGTCCTCGGCTCTGGAGCGGCTGACGGTAAGGTCAGGCGCCGGACCGAGATTTGACGAAAGCTGCACCTTAGGTGTCACCCGGAGCCGCCCGCCAAGCAGCTTGGTCACACACTCGACCGCATCCTTCGCGAATATGCAGCTTCTGGAAATCCTGAAGAACCGCTCGGGATCAAGATCGGTGATGAGCGAGTCCATCGTGGAGTCCACGATGTAGACGGCGCCGCCGTGCGTCACGACATGATTGTTCTTGTCCTCGGAGTAGAAGAACGCAATCTCGTCAGCCTTCACGGGCACGATCCTGTCGTTGAACTGCACCAGAAAACGCTCCTTGAACCCGTGTCCGGAATCCTTCCGCGAGATCGCGCCGAGAATCTTCTCGACATCCAACTCTCCGGAGGAAAACTGTCGACATCTTTCCACGGCTCTCTTCAAGGCCGACATGTCTATCGGCTTGAGAAGGTAGTCGATAGAGCCAGCCTCGAACGCCTTGACGGCATAGCTGTCGTAGGCCGTCGTCATCACCACGCGAGGCTTCACGGCCACCTGCCGGAAAATCTCAAAGCACTCTCCGTCAGAAAGTTCCACATCCATGAATATCAAGTCCGCCTCGTCGGGCCTTTCCTTGAGCCGGGCTACAGACTCGCTGACCGAAGCGCATTCCCCGACAACCTCGATGTCCGGGAAATTGGCCTCCAGCATCTTCTCAAGGCTCCTTCGGGCCATCATTTCATCTTCTATAATAAGGACTTTCATAAGAGCGGCAACTTTACTTTGTAGAAATCGTCAGTACGGATGATCTCGATCCCCTTGCCGGAACGATCCCTGTACTGTTGGCGTATGTAGTTGAGACCCAATCCGCTGGACTGCGCCTCGGTGATTTTCGGAATGAGGTTGTTCGTCACCGTCAGTGTCTCCCCGTCGGACATCACACTGACTTTCAGCGGCTTGGCGGGAGACACTGCGTTGTGTTTCGTGGCGTTCTCAATAAGGAGCTGAACCGAGCACGGAACCACGTGCCTTGACAAGTCTTCGGGCCGGATGCCGACCTCCACGTCGAACCCCTCCTGGAACCTGACCTTCAGCAGGTCGCGGTACATCTCCACATAGGTCATCTCGTCCCGGAGCGTCACCGTGCCCTCCTCCTCGTTGCGGAGCATGTAGCGGTAGATTCCCGCCAGCTTATGAATATATTCGCTCGCCTCCCTGTCCCTTCCGTCCAGCACGAGGGCGTCCAGAATGTTCAGCGAATTGAAGAGGAAATGCGGGTTGACCTGCTGCTTGAGGTTGAGGTACTGGAACTTGGCGAGGTCGGCGCGATTCTTTTCCTTCTCGGCGTTGCGGCGGGCCGTGATGGCATATTCAATCATGTAGATCACTGAATAGATCATCACTTCCGCTATGAACGCCACCAGGGCGAGTTCAAGGAAACTCTTAGCGGAGGAAGGGCGGCGGAATTCGAACGGCAGTCCGGAGCCGACAAGGGCCGCGGCGACCGCGGAAAGCGCTATCAGGAAGACCGCCGTTGCGAGGATGTGTCCGGCCGAGGATTTCCTGTCCGACATATTCTTGGTATGCTCCACGAAGAGGATCGTCAGGCAGACCATCACCAGAAGGATGAAGGTGTTGTCGGCAAATGCGGCGACCGCGTTCACCACGGATCCCCCTTCAAAGAGGGTGGAACTGAATATGTAGATTATGATCCTGACAATCAAGATGATGGCCACGGCGACGGCGAGCCATGTGATCTCGAAGCTTCTTGCCTTGGACTCTTTTCCGTACCTGTCGGCGTAGCGTCTCATGAAGAAGACCAGTCCCCATCCCATCGACTCGGTGGTCGTGAATGTGGCGATCGCGGGGGAAAGCAGGGGGTGGTTGATGAACGTCCCTGCGAGCGCGGCGATCCCGTTGCCGAGGAGGTAGCCGAGAATGTTGGCGATGATGATGACGATGGAGGAGAACTCCACGCTCTGCCGGTACCTCAGGCAGAGGATGACCGTGAGGACGATCGTGAGCGTGGTCAGGGCCAGCTCGTCCCCGAGGTTCAGTAACCTGCACAGCACCGCCGTGGCCACGTGGAGCAGCGCGAAAGCGTGGATTATGGATGAGGTCCTTAGTTTCATGCCGTTAATGATGGTTGGGTGACCGTTAACTATTCACAATCGTCAAAGTACTGCAATTTAAGAAAAATATCTTTCATTTCGTCATTAAAAGCCGGCGATTCATCCGCTTTTTCTTTCCATTCATCGTTTCAATAATTACAAATCGGTGCTAATCAACTATATTTACGCCGAAAATGACACTGAAATTAGTACCGTAAAATGCAATCCAAGAGCAAACTTACGTTTTGGGAGATGTGGAACCTCAGCTTCGGCTTTTTCGGGGTGCAGATCGCCTATGCCCTCCAGAGCGCGAACATCAGCAGGATCTTCGCCACTTTGGGAGCGGATCCGCACCAGCTGAGCTTCTTCTGGATCCTCCCGCCTCTGATGGGCATGATCGTCCAGCCGCTGATCGGCAAGTGGTCCGACAGAACCTGGTGCAGGATGGGACGCAGAAAGCCTTATCTGCTGATCGGAGCCTTGATTTCGGTTCTCGTGATGATCTTCCTTCCGAACGCCGGCAGCCTGAGTTTCTCCTCAAGGCTGATCCTCGGACTCAACGGCGCCATGTGGTTCGGACTGTTCTCGCTCATATTCCTTGACACTTCAATCAATGTCGCGATGCAGCCGTTCAAGATGATGGTCGGGGACATGGTCGGCGAGGAGCAGAAGGCTCAGGCCTACTCGATCCAGTCGCTTCTTTGCAACGCCGGCAGCCTGGTGGGCTACCTTTTCCCGATTTTCTTCACCTGGATCGGCATCGCCAACATCGCCCCAAAGGGACAGGTGCCGCCGTCCGTGATCTGGAGCTTCTGGTGCGGCGCCGCGATCCTTATCCTCTGCGTGCTATACACTTTCCTGAATGTCAAGGAGATGAATCCTCAGGAATATGCCGAGTTCCATTCCATCGATCCAAAGCGTCAGGCTGAGGAGGAGAAGGACAATCCGGGACTCATCAGACTGCTGCTCCATGCTCCCAAGACATTCTGGACCGTGGGACTCGTGCAGTTCTTCTGCTGGGCGGCGTTCATGTACATGTGGACCTATTCCAACGGAGCCATCGCCGCCAACTGCTGGAACGCCACCGACACGGCCTCCGAGGGCTATCAGGCCGCTGGCAACTGGGTCGGGGTAGTCTTCGCCGTGCAGGCTGTCGGATCAATCCTGTGGGCGATTGTACTTCCTAAGTTCCGCTCCTTGAAACTGGCCTATGTGGTGAGCCTTCTGATCGGAGCCGTCGGCTTCATCTCCGTTGCGTTCATCCACAACCAGTACCTGCTCTGCGTGTCGTACCTGCTGATCGGAACCGCCTGGGCCGCGATGCTCGCGCTTCCGTTCACACTTCTGACCAACGCTCTCGACGGGGAGCATCTGGGCAGCTATCTCGGCCTGTTCAACTGCACCATCTGCCTTCCGCAGATCGTCGCCGCGGCGCTCGGCGGAGTGGTGCTGAGACTTCTGGGCGGAGTCCAGGCGAACATGCTCGTCACTGCGGGTGTCCTGCTTGTGCTTGGCGCGCTGAGCGTCCGTCTCATAAAGGAAAGGAAACAATAATAACCTTAATAATCATATTAAATGAATATTCAAACAATTCAAACATTCCAGATGAAAAGGATTATAGCTGCCGTGGCGACCTTGCTTCTTTGCCTGGTCGGCACTACCGTATCCGCTCAGAGCGGGTATCAGGTGAAGGGAGTTGTAGTTGACGCCGCCGGTCCGGTCATCGGTGCCACTGTCATGGAACAGGGCACGCAGAACGGTATCGCGACCGGTCTCGAAGGAGACTACATCCTTAACGTTTCCGGCCCGGATGCCACTGTCGAAATCAGCTGCATCGGCTACAAGACACAGTCTTTCAAGGCTTCCGAGGTTCCGGCCAAGATTATTCTTACCACCGACACCGAGTTTCTTGACGATGTGGTCGTGATCGGCTACGGTACCGTCAAGAAGAGCGACATGACTGGCTCGATTTCCTCCGTGAAGGCCGATCAGCTCAACAAGGGTATGGTGACATCACCATCGGATCTGCTCCAGGGCAAGTCCGCCGGCGTTGTCGTCACGATGGGTGACGGCGCTCCGGGTTCCGCCAGCACCATCAGAATCCGTGGCGGTTCCTCTCTGAAGGCCAACAACAACCCTCTCGTCGTGGTTGACGGTCTGCCTCTTTCCGAGACAGACATCAGCGGAGTCTCCGACGCGCTTTCCTCCATCAACCCTAACGACATCGAGAGCTTCACTGTCCTGAAGGACGCCTCGGCGACCGCCATCTTCGGATCGAGAGCCTCCAACGGTGTCATCATGATCACCACCAAGAAGGGTTCCAAGGGTTCCGAAGGCATCCACGTGAGCGCGGACTTCACCGGAAGCGTCAGCCAGAACGCCAAGTACGTGGATGTGCTGACAGGCGATGAGATGCGTGACCTTATGAAATCGTACTTCGGTGACGGAGGTTCGGCCTACGCCGCCCTCGGCAAGGAGAACACCGACTGGCAGAAGGAAATCTACCAGCTGGGTAAAACCATTGACGGCAACGTGGCAGTGTCCGGCAGGGTAGGGAAGAGCGACATCTTCCGCATGCCTTACCGCGTGTCCATCGGCTACCACAACCAGGACGGTACCCTCAAGACCTCCAACCTTGAGCGTGAGACCATCTCTGTCAACCTCAACCCAAGCTTCTTTGACGACCATCTTCTTGTCAATCTCAACGGCAAGCTGATGAACATGGACAACAGGTTCGCCAATCAGGACGCCATCGGCGGCGCTGTCCGCATGGATCCTACCCAGCCTGTTTACGACGCGAACGGCCTGAACGGCTACTGGTGGTGGAACTACGGCAAGGGCACGCAGACCATCGATAACTGCAACGCACAAGCCCAGATGAACCCTGTCGCCCTTCTGAACGACAAGCTTGACAAGTCCAACGCCAAGCGTTTCATCGGCAACGCCCAACTCAACTACAAGGTCCATGGATTCGAGGATCTGAGCCTCAACCTCAACCTTGGTCTGGACTGGTCCAAGTCAGACGGTACGGTTGATGTCGCTCCCGGCACGGAAATGTCATTCCACAACACCCAGGAGTCCGGTTCCGGTTATCACAACAACTATTCCCAGATAAGGCGTGACCAGACCCTTGAGTTCTATGCCCAGTACGACAAGACTCTCGGCAAGCACACCTTCAACGCGATGGCAGGTTACTCCTGGCAGCACTTCTACAATTCGACTTTCAACGAGAAGTACAAGGCTGACGGCACCCTTCCTACCGCTTCCGACTACTATCTGATCAGTCCTAACACCTTCAGAACCGAGTACTTCCTCGTGTCTTTCTTCGGACGTGTGAACTATTCGTTCAACGACCGCCTTCTCGTGACCGCCACCCTGCGTGACGACGGCACCTCCCGTTTCGCCAACAACAAGTGGGGTCTCTTCCCTTCGGTGGCGGTAAGCTACAACTTCGGCAAGGAGAGGTTCATCGCGGACAGCGGTGTGGTCTCAGCCCTGAAGCTCAGGCTCAGCTGGGGACAGACTGGCCAGCAGGATCTCCAGTCCGGAGACTACCCGACACTGTCGTCCTACAAGTACAACACGAACCAGTCGATGTACTACTTCGGCAACAAGTTGATCACTCCGATAACGCCGCTTGGCTACAACGCCGACCTCAAGTGGGAGACCACCACGACCTACAACATCGGTCTTGACTACGGCTTCCTCGGCGACAGGATCTTCGGTAGCGTGGATCTCTACAAGCGCGACACCAAGGATCTCCTGAACCGCACTCCTGTGGCCGCCGGCGCCAACCTGTCCAACTACTTGAACGCCAACATCGGAGACCTTACCAACAAGGGATTCGAGTTCGAGTTCAACGCCATTCCTGTCCAGACAAGGGACTGGAGCTGGACCCTGGGCTTCAACGCGACCTTCAATGAGACAAAGATCTCCAGGCTTACCACCGACGACGAGCGCGCCGACTACTTCGGAATCACTACCGGCGGCATCGCCGGCGGTACAGGCAACATGGTCCAGATCCATCAGACCGGCCACGCCCCTAACTCGTTCTTCGTCTATAAGCAGGTCTATGACACGGACGGCAAGCCGATCGAAGGCCTCTATGCCGACCTGAACAAGGACGGAAAGATCGACGACAACGACAAGTACTGCTTCCACAATGCCGCTCCGGACTGGACATTCGGCTTCAACACGCAGGTGGCGTACAAGCAGTGGACCCTCGCAATGAGCGCCCATTCAAATGTCGGCAACTATGTCTACAACAACATCGCCTCCAACGGCGACCTCCTGACCGACCTCTGGGCCAACAACTTCGTGAACAACCGTTATTCCACGGCGAAGGAGCACAACTTCTCGTCATACCCCCAGTATTGGTCCAATCTTTACGTCGAGAACGCATCCTTCCTGAAGATCGACAACATCACCCTCAGCCGCTCGTTCAACTTCGGCCAGAAGACTCCGATGTCGTTCAACGTCTTCGCGACCGTTCAGAACGTGGCCTGCTTCACCAAGTACGGTGGAATCGACCCTGAGATCTTCTCCGGTATCGACAACAACATGTATCCGAGGCCTCGTACCTACATCCTTGGTGTCAAGTTCAACTTCTAATGCGACATAGACAATGAAAAATATTATCAGATTTACAGCGGTCGCCCTCGCCGCGACAATGCTCGCCTCAGCGGCCACGTCCTGTGTAGGTGACCTTGACGTGAAGCCTATCGATCCTAACATCGAGCTTCCTGAGGACGTGCTCAACAGCCAGGAGGCTTTCACAGCCCTTCTCGCCAAGTGCTATCAGGGACTTTCCTGCTCCGCATCCTCCGGGCCGAGCAGCGATCCGGACATCGAAGGTGTGGACGGCGGCTATGGCCAGTACATGAGAGCGCTTTTCAATATGGAGGAACTCTCCACGGATGTGGCGACTTGCTGCTGGAACGATGGCGGCCTCTTTGACATTCACAATCTCAATTGGAACGCATCCAATGAGTTTATCCTTTCGATGTACTACCGTATCTTCTTCCAGATCAGTCTCTGCAACGAGTTCATACGCCGCTCCAACGCCAGCGACATCAGCGGTTACTCCCTGAAGAACGCCTACATCGCCGAGGCGAGAGCCCTCAGGCTCTTCAGCTACTACCATGCCATCGACTTGTTCGGCAACGTGCCTTTCGCGACAGAGCATCAGTCTGTGGGTTCAACCGGAGCCGAGCAGATCTCCCGCGCCGACCTCTTCGACTGGATGGAGAGCGAGTGCAACGACCTTCTTGGCGGCAGCGACCTCGCCGAGCCGGGTAAGAATGAATATGGCCGCTGCGACAAGGGTATGGTGCAGATGATTCTCGCCAAACTCTACCTCAACGCCGAGGTTTGGAAGGGTACAGCGATGTACGACAAGGCTGCCGCTGTCTGTGAGAAGATTATCAGTGAATATCCTCTCCACACCAAAAGCGCCGGCAAGTACAGCGCCTGGCAGGAGCTATTCATGGCAGACAACCACCTTTGGACAGCCAACACGACCTACAACGGTGACGAGATCATATTCGCCGTGGAGCAGGATGGAATCCTTGTTCAGTCCTACGGAGCCACTAACTATCTCGTCTTCGGCTGCACGGGTGGCAAGATGGACGCCGCTGCGATCGGTATCTCCACAGGTTGGGGCGGTCTTTCCCTGACAGGGGCTTTCACCAGCAAGTTCGAGGACGCTGACCTTCGCGCCACATTCTACAGGGGCGAGGAGTTCGATCAGTACGTCGATGCCTTGCGCCGTGAGTCCGACAGCTGGTCTAACGGTTGGAAGTCAATGAAATTCCTGAATGTGAACCACGATGGCGGCAAGGCTCAGGCCGATGGCTTCGTGGACACTGACTGGCCTGTCTTCCGCGGTGCCGACGCCTATCTGATGTACGCCGAGTGCGCCGCCAGGGGAGCCGCCGACAAGACCAAGGGACAGCAGTACCTTGACGCTGTACGCGCGAGAGCGGGTGTGGGCAGCATCGCCCTCACTCTTGACAACATCATCGACGAGCGTGGCCGCGAGCTTTACTACGAGGGCTTCCGCCGTCAGGATCTGATCAGGTTCGGACTCTTCACTTCCGACAAGTACCTTTGGGAATTCAAGGGAGGCGTGCAGGCCGGAAAGGCTGTTGACGATCGTTTCAACCTGTATCCGATCATGTCCAGCGACCTCAACGCTAACGGTAATCTTAAGCAGAATCCTGGTTATTAACAGATTATGAAAAAGTTATTTTACACGATAATCGCATTTGCGGGAATCCTTGCGGCTTCCTGCTCGACGGATGAGGACAAGCTGGTCTTCGATCCATCATCCTCCGTGGCCCCGACTCTGGGAACCCTGGCCGGAACCACGCTCTCGTCCGACGGCGCTGACCTGACCTTCGAGTTCACACAGCCGAAGTACAATGTCGATGCCGGCGTGCTATACGCTCTCTACGCCTCTGATTCTCAGGATTTCGGGAAGCAGGAGAAACTCGCCGCCACCATCGGCGGCACGACCGTGACCGTCAAGCAGTCCGCCCTCAACTCGGTGATCCTGAATCTGGGCGGCGAGCCTGGCGCGGAGTTCACGGTCTACCTCAGGCTTGACTCATGGCTAGTGAACAACAAGAACACGGCTGTGGAGTCCTCGCTGGCCCGTTCCGGCGTGTTGTCCGCCACATTCGTCCCTTACAGCCAGCTGATCCTTGACAAGGATATCTATGATCACGTCTGGGTGATGGGCGACTACAGCGGATGGAGCCACGACAAGGCGCAGCTCCTCTACAACTACAGCAAGGACGGCAACATATTCACAGGTGTTGTTGACTTTGAGGACAAGGCTGCGAGCGGCATCAAGTTCACCGGTGCGGCTTCTTGGGACGAGGCCACCGGCAACTGGGGAACGGCTAATCCTGACGATGCGTCCGAGGCTGCCTCTGTGACACTTCTCAATGGATCCAACGACAACATCATGTGCTACGCCAAGCGTTTCTACAAGTTCACCCTTGACAAGAAAGCCCTCGTCCTGACCAAGGAGTGGGGCGCTGACAAGATCGGTATTGTGGGTACGATCAACAACTGGGCCGCTCCTGACGTGGAGATGACGTTCAACAAGGACTATCTCCGCTTCTGGGTTGACCTTGAGGTCACCGGCGACCAGGAGATCAAGTTCCGCGCCGACGAGGACTGGGTGTACAACTGGGGCGCCGACGCGAAGTTGGGCGGTGACAACATCAAGGTGGGTACCGGAAAGTACCGTGTCTATCTTGACCTTAACAAGGGTACCGTCGAGCTGAACGAGAAGATGTTCGGCAAGACCGAGCCGAGCGCAGGTGGTGACGAGCCTGAGCCAGGCAAGCCTGGCGCGTGGTCACTCATCGGTACCATCAACGGGGACAGCTGGTCGGCGGACGTTGACATGACCAACACCGAGGGTGACATCTGGATCGCCCGTAGCGTGAGACTCACCGCAAGCGACGAGTTCAAGATCCGCGCCGACCACGATTGGGCTGTGACGGTAGGAGGACCGGAGGAGAACTCCACAAGCACCATCGATCCGGCCAATGCCTACGGCGTGTTCAAGCCTGAGCTTGGCAAGGCGTTCGCCGCCGGTGACAAGAACATCCAGGTGGGGGCAGATGGAGTCTATGACATCACCTACGACTATGCCGCCCAGACCATACTCATCGAAGAGCACAAGACCGCTTTCTCCCTCATCGGCGAGATCGGCGGAAGCTCTTGGAGCAAGGACTTCGTGATGACTCAGGACGGTGATGTCTGGACCAGCCCGGTAGTGAACATCACCGGAGGGTTCAAGATCCGTTATGACTACTCCTGGGAGGAAACCAACACCTACGGTGTCGCCAAAGGCTTCACGCCGGAGGTCGGCGTCGAGTTCACGGCTGTGCAGCCGGGCGACAACATCACTGTTCCCGCCGCCGGTGACTACAAGGTCGTGTTCAACTCCAAGACCCTCGCCGTCACCATCAGCGCCGTGGCTTTCCCTGAGAGCCTCTACATGATCGGCGATGAGTTCGGAGACTGGGACTGGAAGAGTGACGGCGTGGTCGAGATGACGCCTGTCAGCAAGCAGGAAGGCCAGTTCTGGACCGTCCGCTACTTCTCTGCCAAGAAGGGCTTCAAGTACTCTCCTATAAGGGATTGGGGCAAGGATTTCCACGGCCTCAAGACCAACGACGGCTATGCCGTGGATGGCGGCAACTGCACTGTTGAAGCTGATGGCTTCTACATGGTTCATGTTGACCTCAAGCGCGAGATGGTTCACGTCGAGCCTGCGAGGATCTACGGAATGGGCGACTGCTTCGGCGGCTGGGACGCCGGCATGGAGGCAGCCCTGTTCAAGGCTGACGGCAAGGTTCTCAAAGCCACTCTTGTAGGGGACGGTGAGATCCGTATGTATGCCGAGTCCTCTATCGCCAACTCGGATTGGTGGACCCGCGAGTTCATCGTCCTCGACGGCAAGATCGTCTATCGCGGCAACGGGGACGACCAGAAGCGCGTGAACTGCACGAAGGGACAGGAGGTGACTCTTGATGTCAACGCCGGCACGGGTTCAATCAAATAAATCCTGACTATCTCAGACGCACCCGATGGAGGAATATGCCAAGGGTGCGTCTGATTTTTTTATTATATTCGTAGATTATGAGACGATCTTCTTTTCTCTTGAGGCTTGTAGGCCTTGTCCTGGCCGCCGCGCTCCTTGCGGGGTGCGACAAGAAAGGCACGACTCCCGATCCGACTCCGACTCCGGGGCCGGAGACTCCGGAACGCACCGGCGAATCGGGAATATCCTACCAGATGCTGGTATATTCATTCGCCGACAGTGACGGCGACGGCTGCGGCGACTTCAAGGGAATCCAATCCAGACTTGACTATCTGAAGGAGATGGGAGTCCAGGCCATCTGGCTTTCTCCGATCCACCCGACTTCATCCTATCACGGCTACGATGTCCTGGACTATTCCGGCGTCAATCCCGACTATGGCACCGAGGCCGACTTCAAATCCCTTCTGGACGCGGCACACGCCAAGGGGATCAAGATCTATCTTGACTATGTGCTGAACCACACATCCAAGGATCATCCGTGGTTCCTCGACGCGAAAAAAAGCGCGGACAGTCAGTACCGCGACTATTATATCTTCTCCGACAACCCGCAGGCCGACATCCGCGACGGCAAGATTCCGATGATCGCCACCGAGGGCGCGCGCGGCTACGACTCCGGCCAGTGGTTCTCCGCCGTGACTGGCGTTGACGGCAAGCTCAAGGTGAGGTTCACCCTTGCCCTGGACAACGCCGGCAAGCCTTCGACACTGAGGATGGACAAGGTTGACGAGGTGTCCAACACCGGCAGTCAGAACTCGGGGATATGGCTGTACTACGGCGATGACAACATGGCGCAGTTCTACAAGAGCGGGGCTAGGGAATGCACTCTGTCACTGGAGTTTGAATCCTCCTGGGGCGTGCTTGTGAGAACCAGCCGGACCCAATGGGACTCCCACAAGTACGGCGCTCCGTCCGGAAAGAACCAGCTTTCCTATGGCGTTCCGCTCGCGCTTTCGAACACCAACGCTCAGGACATCATTCTGCCTGGAATGACCACGACGATGTACCACTCGCATTTCATGACAGACTGGTTCGCCGACCTGAACTACGGCCCCGCGGCCACCTGCGAGCAGTCCGCAGCTTTCAAGTCCGTCTGCGAGTCCGCTGACAAGTGGATCAGGATGGGAGTGGACGGCTTCCGTCTGGACGCTGTCAAGCACATCTACCACAACGCCGATTCGGACGAGAACCCGACATTCCTGAAGAAGTTCTACGACCGCTGCAACTCCACCTACAAGTCCGCCGGCGGCAAGGGTGACTTCTACATGGTGGGCGAGCAGTTCAGTGACGCCTCCGAGGTCGCGCCGTACTACAAAGGCATTCCGGCCCTCTTTGAGTTCAGTTTCTGGTGGAGGCTGAAAGACTGCATCAACAACGGTGACGGAAGTTCCTTCGTCGGCACGATCCAGAACTATCAGAAACTCTACGCGGGCTACCGCTCCGACTACATCGAGGCCACTAAACTCTCCAACCACGACGAGGACAGGACAGGAAACGATCTCGGAAAGAGTGTGGCCAAGATGAAACTCGCCGGCGTGGTTCTCCTTACGGCGGGCGGCCAGCCTTACATCTACCAGGGCGAGGAACTCGGCTACTGGGGGTCCAAGTCCAGCGGCGATGAATATGTCCGCACACCGATCATGTGGAACTCCGACGGTTCGTCGCTCGCCGACGGCAAGTTGAGCGGCAAGGTGGACAGGACGATGCTCTCCTCCGGAATCTCTGTCGAGAGCCAGGCGAAGGACGACGGTTCCATCCTCAATGTTTACCGCCGTTTCGGTGTGCTGAGGGATCAGTACAAGGCCTTGGCCAAGGGTTCGTTCGACTACTGTCCGGCTGCCTCTTCTGTGACTTCCGTCTCCGCATGGTACCGTGCCTATGATGGCCAGAAGGTCTTGGTTGTCCATAATTTCTCCGCTGGCAACGCCTCCGTCAACTTTACGTCCGACAAGCTGGACAACGCCGTCGCCACGAACGGAACCGTGAAGGTAAATGGCTCCAGGTTGACTCTGGGAGCATATTCATCAGTCGTTTTTCTGCAATAGTTAATTTGACATTATATGAGACGCACACTATTCATTCTGCTTGCCTCTCTTCTGGTGCTCTCCTGCGGGCGCGATCCCGGAGAGGCTGCCGTTGAGCGTGACTGGACCCGCGACGCTGTGGTCTATGAACTGAACACCCGTCAGGCGACCGCCGAAGGCACCTTCGCCGCAGCCCAGAGGAAACTTCCTGAACTTAAGGAACTTGGGGTGGATGTTGTCTGGCTGATGCCTGTCTATCCGATCGGCGAGAAAGGCCGCAAGGGAACTCTCGGCTCCTACTATGCCATCAAGGACTATTGCGACATCAACCCGGAGTTCGGCACCCTGGAGGATTTCGACGACTTTGTCAGCGCGGCCCACGACCTTGGCCTCAAGGTCATCATCGACTGGGTGGCCAACCACACCTCTCCGGATCATCCGTGGGTGACGGGGAAACCTGCCGACTGGTATGTCCGCGACGCGGAGGGCAACACGATTGTCGAATATGGCTGGACGGACATCGCCAAGCTCAACTACGAGTCCAAGGAGATGCGGGCCGAGATGGAGAAGAGCATGCGTTTCTGGCTTGACAGGGGAATCGACGGCTTCCGCTGCGACGTGGCCTATCAGGTGCCGCAGGATTTCTGGGCCGATGTGTTCTCGAAGTTCAGGTCTGAATATTCCCGCAGACTCTACTTCCTCGCCGAGGGGGAGGAGCCTTGGCTGCACGAGGCCGGCTTCGACGCCACCTACGCCTGGAAACTGCACCATCTGCTGAACGACATCGCGCAGGGGAAGGCCGGAGCCGACAGCCTTGTCCGCTATGTGGAATGGAACGCCACTGCCTATCCATCCGGCAGCCATAGGCTTACGTTCGTCACTAACCATGACGAGAACTCTTGGTCCGGCACTGAATATGAAAGGATGGGCGACGCTTGGAAGGCGATGGCTGTCCTCTGCTGGACACTTCCGAACTCCCAGCCGCTGATCTACACCGGTCAGGAGGTCGGCTACAACCACCGTTTCGAGTTCTTCGAGAAGGATCCGATGCCGGACTGGCACCACAACGCCACCACGGATTTCTACACCTATCTCAATGAGGTGAAGCACGCTCATCCGGCTCTGGATTCTGACAATCCGTCCTTCGAGGTGCTTTCCTGCACCGATTCCGCTCTGGTCTTCAAGCGCGCTCTGGATCAGGACAGCGTGATTGTCAGCGTTCAGTTGCAGGCTCCGTGGAACTGGAGTATAACTGTTCCGGAGTCAAGGGTTTCGCACGTGGAGCCGCCGAGCTGGTGGGTGGGCATGAAGACCCCTCTCCAGCTGATGATCCACGGCGATGGCATCGCCGGCTATGATGTCAGGATCGAGGGTGAAGGTGTCGGCGTCAAGGAGATTCATAAGGCGGACAGCCCTGACTATCTTTTTGTTGACGTGGCCGTAAGCTCATCGGCTAAGCCCGGTGAGTACGGCATCATATTCACGAAGGATGGCAGTTCCTTCCGCTATCCGTACCGGATCGCCGCGAGAGAGGAAGGTTCCGCCGAGCGTGGCAGTTTCACAACTTCGGATCTTATCTATCTGATCTGCCCCGACCGTTTCGCCAACGCCGACAAGGGAAATGACAACACCGATGACACCACCGAGAAGGCTGACCGCAGCGAGCCGTTTGGCCGCCACGGTGGTGATCTTCAAGGCATTATCGATCACTTGGACTACATCGCCGACCTTGGTGCCACCGCCGTCTGGTGTACTCCGCTTCTGGTGGACGACCAGTCCGAGGGGTCTTACCACGGCTATGCCTGTGGCGACTACTACCGCATCGACCCACGTTTCGGTAGCAATTCCCAGTACAGGGAATATGTCGCCAAAGCCCACGAGAAGGGTCTGAAAGTGATAATGGACATCGTGACCAACCACTGTGGCACCGGCCACTGGTGGATGAATAATCTTCCGTTCAAGGACTGGATCCATCAGTTTCCTGAATATACCGGCTCGAACATCGCCTTTTCAACGGCGATGGATCCGAACGCGTCGCAGTACGATGCGAATTTACAGGTCAGCGGCTGGTTCGTGCCTTCGATGCCGGACATGAATCTCGACAATCCGTTCATGCTGAAATACTTTCAGCAATGGGCGATCTGGTGGACCGAGTTCTCCGGCCAGGACGGCCTGCGTGTGGACACCTACCCGTACAACGAGAAAGTCCCTATGAGCAAGTGGTGCGAGGCCGTGATGAATGAATATCCAAACTTCAACATCGTGGGTGAGTGCTGGGACTCCAACATCGACCAGCTTGCCTACTGGCAGGGCGGCAACGCCAACCGTGACGGTTTTGACTCCCACTTGCCTTCGATTATGGATTTCCCTCTCCAGGAGGCGATCAACGCCGCTCTTTGCGAGGACGAGCCGCAGTGGGGACAGGGAATGGTCCGGGTATATTCAGCCCTCTCTCACGACGCCACCTATAATGATGTGTCCAAGATGCTGATATTCCTCTCCAACCACGACCATTATCGTGTCGCTGACGCCTGGAGGCAGAATCCGGACAAGTTGAAGATCGCCTACACCCTTCTGGCCACAGTCCGTGGGATCCCTCAGATTTTCTACGGTGACGAGATGGGATTCGCCACCGGCAAGACCTACAAGAGCGACGGCGAGTTGAGGATGGATTTCCCTGGCGGCTGGGAAGGCGACAAGGTTGATCTGTTCACCGAGGAAGGCCGTGCCTCCGCCACCGTCACAGTCGGCGGAAAAACGATCCCGCAGGGCCAGCTGGCTGAGCTTCACGACTATGCAAAGACCCTCTTCCAGTGGAGAAAGACCAAGGACGTGATCCACACCGGCCGCACCATGCACTTCCTGAGCCGTGACAACACCTACGCCTTCTTCCGCTACAACGACACCGACAAGGTCTTCGTCTATGTGAACAATTCCCCGGAGCCGAAAACCATCCCGTGGTCCCACTACTCCGAGATCGCCTCCGACCTAACCACCGGCCGCAACGTCCTCACCGGCGCCCCCGTCCAGATCTCCGACTCCACCATCGTCCCACCTTCCACCGCCCTCGTTGTGGAATATTCATTGAAATAGAACCGTTTATATTTGATGGAATATTTGTGTAAAATACCTTTATGCGCCGATACTTTTATGCGCCGATACTTTTATGCGCCGATACTTTTATGCATAACAATCTCAGCATCCGCACATTCGGGAAGTAATACCGCTTTTGATGAGCGTTCGTGTCTGCTTTCAGCCGAACGCTCATATTCAGAGGCCTTGATGCTTGGTGACACCACAAAGACAATCACAGGAGTGGTTATGGAAGAAGGTGGCACTCCCGTACCATTTGCGTTTGTGTCATTATATTCAAAGAAAGATTCCACGCTTGTCGCCGGTGAAATGAGCGATGAGCGTGGACGTTTTTCTCTGCGATTCCCGGGTGGCCCTACTGTGCTCAATATCAGTTGTATCGGTTATAAGACCATCGAGATGCCTGTGACGGCGTTGGATTTGGGCACAATCTATATGACGATCGATGCGAGCCTGCTGGAAGATGCGACTGTGGTGGCTCACCGAAAATACATTTCAAGGGAAAACGGTGGGCTGACACTGAATGTTCAGGGCTCCGGTTTGAGGAACATCGGTAAGGCCGCTGATGTGATCAAGTATATTCCTGGAATGCTTTATGCCAACGGCAAATATGAGGTGTTCGGGAAGGGTGAGCCTGTAATTTATATTGACGGAAGAAAGATGGCGAACGTTTCCGAGCTATCGCTTCTATCCTCCTCCAATGTGAAGTCTGTCAAACTTATAACCAATCCGGGGGCTGAATATGACGCTGGCACAAGGAGCGTCATTGCCATCGCCACCGTCAGGCACACGTTGGATGGCGTTTCCGGCATTGTCGGAGCGGAACTTTCCAGGCACAGGCAGTGGTCCGGCAACGAGGATGTTAACCTTAATGTTCATAAAGGGGCCGTGGATGTTTTTCTTGCATATCGGTATGACAACACGAAAAGCGACATTCGATACGACATCGACCAGACCAATTACGAGCAAGACACCTTCCACGAGGTTTCGGCTTCTGAATATTCAGACCGCTCCCGCTCGCACGATTACAGTGCCGGGGCGAATTACGCGATAAATAAGAATCATACCGTTGGTGGCAAATATATGGGAACCATTTCCGACTACAAATTGCTTGATTCTCCTTACGACTATATGCAGGTGTATCGCAACGGTGAGCTTTTGACTTCCACGGACAACAAGACCGATGAGTCGGAAAAGGAAAGGTTCCACAATGCCAATGTCTATTATATCGGCAAGTTTTCTGATAAATTACAGGTCAATGTGGATGCCGACTATGTATATTCCCGGTTGAATCATTGGCAGCAAGTGATTGAGACAAGCCGGATTGACGCGGTGTCGGAGAGCACCCATATTCAAAATGACCAACGCAACCGCGCGGTCGCTTTCAAGGACGTGTTCGCTTGGAATATTAGTGAGGTCAGCGGACTTGATTTCGGGACTGATTTCAGCAGGATCAGCTCTTGGGGCACGTCAGTCAATGAAGAAGGCAAGATTGCCGATGACCGGTTCAAAAACAATGAAACCAAGTATGCGGGATTTGTCTCCTATCGCTTGTTTTCTGAAAAATGGAAGGGGAGCGTCGGGCTTCGCTATGAATATGTCCACGCCATCAACACAGACCAGGGTGAGGTGAAGAACAGGAATGATTATTCTGACCTTCTGCCTTCACTGTCTCTTTCAACCTCTCTCGGGAAAGTGGAGATGAGTCTTGATTTCAGCAGCAGGGTCAACCGCCCTTCGTTCCGTCAGCTGAACAACAGTATAAGTTACAACAACCAATACCATTACGAACAAGGGAACATTTATCTGAAACCGCAATATGTCTATGACGCTGAGTTCAGTCTGGATTACGGCATTTTCGATTTCAAAATGGATTACCAGTATATCAAGGACTATATTCATCCTACGGTTGTGGCCATCGCCGGCAAACCCGGAACGGTAGCCTGGATGTCAACAAATGCCGACAGATTCCAGCAGTTAGGCGCGCAATGCGTTGTGGCTCCGGTTATTGGCTGCTGGAGGTCGACCCTGACGGCAGGAGTGTACAAGCCTTACTTTACGCTTGCGTACAACGGTTCCGAGACTAGTTATAATCGTCCTTACGGCCTCCTGGCTTTCCAGAACGCTGTCGAACTGAAAGGCGACTGGCTTTTGCGTGGTGATTTTTACTGGAACCTAAAAGGACATCACGGCATCTATGACCAGAACAGCCGCGCATCTTGCAACGTGATGGTTCAGAAACAATTGCTTAAGAAAAGGCTTACGATAACGTTGAAGGCTGAGGACTTGTTTGACTGGTCAAGGTTGAGTGATGTGAAGAGAGTCAACTTTGTGGTTCAGAACAGAAAAGTGAATAGCTTCAACCGCTGCGTCATCGCCTCCATCACCTACAACTTCAACAGTTTCAAGGACAAATACAACGGCAGCGGCTCCGCGGACGACGAGATCAACCGCTTTTAGATGTGAGATATTCACGTGCGGCTGGCTGCGAGGTCGGTCATCAATGTAGTGTGCGACGACGGGAGCGGAAACATCAAATATTGCTCCTGTCGAGGGCAAAAACGCATACGACGGCAGCATTTTCTTCGGATAACGCTGCCGTCGTGATTAGGGAAGGTTCTTTGGCGTGGATTTTCCGCTTTTAGAAGAGTATGTTCTTGCTTTACCACTCACGTTATCGATTCCGTAAGTGATCATGTATTCTCTAAGGGTAGCACTTTTGACCTCTTTTGCTTCTCAAGAGTGTATTCTGCACTCTCGGGAAACGTTTAGTCCGCTTTTCGTTTCCCGAGGGTGTTGTCTGGCACTCATAAGCGACATTTTGAAGAGTTATTCGACATCTGCGTGGTGACCAGCGTCGCACTCTTGGGAAGCATATCTGCCACTTTCCGTTTTCGGAGAGTGACAGGTGACACTGTTGGGTAACGTTTGTCCTCATTTTTGTTACCGAAGAAATTACGGATGAGAGACTTGAAAAACAGAGTTCATGATATTCATCATATGACGTGCGAGCCTAAAGTGGACCGCTTTCGTGAAATTTGGTGTAAGTTATTGGAAATTAGATGCTATGAATTTTATTGCTATAGGCGTAAATAATCTTTTTTGAGCATCGCAGGGCAAAGAAACAGAAATTTCTGTTTCTTAATGAAAGTTTTTATGTTTTTGAATATGAGAGTGCGGGAAAGATGCTATATTGCGGTGAACCTGAATTTAGATTATATGGGCAGTCACAAACTCAATGAACTCCTGAAAGAGTACAGAAAACAACCTAAGTGGTATTACCACGTCATCTTCGACTCTATCGAAACCGGACAGCTGTTCAACAGTGATGATGAATATGCCGACGGAATGAACAGCGTGGCCATCGGGCAATATGTCTGCGAGCTGTCCGTCATCGTGTTCGTGCTGATGGCCAATCATTGCCATATTCTCGTTCATGGATCCGGAGAGGACATCGTCAGGTTTTTCTTGTTCGTCAAGGAAAGGATCAATCGGAAACTCAAAGAGGATGGTTTTCCTCCGCTTCCGATAGACTATGGGTTTAAGATGGTGAAAGTGAACGATGAGCGGCAATTGGTGGACACGATAATCTATATCGCGAGGAATCCGTTGAAGGCCAGGCCGGATCTCATGGCAAGTGGCTATATCTGGGGATCCGCGAATTTGATTTTCAGCGATGTGGACAGACTATATGACAAGATTAAAGTAGCTGACATGTCATGCAGGGAAGCGATGAGGATATTCAGGACTAAAATCAGGCTTCCGGGGAATTACCTTTTTAATCGTCCTCGGGGATTCATTCTTCCGGAGTCCTATGTCCTTAATGGTAAGGCGGAGCGGATGCTTGTGAACTCGTGGAGGTTTAGTTCAGGGCTTGTGAGGAACTTTGACGCTTACCTTAAGATTGCCGAGGGTGTCGGTGAGATGATTATATTTTCGGAGAATGAGTTGAACGAGATTGTCAATCAGGTTCTTCGGGATCATTTCAAGGTGGACTCTGTCAAAGATTTGGGAGTTGATGATAAGTGCCGCTTGGCTTTGATCTTGAAAAGGAAGTACCGCGTTGACACAAAACGAATTGCCCGCAAGATCCATGTTGAGGTTGCGGTGCTCAATAAACTGTTTGAATAGTTCTCCTGACGCATTGCGCGGCACCCTTGGGCGGCGGAAAGGGTCGGAAGTGTCACCGGAGAGTGTCGCGTGGCACCCTTGGGCAACGGAAAGGGACGGAAGTGTCACCGGAGAGTGTCGCGTGGCACCCTTGGGCAACGGAAAGGGGCGGAAGTGTCGCCGGAGAGTGTTGCGCGGCACCCTTGGGCAGCGGAAAGGGTCGGAAGTGCTGCTGGGGAGTGTCGCGTGGCACCCTTGGGCAGCGGAAAGGGTCGGAAGTGTCACCGGAGAGTGTCGCGTGGCACCCTTGGGCGGCGGAAAGGGTCGGAAGTGTCACCGGAGAGTGTCGCGCGGCACCCTTGGGCAACGGAAAGGGACGGAAGTGTCACCGGAGAGTGTCGCGCGGCACCCTTGGGCAACGGAAAGGGGCGGAAGTGTCGCCGGGGAGTGTCGCCGGGGAGTGTCGCGCGGTCACTGAGTTTGCCGAAGTGGCCATATTTTCAGGGATGGTGGCCGTGATTCTTCGTCAGATAATGGCGAATCTGCCAAATTGTCATATTCGGGGGAATGGCATAACATTCGATAATACTCCTTGCGTCCGGCTTCGGGAACGATGAAGGCGAAAGAAAAACGCTGCACTTCGGATCTGGCTGGGCAAAAGAAAGAATGATGCCCAGATCCGGTGAACGGGGTCGGGCGAGAAACAAAAAGAATAACAAAAAAGAATAATAGGAGATTAAGAATATGGGAAAAATTATTGGTATCGACCTTGGAACCACGAATTCGTGCGTTGCGGTCATGGAAGGCAATCAGCCAACCGTCATAATCAACAACGAGGGTGAAAGAACCACCCCTTCAGTAGTCGCCTTTACCGATGGCGGTGAAAGAAAGATCGGTAACCCTGCAAAGCGTCAGGCCATCACGAACCCGCAGAACACAGTCTTCTCCATCAAGAGATTCATGGGTGAGACTTACGAACAGGTTCAGAAGGAGATCGCCAGAGTGCCTTACAAGGTTGTCAGAGGTGAGAACAACACTCCGCGTGTTGACATCAACGGCAAGCTCTATTCACCTCAGGAGATTTCAGCGATGATTCTCCAGAAGATGAAGAAGACCGCCGAGGACTACCTCCGTCAGGAAGTCACCGAGGCTGTCATCACAGTTCCGGCCTACTTCTCAGACTCACAGCGTCAGGCCACAAAGGAGGCCGGCAAGATCGCCGGACTCGATGTCAAGAGAATCATCAACGAGCCTACGGCCGCAGCCCTGGCTTACGGTCTTGACAAGAAGAACAAGGACATGAAGGTCGCTGTGTATGACCTTGGTGGCGGTACATTCGATATTTCCATCCTTGAGCTTGGTGGCGGAGTCTTCGAGGTTAAGTCAACCAACGGTGACACACACCTTGGAGGTGACGACTTCGATCAGGAGATCATCAACTGGCTCGCCCAGGAGTTTGCCAACGAGAACGGCGGAATCGACCTGAAGAAAGACCCTATGGCCCTTCAGAGATTGAAGGAAGCCGCCGAGAAGGCCAAGATCGAGCTGTCCAACCAGACATCGACCGAGATCAACCTGCCTTACATCATGCCGGTTGACGGAATTCCTAAGCACCTTGTAAAGACTCTTACCAGAGCCAAGTTCGAGCAGCTTTGCGACAACCTCTTCCAGAGGTCTATCGAGCCTTGCCGTCAGGCACTCAAGGACGCCGGTCTGAACGCTTCCGATATTGATGAGGTTCTTCTCGTGGGTGGTTCAACACGTATCCCTAAGGTACAGGAACTTGTCAAGGAGTTCTTCGGCAAGGAGCCTAACAGGAGTGTCAACCCAGACGAGGTTGTGGCCATCGGCGCGTCAATCCAGGGCGGTGTGCTCGCAGGTGATGTGAAGGATGTGCTTCTGCTTGATGTCACTCCGCTGTCACTCGGTATCGAGACCCTCGGTGGTGTGATGACAAAGCTCATCGAGTCCAACACGACCATCCCTACCCACAAGTCTCAGGTGTTCTCCACCGCGGCTGACAACCAGCCTTCTGTAGAGATCCACGTGCTTCAGGGTGAGCGTCCTATGGCGAAGGACAACAAGGAGATCGGTCTCTTCCATCTGGACGGAATAGCTCCGGCTCCGAGGGGAATACCTCAGATCGAGGTTACCTTCGACATCGACGCCAACGGTATCCTGAACGTGTCCGCCAAGGACAAGGCTACCGGCAAGGAACAGAACATCAGAATCGAGGCTTCATCAGGTCTGTCTGACGACGAGATACAGAGGATGCGTGACGAGGCGAAGGCCAACGAGGCCGCCGACAAGGAGGCCAAGGAGAAGGTTGACAAGATCAACAACGCCGACGCTCTCTGTTTCCAGTCCGACAAGAACCTGAAGGACTACGGCGACAAGATTCCTGCTGACAAGAAGTCAGCCATCGAGTCAGCCATCGGCTCCCTCAAGGAGGCTGTCAAGAATCAGAACATCTCTGACATCGACCGCTACACCGAGGAACTCACGAAGGCTTGGAACGCCGCCTCTGAGGACATGAACCGCGCCGCCCAGGCCGGTGCCCAGCAGGGACCTCAGAACCCTTACGGCCCGCAGGCCGGTCCACAGGGTCCACAGAACGGCCCGGACGATCAAGGTCCTGACGAGCAGTAAAGACGATCGGATAATCAGATGATAATCAGATAATAAGAGAAAGAGGATGTGATTTCACACCCTCTTTTTTTTGTCCTCGTCCGTCAGGATGCTCACGAGTCACTTAGTGGCAGTCGGCTGGATTCCGTCGTACTGTTCGCAGACGGTGTGGTAGCTTTCAAGGTTGCCGATGTCGTAGCGGTGTCCGGGTATCTCCATTGCGTGGACAGGGGTCTGGGTGGAGAGCCAGACTATGTAGTTGCCGGGAGCGTCGGTGCCGCAGCCGGCGGTGATGCCGGCGGAGATCAGGCTTGCGTCCTTGCGGGTGTAGTAGTAGAACGGGGGACAGCACCAGTGGGAGCGAGGCTCTGACGGCTTCTCCTCCATGCCAAGCACGAGGTCTTCGGAGCTGACCTCCACGACACCGCATTTGCGAAGGCGCTGCTCCGAAGGCTCGAAGAAGCGCATGATGCAGGACGTACCCTTTGCGCGGGCATATTCAATGAACCTTACGAGGCTGAAATCCAGCACATTGTCTCCGGCTATGACCAGCATGTCGTCGTCGATGCCGAGGGAATCGATTGCGAATTGGATGTCGCGCACCGCACCCAGGCGTGTCTCGTTTGTCACCGTGCCGTCGTCCACGACAGTGATCTTGTCGTCCGGTCGTCCGGCGGCCCAGTCGAGGAAATGTGCGGCGAACTTGTGGTTTGTGATGACTACATATTCATCAATCGCCCCGGAGGTTTTGATGTCGTCGATCAGCCAGTCAAGGATGGCTTTGTCCTTGATTTTCAGTAAGGGTTTTGGGAAATTTTCCGTCAGAGGGTAAAGCCGCGTCGCGTAACCGGCGGCAAGGATCAGGCATTTCATGACTTGGCTTCTAAATTTTCACGCCGTCCGCGCTGTGGCAGATGCAGGCCGAGTAATGCCCCCGCAGATCCGGGAACTCGGCAAGATACTCAGTCTCGACTTTTTTGAATATTTCCTCCTTGAACGACGGGTCGATCAAGGCCATGCAGCAGCCCTTGAATCCGGCTCCGCTGAAGCGGCCTCCGTAGATGCCGTCGGTTCTGGTCATGATCTCGTAGATCTTTTTCAGCTCTGGAGAGCCGGTCTCCCATTTCTCGATGGATGAGCCTTCTCCATCTCGACAGCGCCGGCGATCATCTCGCGCACATCGAATCCCGCCAGCACGATCGGCAGAAGTCCGACCGGAGTGAGGACGGAGAACCGGCCTCCCACGTTGTCCGGAACGACAAATGTCTTGTAGCCTTCCTGTGTGGAGAGGGTCTTGAGGGCGCCCTTGTGAGCATCGGTGATGGCGACAATCCTTTCGGAAGCGTCTTTGTAGGTCTTCTCGATGTGTTCCTTGACGATCCTGAACGCGACCGCCGGCTCGGTTGTGGTGCCGGACTTGGAGATCACCACGGTGGCGACATTCCTCTCGGCCACAAGATCCATCAGCTCCGCGAGGTACTCTTCGGAAAGATTGTTACCTGCGAAGACAACCTCCGGAGCCTCTTTCGCCCCGCCAAGCTGCTTGGCGAAATTGTGGGAGAGTGCCTCGATGGCGCAACGGGCTCCGAGATAGGATCCACCGATGCCGATAACGACCACCAGGTTGACACCTTTTGCCTTCCAGCAGTCACGTACCGCCTCGCAATCGGCGATCAGTGACTCCGGCGTCTGCGATGGCAGATGCTTCCATCCGAGGAAGTCGTTGCCCGCACCGCTCTCGCTTTCAAGTACATCGAAGGCCTCAAGAGCCTTGCCGACGTATTTCTTGTAATCTTCATCTTTGACAAAGGAGGCGCATCCTCCCAAATTGACTTTAACCATTTTCTTCCAAATTATTAAGGTTAACTAACTATGTATTCGTCTATGTATTCGTCTATGTATTCGTTAAACAAATCTGTTCAATCTGTTCATTCTGTTCAACCTGTTCAATCTGTTCAACCTCTCCAGCCTGTCCAAATCTTTTTGGTAGATAATCCTTAGCCGTCAATAATATGCCACCGGCACACTCTTTCTTACCCAAGGCATCTACCAACAAAAAAAACATTTTGCAAAAAATAACCATTTTCGCAATAACAACTCCCACTTATCACGGATAATTTTAACGAATATGTTCGCCAAGGAATATTCATTATTCATTCATGGGTACCGCCGACAGTAACCACGACAGCACGCCAGTAAAGTAGGTCAGAAGTCGAATATGTACTAAGTGCCAAGCCCTTCGTGAGCAAAATAGCCGCTTTGGCTCACGAGCGTGACTCGCAGGCGGCCTTCGTGAGCAAAACGGGCGTTCCTGCTCACGAGCGTGACCCGCAGGCGGCCTTCAGACTCCTCATTGTGCGCATGGTTTTGAAAATAGCAGCGGCGGCCAAACTTTTGGCCGCCGCTGCCTATGGTATGGTCACCGGGTTGGGGGCTAAAATACATGCTCCTTGTCCGGTGTCAAAGGAACACTATTTTTTGAAGTAATTGAAGTTGTTGTTGATGATGGCCTGAGGCAGGAGATCGCCATAGACCTCGTAGCGTCCGGACTTAAAGTTGCCTACCCAGTCCATCATGATCATTCCTGTTGCGGTGCAAATGTTTAAAAAAGTGCACGCCAAATTCCCAATCAAAATAAAGCCAAATATCCAAATATTAATACGCCATTTTTCCAAATAAATATTCAAAATGAATTGAATTACAAAGGAATGTACTATCTTTGCACCAAAATATAATTCTATGGAATATAAGAATCGAATAGCAGATCAACTGCTACGTGATAAATTAGAGGCAATGGGTGCTGTCTTGATAGAAGGTCCCAAGGCTTGTGGCAAAACAACTACAGCAGAGCAACAGGCTAAAAGCATTATTTATATGGATGACCCTACCAAACAGCAGCAATACAAACAGATGGCGCAAACAAATATTAGCTTTTTGCTTGAGGGGGAAACTCCTCGTTTGATTGATGAATGGCAGGAAGTTCCCCAATTTTGGGATGCCATCCGATTTGAGGTAGACCATAGAGGCGAAGATGGACAATTTATGCTTACAGGTTCTGCGGTGCCTGCTGAAGCTAAAGATATTCATCATACAGGTACTGGAAGATACGGATGGCTTACCATGCGCCCTATGAGTTTGTGGGAATCCGGCGACTCTACTGGTGAGATAAGCCTATCGGATTTGTTTCTTACACCTGATAAAATAGGAGCTTTGAATAAACTTACATTGCCGATGCTTGCTTTTGTTGTTTGCCGTGGAGGGTGGCCTAAGGCTTTGCAAAAGAAAACAGAAAAGGTAGCACTATTGCAGGCGACAGAATATTATAAAGCGATAACAAATAGCGATATATCACGAGTTGACAACGTAAAACGAGATGCCGAACGGGCAAAGAGAATTATGCGTTCTTATGCCAGACATCAAGGCTCTCAAGCAAGTATCGCGACAATCCTTGCCGATATATCAGCAAATGAACCGGAGAATGTAAGTGATGAAACAATAGATTCATACCTTACTGCATTGCGGAAAATATTCATAATAGAGGATATGCCGGCGTGGAATCCCAACTTAAGAAGTAAAACCGCTGTTCGCACATCAGACACAAGGTACTATGTCGACCCGTCAGTTGGTGTGGCAGCTCTTGGACTAGGTCCTAATGATTTAATTAATGACCTGAATACATTTGGGTTGTTTTTTGAGGCAATGTGCATTCGAGATCTTAGGGTTTATGCCGATGCCTTGGATGGCTCCGTATATCATTATAGAGACAAGAATGGTTTGGAATGTGATGCTGTGGTACATTTGCGTAATGGCTCATATGGTCTTATTGAAATAAAGTTAGGTGGAGAAAAGTTGATTGAGGACGGTGCAAAAACCTTAATGGCACTTTCAAATATCATAGACACCTCCCGAATGAAAGCCCCTGCTTTTTGTATGGTGCTGACAGGTGTTGGTGACTTTGCCTATAAACGAACAGATGGAGTGTATGTTGTGCCGATTGGATGTTTGAGATCATAAGTTTTGACATTCAGAATAATAATAGTTAATGTAAGCAATGATGCATGGATAAAATCTGTAACTTCGATATTGTAATCAATACATGTCTTGCTGAGATCAATCCGGCCTCGCTAATGCCGGATTTCGATAAGAACGGTTTTTTGTTATCGGTCATCAACGGATTTGCTTACACTCGCAGGCGGCCTTCGTGCGCAAAACAGGCGCTTTGGCTCACGAACGTGACCAGCAGGTGGCCTTCGTGAGCAAAACGGGCGTTCCTGCTCACGAGAGAAACCACGGGAGTGTGCCGCCGGATCTGGGCTGTCTTATCCTCTTCTTCTCCTCAGATGCCTTATGGCACCTGAGGCTTATGTCGGGATTGACCAAAGGGCATTATTCCCTTATACAGCTTTTCATGTCAACCTTTTACGTTTACTTTTCCCTATAGTGGAGAAATGACTCTTCACAAAAGCGGTGAGAGGCCTGAGCAAGACCTCTCACCGGAACGCAAAATTAGCAAAATTGCCGGTAATAATCAAAGGGTAAGATCAGAAATTCATCGGTGTGGTGTGATCAGTTCCACTTACCACTTACGAAGGTTGGTGATGGTGTTGTTGAGGTTCTCAAGACGCTTGTTGTAGCAGTACTTGAGGTTGTCCATCACATCGTCGAACTCCATATTCTCGTCACCGCACAGCCAATGCTCATCCAGATAATTACCGACCTTCCAAATCTTTCGGTTATACTCATCAGAAAGCCTGTTTGCGGCGCGCCTCTCCTCCACGACTCTGTTGGCGACATCAATCAAGTCTGGGTATACATCCGCCCAGCGAGCCTTGACTCTATTGATGTAGTTCTGATCCTTCATCAACAGAGGCCACCACATATAGTACCTCCTTGGGGTCTCATTATATTTAATGGCCCTTTCGATGAGAAGTGAACTCCATGTGTGATAGTAGTAAGCGTTCTTTTCCGTATCCACATTCGTGAAGTTCTGGCTGTCAAAGTCCCACACTGGCCCGGCGCAGAGTTTTCCGTCCCCGTCCTTGTACATGTAGACACTCTTCGGATGCTGGATCTCATCGTTCATGGCGATCTCGTAGACAAACCAGTAGTCGATCACTGAGTTGATGTCGAGACTCTTGTAGGCCTCTGTGTAATTACCATTAGTAAGGTTGCTCTCGATGGTGTTGATGTAGGTTTTCAGACTCTCGAAAATCGCGCTGCCATCATATGTGGTGCCATTCGTCGCTGTGACCTTGAAGTCATCCTTGAACAAGCAAGGCAATTCACGCATTGAGGTTTTGAATTTCCAGGTCTCGTCGTAATTATTGTCGAACTCGATAAGGTAGCTGCAATCCTTCACGGTAGGGCTGGTGTTTTTCTCGACAACATCCTCAAATATCGGGTTTGTCATTTTCAGCCTGTTCTTATTGATCTTGATCTGCTCGCAGAAAAGATAGTTGCCGGCGTGGATGCCATTGATGACCAGCTCGACATTCTGCCCTGAAGGATTCCAGACCAGTCCCTTACCTAAGGTGCTTCCGTCTGTCGGCCCGTTGATGAAATGGTTCTGGATAGCCTGGGCGATGTTGAACGCCAGATAGTTACGAATGAGTGACATGTCCGTCCACGGAGAGAGCAGAATCCATCTCTTGTGCTCCTTCATCCCAAGGATGCCCGCCTTTTTGTTCAGCTTGATAGCCATCGGCCTCTTGTCGTAATTGGATGACGTGTTTCCTCTGAGCCTGATGCTGCAACCGGCCTTATTCAAGTCCGCCACACCGTTTTTGTAGACAGCGATGTCATCGGCCTCGCTCCAGTCTGCACTCTTGGCAGGGATGGCGAAGTCAAGGAAGGTGACTGTTCCCGGAGTGTTGACGTTGACAACCACCACCGGCAGTCCGGTGTTCGTGACGGTAACTGTGAACACCTTTCTCTGCGTGCCGCTGACAAGGGTATATTCAACAGGAATCCGGAAATCCTGGCTTGACACACCGCTTTCCTGAACCTCACCGTTGCAAAGAACCTTCACTCCCTCAGGTACCGTGAACGTCGGTACAAGCGTGAAGTTGTAAAGGTAAGGGATGCAGCAAGAGACCGTGCCGGTGTTCTTGTCGATCGCGCAGCTGAAATCCTCCGCGGCCTTGACTTCGGTCTTGGAGGTACTAGTGTTCAGAACCGCTGTCTTCTTCAGAAGGCTTGACTCGTTCTTGGCGATTTCGAACCCGAAACTCTTGAACTCCAGTGGAGTCGTGCTGATGTTTTCGACCGTGCAGTTGTTCTCCGGCTTCAGGTCATCAAGGTTCAGAGGGATGTCGTAGCATGCTCCGGCCTGGAAATCTACGAGAGCCTTGACCTCGAATGACACCTTGTGGGAGTCAGTCAATAATTGAATCTCGATCTTGTCACCTTTCTTGATGCCTGGCGCGATGGCGGCATACACGACAGCCTTTCTTCCAACCGAGATTCCACCTTCCTCATCCTTCGCCAGTTTCACAGTGATCTGGGATGAGGTCTTTCCGTCAACAGCGGCAAGACCCGAAGCCAGATTGGTTAGATCCATCGTGAAATCACCGGTCCAGGCGCGAGGCGCCGCGATCCCTTCAACTTTCTGTCTGAATATGATGGACTGGAGTCTCTCCGAGCTTGCGACCTCGTCAAGCTTGCTTCCGAATGTCACCTCCGCCTTCAGGAAGGACACCAGAGGCTTGAATATGAACCCATAGCCTCCATCTTTTTTGACGGGAGTGTCGCTGGCCTTCACATCGTTGGCGGCGATAGAAGCTTCGTCCGTGTAGTACTGCACTGAGGCCACATTGACCGGGATCGCTCTGCTGTCCGTCGCCCCTTCCACGTAAGGATAGTAGGCAAACCTTGGCCGGTCGCTTGTGTTCAGCGAGCCTTTGAACTCTCCGGAACTCACAGGAGTGGAGAATGTGCCGTCGAACGGGGCGTTAGGGGTGGTGTTTCCGAACACGCCGACTCTGTCTCCGACAGACCAGAGTATGCCTACCGATCCGTCTGCCGTCGGCTCGATGTCGATCTGGGTTCTTGTCACAGGAATCTGTCCTATTTCTCCGGTAAGGGAGATCGACTCCTGTCCCAGTACCTCCGTCTCCTTGTTGTCGGCGCAGGAGGCGGCCATCAGTGCCGCCAGCACCATCAGCACAGATGCTGAATATGTTCGCTTCATAACCTATGTGTTAAAGAGTTTAATCCATTTACCCATAGGTTAAGTCTTTAGGTAAGCCTCTACAGTCCGAATCCCTTTCCTCCGCTACTGTAGGAGGAGTCGTAGGATCTGGTACCCTGAGGCGCGTCACGGACGCATCGGATTGTAAAGTCCGCACCGGACTGATTGTGACCGGTTGTTACGATCGGCGTACCTGACGATCCGTCTTTCTGAAGGTGGTAGATCATGAATGTATTACCTGGATTTGACGGGTCATGTATCAGGTTTCGATTGTATTTGGTCTTGGCTGCGTATCGCATGGTTCCGGTTTCGGTTTGGGCTCCAGAAGGCTTGTAACCGGCGAGATTGCCGGTAATCTCCTCACCACAGTACATTGGGATGAAGTAGAGCTCCTTCTCGTTCGGGATCCTCCACTTGCCCAGATCGTCGGTGCCTTCCTGGTAGTACTTCTCGCACCAGTCACCGTTCATGATCTCAGTGTACTTGAAGGTGTTCTTGGCTGGGGTTCCACCAGTAACTATTGTTTGTTGAGGCGTAGACTTGCTGTATGTGTATGTGTAATATTTTCTTGGCCAAATAATGCTGCCTTCTGTTCTTGTGGTCAGTGTAACCGTTACATTGAAAGATGTGTAATTGCCGTTGTCGCTCTTTATTTTAATTGTTTTCGATGATGTCGTACCATTTGAAGTTGATGTATGGTTGATTGTAACACTGACTTTGAACTCCGCTGACGTAACATTTACTTCGTTATCGGCTCCGATTTGATAGGTGTAGTTCTTAGACCCATCGTAATTAGTGATCGTTACCGGAACAGTTATATTATGAGGAGTCGTGTTGCTCTGACTCTCTGGTATTCCAGTAGGATTAAGCTCGCCAACTGTGATTTCAGGAGCATAGGTGTCCTCTCCGCTTGCCGGAATGTTCAGATCCGCACTGGCGATCTTGAAAGCCTTAGGCAATGTACTCGCCGCATCGAAATTCTCGTGCTCAGGATACTCTCCGATCTGCATGTTGGTTCTCAAGGTCTCGTCCTTGAGGCCGTTCACTGTCACGACATAGTTCTCCTGGTCCCAGCTTGTGATGTCCGAGACTTCACCCGAGGTTGAGTTTGTGCCAAGATTCCTGACGCATCGTATCATAGGATTTGTCTCTTTATTATCCCAGGAACTGATTGCAGTACCCTCCAAAGCCCACCAGATACGGAAGCCCAGGTTTGTACTTGTCGCATAGTTCGTCGTCTCGAATGATATCTCTGTAGGCAGAGACTTTTTACCGCACCAGGCGAAGATGCATTGGCGGACGCTAGGAAGGTACCACCTTACCTCGTCCTCGTCAATTTTGCCGTCACCGTTGAGGTCTCTGTTTCTTGAGAGACATTCGAACATCGGATTGGTTCCGGTAGTGGTCATTATATTGGCCGAGGTAGGAGGAGTCGCTCCTGTGAAGCCGTTTTGGGCAATGTTAACATAGCGGCTCCATGTCTTGTCTGTTTTAGTGTTGATGATCTCCCAGGTGTTCTTCAATCCGTTCTGCAATTCCGTTCCCGGATAGTCGTCATTACCGGTGAAAGATGCAGCCGGTGTCTCCTCAACAGATTCAAATCCGAATGGATTACCCACATTGTCTTTATAGAATGTCTTGATTGACTCCTGCTGGAGTGTAAAGCCACTGCCCTCAATGTAGGTGCTGTGTCCGTCGGCGCTGATCTTGGCATTGCCGATGGTGAATGACAAGATCCTGTCATCCGTGTTGACGAAGTCCTTGTAAGGCTTGTCATTGTAGAAGTACTCGTCCACGTAGGCCTGCGTGTAGACATTGTCTCCGCTTATTATGCAGTGTGTCGTGGTGCCGACCTTTATCTCATCAATCAAGTCGTATATGTTCACCAAGTTGGCGTCTCCAGGATATTTTGCGAATTCCGTCTGACTGGCAGGTTTGCCGAACTTCACCCAGGCGATGTCCTCAAAGTGCGGATCAGTTGATCCTTCATGAACGGTGAAGGATGTCATCTTTCCGTCTCCCGCAGGTACAGTGCCGCTGACAATGCATTTCTCGATGTTTGTCTTCGAGAATGTCAGCAGCACATTCTCGAAGTGTGCGTCAAGGTTGACGATGACGTGCGGGGACGGCTTGATGATCTGTCCCTCGGCTCCCGGCTGATTGTCGCTCTCCTTTTTTGCCTCGGCGATGATGTTCTTCACTCCGTTGACCGTTATCGTGTAGGTGTACCTTGCGTTACGTGTCACGGAGAAGTTGCCGAATTTCGTGTTTGACGCATCGGTGCTGTTGCCGAAGTCTCCGAGGTGGATGGTGTACTTCACGGTTCCTGTCACGTGGTCTGTCCCGCTCTCGCCCGGACCCTCGTAAGTACCCTCGATCACAACGTAGGTTGATTTGGCCGGAGCATAGGTGAATGTGCTGTAGTCACTCTCCCTTCTCTCGCGGTCGGCGTAAGACCATGAAGTCGGCGAGGCGGCCGGCTTCTGCACATTCTCCGGCATGTAGAATGAGAAAGAGTAATCGCCGCCGGCGGCCGGAGCCGCGATAGGAAGTTCCTCGAATTTGGTGAAGGTGTCGTCACCGGCATATTCATTCAGCTCATCCCTCTGGAGCAGGGTTGACGATGTGGAGTAGTTGTAGATGCTGTACTTCTTCGGAATGAAGGTCACCCCTGTCCCGCTCTTGAGTACGAAGACATTCTTGGAGACTATCCTCTTGAGGTGGAAGACCTTGTCGAAGGTGTTCTCGCCCGGCTGGAGAGTGATGGTGGTAGTGTTCTCTTTGTCGCCGTAGTGTCCCGACATCAGCACAGACGTGGAAGTGATGTCACGTCCAGAGGCTGTGATAGTGTGGCTCCTGAACTCGGCGAGCGTCTTCCCCGCCAGTTCATCCAGATTGACGACCGTGTACTTGTCGTAATTGGCGATCGGGTACATGTACCATTCGCCGCTGGTCACCTTCCTGTCGCCGACGGTGAGCTGGTCCTCATTCAGTTCGATCGTGTAGAGCCAGTTGGTGTTGCTGTTCCTTCTTGTTGGCTCGCCAAGATTCCTGACCTTCACGATGATCGGTGTCGAGTTGGGTTGATTGGCGTTGTAGAAGAGGATAGCCATCTTCTCGACTTTTGTCTCCTGCTCCTCTGTTGCCCTTGTGACGGTTATCTCGTCCATTTCAGGCACCTCCATATTGAACGAAAGGCTTACAGGAAGCCCCTCCTTCACTTTATTCATAGGTTCCTCGTTCTGGCACCCGGCAAGAACGATAGCCGCCATGAATGCGGCCGCGAGTGTTCTGCTTGCTTTTCTCATTGTTTTTTCAGATTAATCAAAGGTTACTCCATTCTGGATCGAATCCCATTCGTCCACCTCGACGTTCTCCTTGGTGGATTTAATTTTAGTTACTTCGCTGCCGGCGCAGACGGTACTTTCCATGACCACTCTTTCCCTCCTTGAGTCTGGGGAGACATAGAATCGTTTGATGTTTTTCATTTTATTCATAAAACTTTATTTCAATTAGAATTCTGACATCACCAAATGTCTTCTCTTAAAACTGACTGAGACGGTAGCCGGCACTCTTGAGGTGCCATGCCGCCGTCTTGGTCAGTCAATCAGGTAGAGGCGGAACTACAATGCTTTAGTGATTGCCGCGCGGCTCAGTGCAGGGTCGTCGTAGAACATGTTCTCCACGCCACCCTTGTGGTCAATCTCAAGAAGTGACTCCGGAACTCCGAATTCCTTAGTGAGACATTCGTAAACGGCCTCGGCGCGTTTCCGGCTGAGTTTGTCATTGATCTTCTTGTTTCCGGTCGCGGCGTCGGCGTAACCGGTCACGATGTACTTGATGTTGTTAGCCTTGATGATCTCGGCGAGCATTCCAAGGTTCACGCGGGAATCCTTGCTGAGCTTGCTCTTGTTGATCTCGAAGATCACGAAGTAAGGAGCGGCGATCGTGGTCTGCTTCTCGACAATCTGAGGCTGGGCTCTGAGTTCGCCGAGTTCCTTCTCGAGTCTGATCCTTTCAGCTTCGGACTCGCTGAGAGCCTTCTGGAAGTCGGCTATGTTGTTATTGACAGTCTTGACAACGGTCTTGCTCTTGTTCCATCCGCGTGGCGCGATGTTGTAGGTCAGACCAATCGTGGCGCTCAGCACACCTTCGCCCCAGCGATGACCCATCTCTCCGTCGAAGCGGTCATTGACAAACATTCCGCGAACATCGAGGTTTATCGCCCATGCGTCGCTCAAGCGGAAGTCATTGCTTGTTCCTATGCTGGCGGAAATCTCGTGGGATCTGGACTTGCCGTTGCCTGGCTCATCGTATGTCCAGGCGAATCCCAGACCTGCGTAGAGGCTTGGATTCCAGAAGCGGCCTTCCGCCTTGTAGCCGTGGAACGCATTGCAAAGATTGAGCATGGCATCCATCCTGACATCACCGAACGAGAATTTCTGCTTGTTCAGCCAGTAGCCGCTTCCGCCCTTTCCGGGGACCTCCTTTCCTGTCGAGAACGCTTCGTCCGGACCTTGCTGGGTGGCTCCTCTCATGCTGAGTCCATTGTAGGCGATTCTCGCTCCGACAGCCGGGGTGAACCATTTACCTACGCTTATGTTCAATGCGGGAGCAAGCCTGTCTCCGAATTTTGCCTGCTTGTCGTGGTCTCCGAAATAAATCTGGGCTCCGCCTCCGACGTTGATGAACCAGTCATATTTGAAACGATTGGTCTCCACTTTGAATTTGTCTGCGGAATAGATGACGTTTACCGTTGTGTCCGTTTTCACTGACGGCTGGGCAAGTGCCGGGGTTACTGCCAGCACGGCTATAGCCGCTGTAATCAGATGTTTTTTCATATTGTTTTCTTATTGGTATTTTCTTGAAACTAATTTATTATCATTGTTATTTTAATGTCTTGCAATGCTCTAAACCAATCAAAAACAAAGATATGTATTAATTGGAAATAATGCAACAAAAAAAAGTATAAAATACTCGTTATTCGTGATTTAAAACGTTTACTTCGCATTCAGGACTATCCCCGAGCAGGAAGATGTTTCTCCCTACAAGATCAGCGGCTACTTTTTCCGTTTCTTTTTCTTGCCATCCACGTAGCCGTAGCCATAGCCATAACCATAGCCGTACCCGTAGCCATAGCCATAGCCGTAGCCGTGATGGTGGTAGTCAGCGCCGTTGAGTATCAGCGACATGTTCGTGAGTTTCCGCTCCTGGTACATGGTCTCGATGTCAGGAAGTTGGCGACGGTCAAGGCGGCCGGCCCTCACCACGAAGAGCGTGATGTCGGCGACGCGGTTGGCGATCGTCGCGTCCGCCACAAGACCGACAGGGACGGAGTCTGTGATGATGATGTCGTAGCGGTTTCTCAACTCGGCGAACATCTCATCCAGCCTCTCGTCCATCAGGAGTTCGGCGGGGTTCGGTGCGATGGAGCCTGACGGGATGAGGTCAAGGCCTTCCACACCGGTCTCGTGGGTGATGATGTCATCCAGCGCTATGTCGGAGTCGGCCAGGAAGTTTGTGATGCCTACGGTGTGGTGGTGGCTGTGCTTGCCGAACTGTGAGGTCAGGGTTCCCTTACGGATGTCAAGATCCACAAGGATCACCTTCTTCCTGGCGGAGATGAAGCTTTTAGCCAGGTTGGCGGAGACGAAAGTCTTTCCGTCCCCGGAACTGAACGAGGTGCACATTATCACCTTGATCTTCTCTTTTCTAGAAAGGAAGGACATGTTCGTGCGGACAATCTTGAACGCCTCCGAGGCGAAACCCTCATTGTCCTTGTCCTGTTCCGGAATCACTCCGAGGAACGGTGCGCTGACTTTGCCCTGGATGTCTTTCCTGGTGTGGATCCTCGTGTCAAGGAACATGATCATCAGGAAGATGACTCCCGGCACGGCCAGTCCGAGCAGCAGCCCCAGAAGCAGGATCTTGTTCCTGCTCGGGGCGATCGGATCGCCTGGCCCGGAGGCTCCGTCGATCACCCTCGCGTTGTTGTCCACCATCGCCTGGGAGAGGGCGTTCTCCTCGCGCTTGTTCAGGAGGAAGAGGTAAAGCGACTCCTTGATCTTCTGCTGGCGCTCGATCGAGAGCATCTGGCGTTCCTTGGTAGGGATGGACGAGACGCGGGACTGTGCCTGTGACTCACGCGACTGCGCGTCGTTGCGGCGGACATTGATGCTGACGATCATGTTGTCCACGGCCCTGATGATGGACTGTTTCATCGCCCTCAGCGAGGTGTTCAGCTCCTCCACGATCGGGTTCTTCTCGCTGCTGTCCTCGATGAGCTTGTCGCGGCGCAGCTTCACGGTGTTGTACTGGGCGATCTGGCTCTCGATGTTCATGTCGCTGATGCCCGTGTTGGCAGGGATCAGGTCGATCTCCCTTGTCGGATCCGTGAGGTAGTCCTTGATGTAGGTGGCCAGGCGGAGCTGGGTCTCAAGCTCCATCACGTTGGTGTTGTACTTCTGGGATTCACCGACATACATCCCGGCTGTCGTCGCGATGTCCACGATCCGGTTCTCGCGCTTGAAGGATTCCAGATGGGACTCCACGCCTCCCAGCTCGCTTTCGATGATGATGAGCCTCTCGTTGATGAACTCGGCGGTGTTGATGGCCACCTGGTTCTTGTCGTTGATGGCCTCCTCGTTGTAGACCGAGATCAGCATGTTCAGCACGTCTTCCGCCCTTGCGGAGGAGCGGTCCTTAAGGGAGAGGGTGAGAATCGAGGCCTCGTCCTCTTCCTGCCTGATGCCGAGACTGGAGACGAAGTAGCCGACCACCGACGAGAGGGGGTTCTTCGTCACTTGAATATGCTCGCCCATCCAGGAGGTCGTGTAGTAGTTGGTAGGGGCGATGATGAGCCGCACTCCCTCCACGCTGACCGTGTCCTTCATCCTGACCGACAATTTCTTGTCGCCGTCGACCGTACCGAAGTCGGAGACAATCACCTTGCCGCTGTCCACCGGGGTCACGACCATGCTCAGCCGCGTCTCGGGAGTCGTGTCCAGGAAGCGGACAGAGACCGGAGACTTCTTGTAGAGCTCCGTCATCTGGAGGCCGTCCTTGACTTTGTAGTCGATGTCGGCGTTGACGCGGCTCACAACCTCCCGCATCAGTTTCTTGGACCGGAACTGGAGGATCTCGTTGGCGACGTTCACCTTGTTGATGTAGTTGTCGTAGCGGTCAAGTCCCGCCGAGGAGATCTTGTTGGACGGATCCTTGATGATCACGGTGGCGGAGCGGAAATAGGTCTTCGGAGTCCTGGCGTACTGGAACCAGGCCAGGCTGCCGAACACTATCACGGAAACGACGAACCATTTCCATTTGGAGAGCAGGAAGAGCAGGATGTCGATGATGTTGACATCCTGATCGTTTCTGCCGGTGGTATTGTTTGTCTGCATATTCGTTGATTATAGGAGTGACGGGACTAGTCTTTTCTGAGTGTCGAGGTTGCCCAGATGACGGAGCTCGCGGCTGTGATGGCGCTCATGAACATTGTGGCGATCTGCATGCTCCTGTCCTCTCTGTCCTTCTTGCCGAACTTAGGCTGCACGTAGATGATGTCGTTCTGCTGCAGGAAGAAACAAGGCGACTGGAGGATGTTGCTGTTGCGGATGTCGTGGAAGTAGATCCGCTTGTCGCCGTTCTCCTCCCGGATGACCGCCACCCTGTCGAGCCTTGCCTTGTTGGTCAGGTCGCCCGCGTTGGCGATCGCCTCCAGCAAGGTGATCCTGCCGCTCTCCACGGTGAACGTTCCGTTCTTGCTCACGGCTCCCCAGACGGTGTACTTGAAGTTGAGGAACTCCATGCTCACTATGGGAGCCTTGATGTAGTCGCCGTCGATGATCAGATTCTTGATCCTGTCCGAGGCCTGGCTCAAGGTAAGTCCTTCAAGATGGATGTTTCCAAGGATAGGAAACTCGATGTTTCCCTTGGCGTCGACCTTGTAGCCCGGCTCGTTGGCCGCCGGGGATGACGAGGCTGTTCCGTCCGAGGACATCTTGAACGAGCCGCTCTGGATGTTGAACGGGATGGCGAGCTCCGGCTGCTTGCAGCTGACCGTGATGCCGAGCCTGTCGTTGGCTTGGATGACGGCCTCGTGGGCGGAATCGAAAGGATACCCTGTGCCCGGGGTCATGTCGTTGAGATAGACGTACTTCTTCGCCGATCCGCAGGAAACGGCCATGCCCAGAAGCGGGATCAGAAGCAGTTGTGACAATCTAGTCTTCATTTTATGATCGATTTTATATTCTTATGACAAACAATGGCGGACTCGTCGTCCGGAAGGCAAGTGAGCTCTCCGACCGGAACCCGTTCCGAAAGTCTTGTGAGTGTGTCGTATAGCATCGACTGTAGGTTGGCGTCGCTGTGGATCACGGAGCAGCTCGGAAGCAGCGCGACGAAGGCGGCGACATCCTCTTTTTCCGTGAATATGTCGGCGTCTCCCTGCCTGAGGCGGACGAACCCTCCCACGGGGGCGGACTCGTCGCGGTAGCACGGGGTCTTCCCGCTCCAGGGGGTGCCGAACGCGACGGGCGATCCGTCGATCAGCCTGACGGCGGGATTGTCGTCGTTCAGCAGGTGTGATCCGGGAATATTCTTGAGCCACAGCCTTGCGTGGGTGCTTTTGCCCGTGCCGCTCTTCCCGAGGAAGAGATAAGCCTTTCCGTCCGACACGACGGCGGACGCATGGATCGACAGCCCCTCGCGGAGGATGACCGCCTGCGCGAACGCGATCCGGAGCATGGAGGAAAGGATGCTGCCGGCGGTGGCGGCATTAGTCCTGATGGATGCGTAAACACTTGAAAATGAAGCGTCTGCTATGAACGTACCCAAGACCTTTCCGTCCCGGCTGCCGCTTAGTTCGACGCAGTAGCGTCCGTCCTCTGTCCTCAGAAGCCTGGTGTGTCCCATGTCGTTGTCATCCGTTTCGACTTCCTTGGCATCTGACGGAATCTCAATGGGGTCCGCCTGTAGTGTGAGGCGGAGCAGCTCCCGGTGCGGCTCCGGCGCGGGCATCTCCCGCAAAGTGGCGCGGAAGTCCTTGAACGACGGCAGAAGCGCCTCGATGTCAATTCCTTCCGGAGCGATGACCGAAAAAGTCAGTCCCGCCACCTTGTATGAATATGTCCGTGTTTCCTCCATCATTTATCTTCTGAATCGGCCTTTGCTCAAGTCCATGACTGTACAAAAGTCGTTATTATTTTCTGAATTGTCCCTTGGCAAGGTCAAAAACTGTCCAAAAAGCCTCTTTCGGAGCGAACCGCAAAGAGAATCCTGCCCTCCGCAGAAACATTCCCGCCGTCCCCAGCTTTCTCTTGAACACACCGCTCTTTCCGCTCGCCGGGCCTGCCGAGACAAACATCCCTGCCGAGGCACCCGCCCCCCGGTGCTGCCCGAAATTTCCGCCTTCCTCCACGATCCTCCAGAGCGCCCCGTAAGGCACAATCTTCTCTGAATATGGCAGTTCCGCCTCCGGCAGTCCAATCACTCCGACCAGGAACGAATGCAGCAACCTGCTCCATTTCACAATCCCGACACGGCGGTAGAACGCGAGGATCCGCCCGCCATATTCATCAATCTTTCCCTCCTCGCTGATCCTGTGGTATGCCATCGCGAGGTCGCACATCTGACGTAGTCCGATTCCTCTGCCGAGCGCGTGTTTAAGAATATGCGAGTTCAGCATCAAGGCGTTGAGGGCAGGGGAAGGCACCCTCAGGCCGTCCGCGATGTCCGTCGGGACGAATTCCCGTGTCTCGTCCAGCTCGCCGGATAGCCTGATGGCGGCAGGGGAGCGCAGGTCGATGATCGCAGGATGATGCTCGACATCGATGCCGTGCCATTCGTAGGTCTGGCTCCCGTCCGGCATCCGCATCGCCGTCACGCCGTGTCTCCTCACCAGCTCCACCGCCTTGTCATCCATTGTTTCCCCTGTCACCTTGGCGGGATCAGCGACCGGAAGAGGTGATTCTTTTCCCGGTCGCGGAGCCTGTCGAAGCGGCTGCCTTTCCGGAAAATAAAAATCAATGTCCCCGCACTCACGGTGCGAAGGATCAGGATAAAGCGCCGCGACCCCCTGGCCTTTCTGCAGCACCGGCCTAAGCCCTTCACTGACAAACAGTCCGGTGAGATCCTTAAGCGCGGCGTTCATCCGCCCGCTGAACTCCTCGATGGCATCCGCGATGACAATCCATTTGGCGAAAACCGCCGGTGAAGGCTGAAGCGTCTCGGGAAGAAGACAGATCCCGTCAAAGACCATTCCGGAGACCGACTGTCTTCTGGACATGGCGAACACCCGCTCCCATTCCTCCTCATCCAGCGGAAACAGTCCCCGGTTCTCGGGAAACTTTCCCCACAGACCCGCCCTCAGCAGGACGAGGAAAGCATCCCGCACTCTTTCCATTTCGCCAAAAGATTATGCACATCCTTCCTCGCCGTCTGGATGTCAACCTCATACTCTCCGCAGAGACATTCCGCCATCTCCTCCTCCGTGAAGTCCATGTCTGAGAATCTCTCCCAGAGAAGGGCGGCCGTCTCGTTCAGGGTGATCACGTCGGTCATGTTGGCCTTGCCTCCGACAGCCTTGACGATCATGTACTTGCCGCCGATCCGGCGCAGGTTTAATGTGGAGTCCAGTCTCATTGTCTTAGAAGATCTTACCGCCAATAATGGAGGTGACGGTCTTGAATATGATCTGTGTGTCCCTCCACAGCGACCTGTTCTCAAGGTAGTCCAGATCCATCTCAAGTCTTGTCAGCATTTTCTCAAGTGTGCCGGTGTAGCCGTTCGTAAGCGTGGCCTCGGAAAACA